>OQWE01000668.1_pt1 | contig 11774 bp, 9 predicted proteins | sample 1691591 | NCBI WGS metagenome assembly OQWE01 (sample SAMN03418265, study PRJEB22391) | human gut metagenome | biome: human-gut; feature: organic feature; material: feces | host: Homo sapiens | place: Tanzania | collected 2013-01
AAGGTTATCAGTCCCTCCCCTACGGGGGAGGATAGGTGGGGGCTGGAAGTCAGCAGTTTTGACATATCAAGACAGATTACTCAATCCAACGATGCCGGAATCCATACTGTCATCTCGCTCTTTCCTCTGTTGCCCCAGGCATAGTATGGGATGAAGCGCACGGTCTGTGTATGCTTCTTTGCCGTTGCCTCGCGATAGAGCTGTCCCTTCCACGACGGCTCGCTGCGGTTTATCACTTCCGCCTCAAGTGCCTTCACGTGGCTGCCGTCGATGGTCATGTCAACGGGAGTGAACTTGGCGTTGAGCGGAATGGCGATGTCGTCGATTCGCGCACCGCCCAGGTCGTTGCTCTCAAGACAGTATACTATAGGTCCGCGCTGCACGGCTACCTGTCCGCGGCTCTCCTCCACGAGTGGGTTTGCCTCTATCAGACGTGTGCGCATCGGCATGCTGAGTGTCACCACGTCGCCTTTCTTCCATGTGCGTGTCACTGTGGCGTAGGTGCCGGCTGTTGCCTCGATGGTCTGCTGAGCGCCGTTCACGAGTATTGTGGCTCCCTCGGTACACCAGTCCGGCACACGGAGCCGTATCCCGAACTGCTTCTTTCCCTTCAGCTTGTCGATGGTCAGCTCCACGGTGCCGTCCCACGGATAGTCGGTGGTCTGCGAGATGGCGATATCGCCGATGCCGTCGATGTGGGTTTTGAGGGTGTTGTCGCCGTAGAGGTTCACGTATATCTCGTTCTTGCCGATGGAATAGGCATAGTCTTGTGCCTCGCAGAGGGTGCGCAACGTGTTAGGCGGACAGCAGAAGCAGCTGATATACTCGGTGCGCTCCTTGGGCCAGCGCAGCTTGTATGGCAGGTCTGCCGAGATGCGCATGGGGTTGGTATAGAAATATTTCTTTCCGTCAAGACTGATGCCGGGCAGTATGCTGTTGTATAGGCAGTTCTCCACCACATCGGTGTATTTAGCATCTCCTGTGGCTGCAAACATGCGCCAGTTGAAGAAGAGGTTTCCAATGTTGGCGCATGTCTCGTTGTGTGCCGTGGAGTGTGGCAGCTGGTAGGGGCGGCCATAGCTCTGGTGCACTTTCTGCACGTTGTCGGGCTTATAGTCGGTGCCGTCGGGCGAAGTGCCGTCGTAGAGAGCTCCGCAGGCTCCGGTGATATACATCTTACGTGTCACGATGTCGGTCCAGATGGCGTCGAGGTTCTTCTTCAGCTGTTCTTCGCCGCTCTCCAGATAGAGGTCTGCCACACCGGCATACAGATAGTTTGCCCTCACCGAATGTCCCATGGCATTATACTGCTGGCGGAAGGGCACACGGTCCTGGTTGTCGTCGGTGCCGTTTTCCACCTTGCCTCTTATGTCGATGAGTTTCTCTGATAGTTCCAGATATTTGGGGTCGCCGGTCTCGCGATACATCTCCGTCACCGCCATATAGTGTGACGGGCAGATGGCGTTGCGGGCGAGTTCGTCGGAGGCTCGCTTATAGAAATCATAGAGGAAGTCGGCTGCCTTCACCGCACAGTTGAAGAGCGTGTTCTTGCCCGTGGCTCTCTTGTGCATGATGCCGGCAGTGATGAGGTGTCCCAGGTTGTAGGTCTCGAAGTTGAGCCGGTTGCCGAAGGCTCCGTCTTTTCCAGTTCCCACCTTTGTTCCGATGGTCTCATTCTCCTTCGCCTCCTCCATGGCGCTCTGCTGCCTGTTCATCTCGGCTATGATGACTGGAGTGTGGAGGTATCCGTCGGGGCGCTGCGACTTCTGGATGAGGTCCACGAAGCGGTCGATTATCTTGCCCACTTCCGGGTCTTTGTTCACGGCATATACTGCCGTCAGTGCCTCAAGCCATTTATACATGTCGCCGTCGTGGAATGGTGGTCCGTGGCGCTTTCCCTTTTTCTCTCCGGCTGCTATGAGGAAGTTGTTCCAGCCGTGTCCCGTGTCAGACTTCCATGTCTCCCACATGCTCTGAACCGATGTGCCGCTGAACACTCCGAAGCGCTCGCCCCAGAATCCGCCGGTCCATCTCACGGCGCTGAGCGGTGTTGACGACACCACGGCGTATTTGCTCTTGCCGGTGTCGGTGATGCCGTTTTTCTGTGCTGCCGACGGCAGTACTGCCATAGACAGTGCTGCCATCAATCCTAATCCTCTGAGAGGAATGATACTGTGTCTTATCTTTTTTGCCATTTGTATTCTTGGTGTTTAACCCAAATCGGTAATTAGGACGTTTATTGTATTTTTTAATGACTGCTTGCAGTCTTTTTTTTGGGGGGGGTATTACAACGTTCCGCCTCTTGCCTTCACTCTCTTTGCCCACTGCTCGCGCTCCTTGGAGAGGTTGTAGCCGCGCTTGGAGAGCCAGTTGTTAATCCTGCCCTTGTATTTGCCGAATGCCTCATGCTTCTTCTTGGAGCTCTCGGCATCGATGGCAAACTCGCGGCCCTCCTTGAGCCAGGCGAGAATCTGCACCTTCTCTTCTTCTTTCAGCGTGGGTATCATGTCGCACTGCGCCGTGTATGTCACGTTCACTACATTGTATGTCAGCACGTCCTTCACGGTCTCTATTTCTGCATCGGTGAGATATACCGAGAGGTCGGCAATGAATCCGAAATGACTCTTGTAGAGCTTCTGGTCTTTCAGCATCTCGGCATATTCCATCTTCTCTTTCTTGGCGTCGCCGGTAAGGGTCTTTGCCACGGCCTTGATGCTGTCGCGCTCTGAATATATGTCGTTGAGCTTGAAATAGCGGTTTGCCACAATGTTGAGCACCTGCGTACCCTTCTCCGTACCGGTGATCTTCAGTGCGTCGGTCACCTTCTGCGAACGCTGCATGATTGTCTCCACATACTTAGGGTCGCGACCTGCTGAATCGAGGTCTACTGCACTGGCGGTGAGGGTGCCCCAGACCATTAGTGCGGCTGCCATGACGAATAATTTCTTCATATTTTATATATGTGTGCTTAGTTGTATATTTATACTGTATACTTGTTTGTCAATATAGAGCGTGTACTTGCTTTTTTGATATACAGCGTTATATATCTATATGTATTGAGTACTATATATATAGTATATAATGTGTACTTATCTATAAGTCCTTATCTGCCGGTTTTCTCCTTGCCGAATATTTCCTTCAGATATCTCACGTTCTCTCCATAGTTCTTCTTCACGTTGCGCACGTCGGTCACGTCGCGGCTCCTCTCCACGAAGAGCCATCCCGACCCCCTTGGCGGATGCGGCAATAATTGGACCGACTCTCTGCCGCTGCGCCGCGAGATAGTGGAGCGTCTGCATGAGGCAGGCGAGATGGCACACCGCCGCGGCAAGGCGTCCATCGTGTTGAGACAGTCTTCCACGAGCCAGCGCCACGATTTCTTCCGGGCGAAGCTCTGACCATAGAAGCCCGACATTGCCACTGCTCCCACCTCTATGCCGAGACTGTCGGCGGTGTGGCGGAATTTCCTTGCCATCTCCGGCTGGCGCATCTTGTTGTCGAAGGAGTCGCGCTTGCCGAGTCCACCCATGTCCATCTCCAGTCCGTCGCAGCCCAGCTCTTTGGCGAGCTTGAACTCTCCGAGCTTCTGGCGCTTCAGCACCATCCAGTCGCACACTCCCACCCGATAGCGGTTTTGTGCCACAGCCACATCGGGCAGCATCATCGTAAGCAACACGATGATAAGGGACAAATATTTCTTTATATCTCTCTTTTGCAACATACGGTTATTTTTTAGTTGACGAGTTAACGAGGGGACAAATTGACGAGCCGAAAGCTGACGAGTAGCGAACTGACAAGCTGAAAAGGATGTCTCATCTGACCTCCGGCAATTTGCCCACCGTATCATATAGACGAACAAAGGGGGAATATGTAACTTGGTGATGGGATTATTTCCTGTTTCCACAATTATGAAGTATATTTGCAACGCATACTCTCACAATCGGTTTTGAGGCTGCTTGGGGATTAATCCCAATCGGTCATCGGCTGTTTGGAACTTAACATCTACACACTATGCTGACATCGCTGATTCTCGGAATATTCACCTTCGTGCAGCTAAACTGCGAAAACCTCTTCGACTGCACACACGACTCGCTCAAACAGGACACGGAATACCTGAGCGACAGTCCGCGCCACTGGAACTCCAACAGATACTGGAAGAAACTGGGTAACATATCCAAGGAAATTCTGGCTTGTGGACACAAGGACGAAAGGGGCACTGACCTGATTCCCGACCTCGTGGCGCTATGCGAGGTTGAGAACGACTCTGTGTTGCACTATCTCACGAAACGCGGTCTGCTGAGAAACGCGAAATATGAATATGTGATGACAGATTCGCCCGACCAGCGTGGCATCGACGTGGCGCTGCTGTATTCACCGATGTCGTTCCGGCTGATTGACTCTTATCCGTTGAGGGTGACGCCGCTGAAGGGGATGCGGCCTACGCGCGACATACTGTATGCCACGGGCGAAGTGGCGAGCGGTGACACCATCCACGTGTTCGTGCTCCATGCGCCGAGCCGCTTCTCGGGCAAAAGCAAGACAACGCCATACAGGATGCAGGTGATGCAGCGGCTGATGGCATCGGTGGACTCCATACGAAGCATACACCCTGACCCGATGATTATCGTGTCGGGTGATTTCAATGACGAGTCGAAGGACAAGTCGATTCGCTTTCTTGAGGCCGGCAGACTGTCGGAGGTGTCAGCTGGCGTCAAGGGGAGCCACGGGGCTAAGGGCACGTATAAATATCAGGGCATGTGGCAGAGCATCGACCACATCCTCGTGAGCCACAGGATGAGGGAAAGGCTCAAGGGATGCTTCGTCAACGACCTGCCGTTTCTGATGGAGAGCGACGAGAAGTTTGGCGGGATGAAACCTTTCAGGACCTACAACGGATACAGATACGCCAACGGATTCAGCGACCATCTGCCACTGGTGGCGCAGTTTGAACTTGAGGAATAATGCCCATGGCTGGTTTCTATGTATTGAATATCAGCCCCCTCTCGGTCTCAAACCCATCCTAACCTTCCCAAAGGGCAACCCATCCTAACCTTCCCAAAGGGCAACCCATCCTAACCTTCCCAAAGGGAAGGAACAAGTTACTCTGCCAATGATTTCAGCCAATGAACATCAGCCCCCTCTCGGTCTCCCCCGTTGGGGAGATGCAGGTTACTACGTTACTGTCAAGGACTGATTGACAAAGGTTACTCATGTTACTGACAAGGGCTGGTTGACAAAGGTTACTCATGTTACTAACAAGCCACTGATAATCAGCAGGCTACAGACAATAATCAGACAGACGATGGTATCTGTCCCTCCCCAACGGGGGAGGTTAGGTGGGGGCTGTTGTCATAGTACGTGCAACTCTTTTGATGTTATTGAGCTAATGATTATGGTATTCAGGTTTTGATTAAGTTGAATTAGCAAGTGTTGGAGCACTTCCTCTTCTGGCAGTTTGTTCTCCGATTTGTTCTTGTCCGCCTTAATCTATTGTAGGAATAAACGTTCGATAATCATTACCAAATGGGCACGTTCTTTGTAGAATATCTGCCCAATAGGGGCAACGTGCTTGCCCATGTTGGGCACGCTGCTTGCCCCACTTGGGCACGCTGCTTGCCCAAAAACGTATTGTTTGATAGCCAAAAGGCACGTGGTTACTACCCAAAAGGAACATGGTTGCTATCCCAAAGAAACAGTGTTGCTATCCCAAAGAAACAGTGTTACTATCCCAAAGAAACATAGTTGTTACCCAAAAGGAACATGGTTACTACCCCAAAGCAACCATTCACTACCCAAAGAAATATCGTCATTACCCAAAAAGATAAAACCAGTGTTGGATTTTCATTGAGATATGCTTGGTTCTGGTGAAATAGGGCGTGTTTGTTCCTGTTTCCGTCGCATTATATGCCGTTTTATTGCTGTTTGTGATACTTCAATGATACTTCTGTGATACTTTATTGTAATCTTCTCAGAAAAGTATCATTCGTCTAAATTGCTGTGTACTAAATGTATAAATGGGAAATTAACGGCAAAAATGATACTTTGATACTTTTTCGGTGATTTTTAAAAAGTATATATAGGCACCATTCTATACGTTGAAAGATTTTCCCGACATCCGTAATGGAACAAAAAACGCCCTGCAAGAGAAAAGCGTCGTTGTCTTCTGCTTTTCGCCTTGCAGGGCGTCTGTTGCGATATATTGCGGTTTTTCCGTTTCCTTTGTGCCGATGGGGCTATACCTTCAGAATAGACGTGATATCCGTTCCTTCCTCAAAGTTAGCCCTGCCGTTGAGATTCTCGTGAACCAGTTCGATGATGAAATTCACGTAGATGTTCTTCGGATTGAACTTCTTCACCAGGTTGTATGCCGCACGCATCGTGCCGCCAGTGGCGAGGAGGTCGTCGTGAAGCAACACCACGTCGTCTTCGGTGATAGCGTCCTTGTGTATCTCTATGGTGTCCTTGCCATATTCCTTGCTGTAGCTCTCCTGGATAGTCTCGGCAGGGAGCTTTCCCGGTTTGCGACACAACACCACACCGGCGTTCAGCTTCAGGGCGAGAGCCGATGAAAGCACAAATCCTCGGCTTTCTATTCCTACGATTTTCGTGATGCCCTTGTCCTTATACAGTTCGTAGAGTTCGTCAACCATTATCTTCAGACATTCCGGATCCTTGAATAGGGTGGTGACGTCTCTGAAGTTGACACCCTTCTGAGGAAAATCCGGTATGCATCTCAAGTTCTCTAAAAGTTTCTCGTTGTTCATTTCTTACGTTTTTATTTGTTTGTTCTTCTATTGTTTTCTTTTTCTCTGATGATATCTTTTGCCGTTGCTTTCGTCCGGTTTCAGTTGTTGTTCCACGGTGAAAACGGATGATGAAAACACTTTCGCCATTTTTCATAACTTGTTAGTTTTCAAACCGTTTATTGAAATTTGTTTCACGTGAAACATTAACCTGTTCTATCCGCTCTTATCTTCCGAGCAACACGAGCATAACGTTGATGTCGCTCGGTGAAACGCCCGGTATTCTGCTTGCCTGTGCGAGAGTCTCAGGGTCTATCTTCTCCAGCTTCTGGCGAGCCTCGGTGGAGAGCTGCAGCATCTCAGGGTATTTGAATCTGCCCCTTATCTTGATGTCCTCCAGACGGTGCATCTTGTCGGCTACCATCTTTTCCCTTTCGATGTATCCCTTGTATTTCATCTTTATCTCGGCAGCCTCTGTAATCTCCTCCTTGCGGTTAGGAGCAGCATCGAGCAGTTCTTTCAGTTGGGGAGAAATCTCCGATAGGTTCGCCATGTTGATCTGCGGTCTGGCGATAAGGTCGAAGATTTTGCATCCCTCCCTCAGTGGAGTAGTGCCGATGCTTTCAAGGAAGGCGTTCACCTCTCTCGGTTTTACCGGAGCGTTTTTGCAGAATTCGATGATTCTGTCGATATATTCCTTTTTCTGCATCCACCAGTCGTAGCGGTCCTTCTTTGCCATTCCGATATCGTAAGCCTTCTCCGTGAGTCTGGCGTCAGCGTCATCCTGTCGCAGGAGTATTCTGTATTCGGCACGGCTCGTGAACATACGGTACGGTTCGTCAACCCCCTTCGTCACGAGGTCGTCTATCAGCACTCCGATGTAAGCCTCGTCGCGATGCAGTATAAACTCACCGCCGCCGCTGCTCTTCAGTGCAGCGTTCACTCCGGCAATCATTCCCTGTCCGGCAGCCTCCTCATATCCCGTGGTGCCGTTCACCTGTCCGGCGAAGTACAAACCTTCTATCACCTTTGATTCCAGAGTGTGCTCAAGTTGTGTGGGGTCGAAGAAGTCATATTCTATGGCGTAGCCCGGACGGTATATCTTCACATCCCTCAGCGCCGGAATCTTTTTCAGCGCTTCCAGCTGCACCTCCATCGGCATGCTCGATGAGAATCCGTTCAGATACATCTCGTTGGTCGATTCCCCTTCAGGTTCCAGAAACAGCGGATGTTGCTCCTTGTCGGGAAAAGTCATCAGCACAAGCCACGGCATACGGTCGGCAAGGATGAAGACGGGCACCCCGGTGAGGATAGACCGTCGCTCGGTGCATTTCGAAGACATGGAGATACAGGAGGGGGAAATGGATTTCCCAGATGTCCAGATTTGGGGTGCCGTCGAGCACCGTCCTCCATTGCCAGATGTATTTCTCCCTGTCGCATTGTGCACGAGGGCTCCATACCGCCGGTCCTTTGGAGCGGTTCAGCATACGGAACTGTATCGCTGTGGCGTCGGTCACGCGGCCCATCTCTCCGCCGAGGGCATCGATTTCCCTCACTATCTGTCCTTTCGCTATTCCTCCCACAGCCGGGTTGCAGCTCATCTGCGCAATCTTGTTCATGTCCATGGTGACAAGGCATGTCTTCGCCCCGATGTTAGCCGCCGCTACGGCAGCCTCACATCCGGCGTGTCCTCCGCCGACCACTAAAACGTCGTATTTGAAATTCATATATTTTTGTTTACTTGACCCGTCGGTGAGCAAACGGTCTGTTTATGGCCTATTTGCAATGCCGACTTTTATAATTGCATGGTGTCGTGAGATTGGCTCCTCTCAAACAGGCGCAAATTTAAACATTAAAATTGAATTTTTACACGATTGCTTTGATTTATCGCTAATTTGGAGTATATTTGCAGTCGAGTTAACGGTCTGCAATACCTATTATAAAGTATTGTGGGCTTAAATCGTGTGCTCTGTCTGCCAGGGCGGGGTGTGCAGTATTATGACAGAATATCAATTAATTCAAACTTTTAATACTTAAATTTCATTCAATTTATGTGGTTATGTAATTCATCTATTGGAAGGAAAGTCGTGATGTCTGTAACAGGTGTTGCGCTTATCCTGTTCTTGACGTTCCACATGTCAATGAACATCGTAGCCCTCTTCTCGGGGGATGCCTACAACATGATCTGCGAGTTCCTCGGTGCCAACTGGTATGCTCTTGTAGCTACTGCCGGTCTTGCTGCCCTGGCGGTGCTTCACATCGTTTATGCTTTCTGGCTTACGATGCAGAACAGAAAGGCCCGCGGTAATGAGCGCTATGCCGTGACTACCCGTCCTCAGGGCGTGGAGTGGGCATCTCAGAACATGCTCGTGCTCGGTATCATCATCATCCTCGGACTGCTGCTCCACCTCTTCAACTTCTGGTACAACATGATGTTTGCCGAGTTGACAGGCATCGCAGTGGCTCACCATCCTGCCGACGGTTATGCCTACATCGTGGACACATTCTCTTGTCCGGTGTATGTAGTGCTCTACATCGTATGGCTCGTGGCTCTCTGGTTCCACCTCACACACGGATTCTGGAGCGCTATGCAGACTTTCGGATGGAACGGAAAGGTTTGGTACTGCCGCTGGAAGGTCATCGGTATCGTGTATTCTACGCTCCTCTGCCTCGGCTTCCTCGTTGTAGTGCTGTGGTTCGCTGCTAAAGGACTTTGCGGCTGCTGCTAATAACATTATTAATTCATAATTTAGTAATACATAATTATGGCTAAGACAATAGATTCAAGAATTCCAGAAGGCCCAGTGGCCGAAAAATGGACTAACTATAAAGCTCACCAGCGCCTGGTGAACCCAAAGAACAAGCTGAAGCTCGACATTATCGTCGTTGGTACTGGTCTGGCTGGTGCCAGCGCAGCGGCAAGCCTCGGAGAGATGGGCTTCAACGTTTTAAATTTCTGCATACAGGACTCTCCACGCCGCGCTCACTCTATCGCGGCACAGGGTGGTATCAATGCAGCAAAGAACTATCAGAACGACGGTGACTCGGTATACCGTCTGTTCTACGACACCGTGAAGGGTGGTGACTACCGTGCCCGCGAGGCAAACGTTTACCGTCTTGCTGAGGTGTCTAACAACATCATCGACCAGTGTGTGGCTCAGGGTGTGCCTTTCGCACGTGAGTACGGCGGTATGCTCGCCAACCGTTCTTTCGGTGGAGCACAGGTGTCTCGTACATTCTATGCAAAGGGACAGACAGGTCAGCAGCTGCTGCTCGGAGCTTATTCTTCATTGAGCGCACAGGTTCACGCAGGCCGTGTGAAGCTCTATACCCGTTATGAGATGGAGGACGTGGTGATCATCGACGGACGTGCCCGTGGTATCATCGCCAAGAACCTCGTTACCGGCAAGCTGGAGCGCTTCTCTGCAAACGCTGTGGTTATCGCTACCGGTGGATACGGAAACGCTTACTTCCTCTCTACAAACGCCATGGGATGTAACTGTACGGCAGCCGTACAGTGCTACCGCAAGGGTGCTTACTTCGCAAACCCATCATACGTGCAGATTCACCCTACATGTATCCCTGTACACGGCGACAAGCAGTCTAAGCTGACTCTTATGTCGGAGTCTCTGCGTAATGACGGACGTATCTGGGTGCCTAAGAAGATTGAAGACGCCAAGGCTCTGCAGGCTGGAACAAAGAAGGGTTCTGACATTCCGGAGGAAGACCGCGACTACTATCTGGAGCGCCGCTATCCGGCATTCGGTAACCTCGTGCCTCGCGACGTTGCCTCTCGTGCAGCAAAGGAGCGTTGCGACAAGGGCTACGGAGTGAACAACACCGGACTTGCCGTATTCCTCGACTTCTCAGAGAGTATCGAGCGCCTCGGCATCGACGTGGTTCGTCAGCGCTATGGCAACCTCTTCGACATGTACGAGGAGATTACCGACGTTAATCCAGGAGAGCTGGCAAACGAGATAAACGGAGTTAAATATTACAACCCTATGATGATCTATCCAGCCATCCACTACACAATGGGTGGTATCTGGGTTGACTACGAGCTGATGACATCAGTAACTGGTCTGTTCGCTATCGGTGAGTGTAACTTCTCTGACCACGGAGCAAACCGTCTCGGTGCTTCTGCCCTCATGCAGGGTCTTGCCGACGGTTACTTCGTATTGCCATACACCATCCAGAACTATCTCGCCGACCAGGCTATCTGGCCTCGTCTCTCTACCGACCTGCCTGAGTTTGCAGAGGCTGAGAAGGGCGTACAGGCTGAAATCGACCGCTTGATGGGAATCCAGGGCAAGCGCTCTGTTGACTCTCTGCACAAGGAGCTCGGACACATCATGTGGGAGCACGTCGGAATGGGACGTACTGCAGAGGGACTGAAAGAGGGCCTGGAGCTCATCAAGAAACTGCGCAAGGAGTTCAACACCAACCTCTTCATCCCAGGAAGCAAGGATGGTCTCAACGTGGAGCTCGACAAGGCTATCCACCTGCGTGACTTCTTGCTGATGGGCGAGCTCGTGGCTTACGACGCTCTCTCTCGTAACGAGTCTTGCGGTGGTCACTTCCGTGAGGAGTATCAGACCGAGGAAGGTGAGGCTAAGCGCGACGACGAGAACTTCTTCTACGTTGGATGCTGGGAGTATCAGAACGACGACGAGACAGCTCCTGAGCTCATCAAGGAACCTCTTCACTACGAGGCTATCAAGGTTCAGACACGTAACTATAAGAATTAATACAGTAGACGAGTAAACGAGTAGACGGGCAGACAAGGAAATATACTCTCCTTATTCTTATCGTCTTCTCGTCATCGATAAAACAACAACAACAATGGAAAATAATATATCATTCACACTGAAATTCTGGCGTCAGAATGGTCCTCAGGCAGAGGGACACTTTGACACACGTGAGATGAAGGACATTCCTACCGACACCTCGTTCCTCGAGATGCTCGATATTCTCAATGAGCAGCTCATCGAGGAAGGCCAGGAGCCTTTCGTTTTCGACCACGACTGCCGC
>OQWE01000669.1_pt1 | contig 11772 bp, 4 predicted proteins | sample 1691591 | NCBI WGS metagenome assembly OQWE01 (sample SAMN03418265, study PRJEB22391) | human gut metagenome | biome: human-gut; feature: organic feature; material: feces | host: Homo sapiens | place: Tanzania | collected 2013-01
CAGGAATCAGGGCGATTACCACAAAGCTCATGATGCGCTTCGAGTCGATAGAGTCGTGAATGCTGGCTCCGCTCTTCGCTGTCGTGTTAGGCACGTACAGGAAACTCTCGAAACCATCGAAGACACTCTCGAAGGCATGAAGCTTACCTCCCTCCTGGAAGTTAGGCTTTATCTTATTGAGATAATTTCTTAATGCACTCATTTTTTATTATTCATTAAATTAAGCATTCTCCTTACGCAAGGTATTCAAACCGTCACGTACAATCTTCTGGAGTTCGAGCTTGGAACTATCTACAAACTCAGCTACAGCAAAGTCTTCTGGGCTCACCTCGTAGATACCGAGTTGCTCCTGCTTGTCGATATCGCCTGTGATGATGGCTTTGATGAGATACTCACCATAGATGTCCATTGGCAATACAGAGTCGTACTCGCCGCTCATGATCATGTGGCGCTCACCACCCTTCACACGTGCATCCAGCGCATATTCCTTCTTCTTGCCGAAAAGCCATGAGAAATAGCTGCGGGATGTAGAGAACTGATCGGTGCGTGGAAGTATCCAGCCCAGCATCTCATCCTTGTCGTCACCCTCTGGAATAGCGGTGATCTCTGAGGTGTGTCCACCTACATAAGAGGCAAGTGATGCTTGAGTACCTGTCAGAGGATTGCCATTGATAACTCGCACGTGCTCAGTAGTTTTCAACTGGTCGGCTACAAAAGCACTCAAAGGGGTACCTACCAATACTTCAGCATAACCTGGAGTCTTGATTTCGCTACCGGCTACTGCTACCCTCTTACTGAGATCCACCTTACCAGTAAGGAAGAGGCGACCGAAGAAGATAACGGCTGCAGGATCTACTGTCCATACCACCTCACCCTTGTTGACTGGGTCGATATGGTTGACCTGTACACCCACATTACCAGCAGGACAAGGACCGTCGAAGATATTCAATTCTACCTCCTTGCTTGCCATCAATGCTACATTTGGCTGGTTAACACCTGCACCGAGGTAAGTCTTGGCGATCTTGCTCAATGCGGTAAGACCTGTCTTGAATGCCTGCTCGTTGCCGAGAAGTTCCACCTCAAAGTCGGCAGCCAACGGCATATCACGAAGTGTGGAAACGAAAATTGCCTTAGGCGTTGTGTCTGGAGTTGTTGACACAGCGTAAGGCAACTGGTTGATGTATCCGAAAAGTCCCGCCTCAAGCAGAGCCTGCTTGACAGCATCGCCATCCATCTCATCCACAATCTTCTTACCGAAATCCGTTGAGGTCTGCTCAGCATCGGCCTTTACCTTGATGCAGAGTACCTTGCGGCGGTCACCCCTCTCTATGGCGGTCACAACACCACTCACAGGTGAGGCAAACTTCACCTCTGGGCATGCCTTATTGACAAACAAGGCATCACCGGCGCTGACATGGTCACCCTCGCGCACTACTACCTTAGGAGTAACACCTACAAAAGCCTCAGGAACGAGTGCATACTCGTCAGTCTCTGACACTTGCAGCGCAACATCCTTGGAAGCCTTCCCCTTCAGGTTAATGTCCAAGCCTTTACGTAACTTAATTACATTTGCCATAACTACATATTAAATATTTATATAAACTGATTTTCGTTCTTATTACTTTCGTTGAAAACTATTTCTTTCATCTCCTACAGTTCTCACGAATTATCTTTCATACTGCATCTTCGCCAGTGAAGATAAATCTGCGTAATTCTGCGTAATCTGTGGGACTTTTTCCCTTCGTCTCATTCCCGTTGACTCACAAGTCAAAATGTCGGCTAAACAGAGACTTTATACATTAAAAACTGCAAACATTGCTGCAAAATTAGCAAAAAAAAGTAAGAATGGAAAGAAAAAAGGGCGAATTATTCGGTATTGTAATAAAAAAGCAGTATTTTTGCCAAAAAAATTAATAAATATTCAGTGGCTCGAAAGATTTTGGCAAATACACTTTGCAAAATTCACTTCGATTCTGCCGCTAATCACATAAATAGTAAAGCTCTGAAAAAGTTAAAACATATATTCAACAGCATCATCTGGACACTGGTAGGTGTCTATGTTCTGCTCACTGTATTGGTACACCTCTCTCCAGTACAGCACTTCTTGGGTTCTCAGGTTTCAAGTGCGCTCGCCGATAAATTCGATACGAAAGTGACGGTGGGAAGCGTGAATTTAGGTTTCTTCAACCGTATCATCATTGATGATGTGATGATGTACGACCAGAAAGGCGACAGCATGATCTATGCGTCCAGAATTTCGGCAAAGGTCAGTTTGCTGCCTCTGCTCAACCATAAGATTTCCATCGCATCGGCACAGCTGTTCGGTCTGAAAGCCAACCTGTATCAGCAGACGGCACAGAGCAAGCACAACTTCCAGTTTGTGCTCGACTCATTGGCTTCCAAGGATACCACCAAGCATACGCCACTCGACCTGCACATAGGAAGTCTGATCATCCGACACGGTGCGGTGAAGTATGACAAGCGGTATATCGCTTCTCAACCCGGGGTCTTCTCACCTGCTCATATCAGCATCAGCGACCTCTCGACCCACATCATTGCCAATCATATCACTGACGACGCTATCAATCTGCATATCAAGAAATTAGCGTTCCGCGATAAATCAGGACTTCAACTGAATTCTCTCAGTTTTAAGTTGGTGGCCGACAAGCGTGAAGCTTCGCTGAAGGAGTTTGAACTGCAGTTGCCACATTCTGATATCACCTTAGGCGACATACATGCCACTTACCGATTTGATAACGGGAAGCTGGTGATGCCAAGTCTGCAATATTCGGGCAGTATCGAACAGTCGAAAATCACCCTGTCAGACATCGCCTGCCTGCTCCCTATCTTCCGTCATTTCGAGGATGCCGTATTCTTCGACACACAGTTTACAGGCACCTCTACCTCACTGAGATGTCAGAAGATTAACTTCAAGACGGGAAGCGGCAGCATCAATCTGCAGGCTAAAGGAAGAATCAGCGACTGGAACAGCCGTCCGGCATGGGATGTGGATATTGCCAATCTCAACCTGACCGAAGGGGGCATCAGTTTCATCTCTCATAATTTAGGCAAGAAAATCAATGTTCCTCAAGAAGTGACCCGTCTCGGAGGCATCCACTATGTGGGCCATCTCAGCGGTCGTGGCGACAGACTCAGTTCGAAGGGAAGATTGGAAACAGGCGCTGGAAATGCTGACATCCAACTCTCCAAGAACGGCAAAAATATCCAGGCTAAAATAGCGACCAAGGGTATTGCCCTCGACCGCATCTTAGCCAACAAAACCTTCGGACAGGTGGCTACTACCATCGAGGTGAAAGGCAACAAGGACCATCTGGTGGCAAAAGGTGAAATCAGCCGTTTCGACTACAATAAATACTGTTTCCGCAATATCAGTCTGGACGGACAGTACAACCACGGAATCGTAAAGGGACTCGCCTCCATCGACGACCCGAACATCCGCGTGGACATTGAGGGAAACTATGCCATTAAGGGCAACAAGTATGCCATCAATACGCATATCGACCATCTGCAACCTTCCATTCTCGGAGTGAAGATGGCAGACAAGGACTACAGTCTCGACGATATCAACCTGAGCGCCAACAACCAGAGCAGCGACAGTTATCTCGATCTGGAAGCTCCTTTCATGAGCCTGCATGCCAGAGGACAATACAATCTCTCTACGTTAGTATCGAGCATACAGAACATGATAGCAGAAAAATTGCCCACACTGCCTGGCATCAAGAAGACAAAGGCGAAGGGTGACAACGACTTCACCCTGCAGGGCAACATCTATTCTACCGAGGTGCTCAACAAGATATTAGGCATTCCATTAGCTATCAGTTCGCCTATCCACATCAACGGAAACATATCGGAACAGAGCAATGAGTTGAACCTCTACCTCAGTGCCCCACTCTTCAGTTATAACGGCAAACCGTTCCACAACGGAAACGTGGAACTCACCACCCTGGACAATGCGCTCAGCCTGGAAGCACGCATCACACAGGGTATGCCTTACGAGAAGGCTCCGGAAATCAAACTGAAAGCAGCGGCGGCAGACAATGTGCTCTCTACATTACTCAATTATAATAACCATTCATCCAAGCTGCCAGTAAGCGGTTTGCTGAATGCTGATACCCGATTCTCAAAGAATGAACAGGGACAGTTGACCATACAGACCAGCGTGAAACCATCTAACCTGATGTTGGGAGATACGCAATGGGATGTGAAGGCATCTACCGTGGAATACCACAAAAACCACCTCACCGTGGATAATTTCGTAGTGAAACACGACAAACAGCACGTCATCATCAATGGTATGGCTACTCCTAACAAGGAGGATTCCATCGTGGCTGACCTGAAGGACGTAGATGTGGCATACATCCTCAACCTCGTCAACTTCCACTCGGTGGATTTCACAGGAAAAGCCACAGGAAAAGCTGTCGTGAAGTCTATCTTCCAGGATCCGGATGCCTACGCCAAGTTGGACATCCAGGACTTCACCTTCGAGAACGGACCGATGGGCATTCTCCATGCCTTCGTAAACTTCAACAAGGAAGACGAACAGATAGACATCAGGGCTACTGCTGATGAAGGACCTGGACGACAGACCTACATCAACGGCTATGTATCTCCTAAGCGCAACTATATCGACCTCGGTATTGAGGCCGCCGGAACCAATATGAAATTCATGGAGAACTTCTGTGGCAGTTTCATGGATCATCTTGAGGCACAGGGTCACGGAAAGGTGAACGTAGTGGGCGACCTGAAGAAAATCAACCTCGTGGGCGACATGGAAATAAGCGGTAAGATGCACATGAAGCAGTTGGGCACCGAATATCACTTTGACAGACTCCGTGCTCATGCCATCCCTGACGACATCCTGCTGATAAACGATACCATCTACGACTGCAACAACAACATAGCCGTGGTAAACGGTGGCATCCATCATAAGCACCTCACCAAGTTGAGCTACGACCTCGACCTGAAGGCAAAGAACTTCTTGGGATATGACATCCGGGAATTTGGCGATAACACCTTCTACGGCACGGTATATGCTACGGGAGACGTGGGCATACACGGCAAGAGCGGTGAGACCGTCATCGACATCGATGCCGTACCGGAGCACGGTTCTATCTTCGTTTATAACGTGGCAAGTCCGGATGCCATCAGCGACAAGAGTTTCATCCACTGGAATGATGCTACACCTGAGTGGGAAAAGCCTTTCTCATTCACAAAGAACACAAAAAAGGATGATGACGATGACGATATGGAATCGGATATGCGCATCAACTTCCTGGTGAACACCAACCAGAACCTGACGCTCAAACTGCTCATGGATCCACAGAGCGGTGACTACATCACGCTCAACGGAAACGGCGTAATCAGAGCCAACTACTTCAACAAGGGTTCGTTTGATATGTTTGGCAACTATTTGGTGGATCACGGTATTTATAAGTTGACCATCCAGAACATCATCAAGAAGGACTTCGAGTTCCTGCCGGGAGGAACCATCAACTTCGGTGGTAATCCATATAAGGCTGCACTCAACCTTCAGGCTAAATACGTGGTGAACGGAGTGCCGCTGAGCGACTTGAACATCGGTCGCTCGTTCTCCAGCAACAATATCCGAGTGGATTGTCTCATGAATATCAAGGGCACGCCAAATGCACCGAGCGTAGATTTCTCGATGGACCTGCCTACGGTAAACAGTGATGCGAAGCAGATGATCTATTCGCTCATCAATTCGCAGGAGGAGATGAACCAGCAGGTGCTCTATCTGCTCGGTATCGGAAGATTCTATGCACAGACGAAGAACAATCAGGCTACTGAGGATGCTGCGCAACAGAGTCAGACTTCGCTTGCCATGCAGAGTATTCTGAGCGGTACCATCTCACAGCAGATCAACACTGTTCTCTCCAGTCTGGTGAAAAGCAACGAATGGAATTTCGGTGCCAACATCTCTACGGGAGATGAGGGTTTCAGCAATGCGGAATATGAGGGTATTCTGAGCGGTCGCCTGTTCAACAACCGTCTGCTCTTCAACGGACAGTTCGGCTACAGGGACAATGCCAATGCCACCCAGAGCTTTATCGGTGACTTCGACCTGCGTTACCTCATCTTTCCGAATGGTAATCTCGCCGTGAGAATGTACAACCAGACCAACGACCGTTACTTCACCAAGAACAGTCTGAACACCCAAGGCTTCGGTCTTATCATGAAGAAAGACTTCAACGGTCTGAAGGACCTGTTCGGAATCAAAAAGAAAAAGAAGAAGAAGAACAAAAATAAGGGCAAGACTATAGGCAAATAAAAATCTGCGCCATCTGCGAAATCTGCGTGACTAAAAAAACGTCCCAAGAAAAATCTGTGTATATCTGTGAAATCTGTGGGACAAAAAACAATATTACGGGACCACAATGTTCCTATTTCGTCAGACCATCATCATCAAATGTCTGGTCATAATCAGACGGCAAGAGATCAGTATTTTCAAAGGTAAACTCGAAAGCACTACCAGAAGTAAACAGAGGACCCGTATAAGTAGTAACGTGATTCTGCTGGAGTGTCACCTGATCAAAATGAAGCGCCTTAGCAACCTCATTATCAGTATTATATATTTTCAAATCTGCCTGAATGGTTTCCTTCTCAGATGCGAGAAAAACATAGATAGAAAGTCCCACTTTTCCTGATTTTGCATTTGCAAGACTCCAACTTCTATTGTGCGTATTGCCACCAGCATCTACGACACCATAACCCGTAGTAGGATTGAATACCCGGCTAACATTTCCCACCAAAGAAGCTTCAATCTTGGAAAAACCAACAGGCAGATTATCGGAAGACTGGAATTTCAGAAGGGAAATAGCTCGCTCCAACTGACAATTGAAGGTGTTGCTGCCACTCTTCACCTCGATATCCTTGCAGACATAAGCCATATCGTCCAGTTTCTCATCTTCCGGAAAAGTAACCTTCTCTGCCGAAACGATATTCACCTCTCCTTTCACCTTGCTGGCAATAGCCACCATCTTGTACTTGCCAATAGGCAAACGCAAAGTAGCAGAACCGAAACCATCCTGAGTGGCATCACTGTAGTCACGGTAAATGGAAAGGAAGCTGGTAAGTGGGCCTATGGTTACAATGCTTTCCGTATCGACATCACTCCTTTTATCCAGTTTGGCAAGAATAATCTGATAGAGGTACATCTTAATAATGTAGAGGAGAGTAGCCGATGGTATCCGGGTGGCGGTCTATACCGTCCGGTATCTGTTGAGCTCTATGGCAATGAAAACTTCTCTACCTGGGATACTTTCGTACGTACCTTGAAAGCCAACAGACAGGAAGCTGAAGTAGAGGTAAATGCTCTTTTGGAAGGAAAGATAGGTAAATCTGGTAAGACCGTCATCGCCTTGCTTGATGAAGAAGGTACTAAGGTAGCTGAACAAACCATTCAGGGTGCTACTCCAGAAATCAAGACTTCCTTGAAGGTGGCAAGTCCTCAGCTTTGGTCGCCGGAGTCTCCTTATCTCTATCAGGTGAAGTTGACCCGATATGAGGGAAAGAAGGTGGCGGATGTCCAGACTTTGAAGACGGGTATCCGTACCATTTCAGTATCTAAGAACGATGGATTCCAACTCAATGGCATTACCCGAAAGATCAAGGGTGTCTGTCTGCACCACGACCTCGGTCCTTTGGGAGCTGCAGAGAATAAAGCTGCGCTTATCCGCCAGATCAAGACGATGAAAGCGATGGGTTGCGATGCCATTCGTACTGCTCATAATATGCCTTCTACCATGCAGATGGAAATCTGTGATTCTCTCGGTATGATGGTCATGGCGGAGAGCTTCGATATGTGGATTTATCCGAAGTGTAAGAATGGCTATGCCAAGTTCTTCAAGGAATGGAGCGATAAGGACATCACCAACTTGGTGAAGCATCATCGTAATCATCCAAGCATCATCATGTGGAGCATCGGCAACGAGATTCCTGAACAATGGAGCAAGGAGGGTATGGAGATAGCCAAGCATCTGCAGAATCTCTGCCACCAGTATGACCCATCTCGCCCTGTTACTCAGGGAATGGATAAGGCTGAGGCTGCCTTGAAATCTGGCTTTGCCCAGGTGATGGATGTTCCGGGTTTCAACTATCGCGTACATAAATATTATAAGAATATAGAGCAGTTGCCTCAGGGATTCCTCTTGGGTTCCGAGACGGCATCAACAGTCAGCTCTCGTGGCGTGTATAAGTTCCCGGTTGAGGTGCGTGCCAGCAACAACAACCCATACTCTGATGGTCAGTGCTCCAGCTACGATACAGAGTATTGCTCCTGGAGTAATCTTCCAGACGATGATTGGAAGATGCAGGATGATTACAGTTGGGTAATCGGTGAATTTGTCTGGACGGGTTATGACTATCTGGGCGAGCCTACTCCTTACGATACTTACTGGCCATCTCGCAGCAGCTACTTTGGCATCTGCGACCTCGCTGGTCTTCCAAAGGATAGATATTATATGTATCGTTCCCGCTGGAATGAAACTCAGCATACCACCCATCTTCTTCCTCATTGGAATTGGGCAGGTCGTGAGGGACAGGTAACTCCGGTTTATTGCTATACTGATGGTGTGGAAGGTGAACTTTTCGTGAATGGAAAGAGTCAGGGTAGAGTCCGCAAGGATAAGTCAAGTCGTTTGGACCGCTATCGTCTCCGTTGGAATAATGTGAAGTACGAACCTGGTGAGATTCGGGTAGTTACTTACAATCAGTATGGTGAGAAAGTGGGTGAGGATGTCAAGCGAACAGCTGGTGAGCCTACCCAGATGAAGTTTAGTGTGGAAACTCCAGACCATGAGCCTATCGCTTGTATGGTAGAGGGTTGTACCGATGAGCACAATGTGCTTCTGAATGCTGATGGTAATGACCTCGCCTTTATTACCGTGAGTCTCCTGGACAAGGATGGCAACGAGTGCCCGCTTGCCGATGATGAACTGACTTTCGAGGTAACAGGTGCCGGTACTTTCAAGGCTGCATGTAATGGCGATGCAACTTCGCTGGAGTCATTTACGCAGCCACAGATGAAACTTTTCAGTGGTAAACTGGTAGTTGTTGTACAGAGTAAGAAACAGAAGGGAGATATCACGCTCAAGGTGAAAGATACCCAGAGAAATATAGAAAAGACGATAGTCTTGAAGTGTATTTAATTCTTTTTAATGCCAATATGTTTGCGAGTATGCTTAATAATGTGTATTTTTGCACTTATGAAGTTGACTCTTAAGCATATTGGCATGTTTTTTATCATGCTTTTTTTGAGTTGTGCTCTTAATGCACAGCGTTTTGTTAATGTGTCTTTAGATGGGGCACAGACGGTTTGTTCTATCCAGCAAGACGGTCAGGGACTGATGTGGCTTGGTACAGAGAACGGACTTTACAGCTATGACGGTTATCATAGTTATAAGCAATTTGCAGAACATACTTTTTCAAATACCCGCGTTTATGCAATGGCTGTAGATAGAGAACAGTTATTTCTCGCTACAGGCAAGGGTATGATGTGCTTCAATCTGCAATCTAATTCTTATGTACAGCCGTCTGCTGATGCGACAAAGGATAATGGAAAGAAAAGTACTTTGGAACAGAGAGCGATTCTCCTGAAATACAGACAGATAGATTTTGGCAGCGAGGTATATGCTTTGCTGGATACACCTAAGGGATTGCTTGTGGGAACTCTATCGGGTTTGTATTCAGTAAAAAAGCAGGCTTTAAACGGAAAGAATTCTTGGGCGAAATTGAACAAGCAACGTATCCTGCTTCCCGACAGTCAGCAACCTCTTGTCAATGCCTTGGCTTACGATGCCATGCGCCGTTGCTACTGGATAGGTACAGAAGGTGCCCTGTATTGTGCAGACTTACAACTGAAGAATTTTACCAGGATTTCTCAGTTGAATGGCAATTCCGTCAAGTGTTTGGCAGAAGAGTCTAATGGCAATCTGTATATCGGAACTGATAATGGACTCTATCGCCTGTCTTTGGACAATTCCATCCTGCATTTCGAGCACGATTCCCGTGATGCTTCATCTATTCCTAATAATATCGTCTGGTCTTGTTTTGTGGATAAGTGGCAGAATGTGTGGATAGGAACGGATAATGGTCTGTCCCGTCTTTCCACGCATACTTATTTCCAATATACTTCGCTTGATAAGATAACTCTTTCGGGGGAAGGTAACTGTCTGCATGAAATTTGTCAGACCAGAGATGGAGAATGGTGGTTGGGTGGAACCAATGGCTTGATTCGTTTTGGAATGAATGCCAGTCAAAATGCATCGGATGGCAATGTTGCCTGGTATAAGCAGAACAGTTCGTCTTATCCCCTGAGTCATAATCGTGTTCGCAAAATCTATGAAGATCGCAAGGGGGACGTATGGGTATGTACGGATCATGGAGTCAACTACTACAATCGCCAAACCAAACAGATGCATAACTTTATCGTCTGCGACAAGACTGGCAAATATTCTACAGCCTGGGCATACGATGTGCTGGAAGATAAGCAGGGCAGAATGTGGATGGCTTCCTATATGGGAGGCATCTTTGTCATCAGCAAGCAGAGACTTCTGTCTTTGATGGCTCAGGCTTCAGGTTCTATTACTATCGTGGCTGATTATCATTTCTCCGACCAAGGTAAGAATGCACTCTCTGGTTTACATGTAGGACAGATGGTGATAGATGCACAAGGTATGGTTTGGGCTTCCAGTTTCAGTAGCTTGGACCGTATCAATCCGCAAACCATGAAGGTGGTTCCTGTTGAGCACAAGGATGATATCAACTATTTGATGGCTGATTCTAAGGGAAATGTCTGGGCAGGTGGAAACACAGAGGTGAAATGTTTTGTGATAAATCCTTCTGCCAACCACTCGCAGCTGAAGACGAAGACATGGAAGATAGGCGGAAAAGTGATTACCATGTGTGATGTGGATGGTAAGACCTGGGTGGTGAGCGGCAAGGAATGCTGTGTCATCGATTTGGATGGCAAGAGTTCCCGTTTCAAGATTCCTTCTTCTATTGCTCCTTTAGCCATTTTCTATTCTAAGGCTCAGCACATGGTAATGATGGGTGGCAACGATGGCTATATCTGTCTGCGTGCCGATATGCCGATGGAGAAAGGGTTGCAGACCAAACTGATGTTGGCAGGTATTGTGGTCAATGGAAATCAATGGCAAGATGCAGCTCCTCGCAATATGAAGGAGTTGGAACTTGCAAGTGATGAGAATAGCTTTACCCTTCAGCTGACAGATCTTCCGTTCTCCGACCATCCTTCTGCTGTCTATGCTTATCGGTTGGAAGGTAGTGATCACGACTGGCATTATCTGAATAAGAAAAGGTTGGATATCAGCTATAATGGTTTGCCATATGGTAATTATCATCTGAAGGTGCATGTCGTGGATGGCGAGGGTAATATAGGAACTGAAGTGTATTCTCTCGATATCACGATATTGCCACCATGGTATCTTTCCATCTGGGCAAAGTTAGTTTATCTTTTGTTTCAGATTGTTAACACAATAGATGCTTTGGACGATTGGACCAATATTCGCCTGCGTTTTCTGCTCAATGAAATGCCGGTCACGGATTCTTCTCAGAAGGTCAAAAGCGTCATTTCCCGGCGGCAGCAGGACGGACGCTGGATCTGTTCCGTGCCGTATGGGTATGTCATGAAGAACCACAAGCTGATGACGTATGAAATCGACCCGGCGGCAACGGAGGTTGTCCGAAAGATTTTTGGAACAGCAGCCCGGT
>OQWE01000671.1_pt1 | contig 11755 bp, 9 predicted proteins | sample 1691591 | NCBI WGS metagenome assembly OQWE01 (sample SAMN03418265, study PRJEB22391) | human gut metagenome | biome: human-gut; feature: organic feature; material: feces | host: Homo sapiens | place: Tanzania | collected 2013-01
GTTTTGAATTTTGAATTGTCGGCTTTGCCGATTTTGAATTATTCAATTTTGAATTGAGAATTCATGCATTCAATATTCGAAACTCAACATCCAACAATCAACATTCAACATTCAAAAAATGCTATATTATCTTTTCCGCTTCCTCGAGCAATACGGCATAAGTGGCTCCCATATGTGGGGCTATATCTCGTTCCGCTCGTTGTTGGCACTCATTCTTTCGCTTGTCATCTCGGCATGGTTTGGCGAGCGATTCATAAAGTATCTCAAGAGTAAGCAAATTACTGAGACACAGCGCGACGCATCAATCGACCCGTTTGGCGTAAAGAAAATAGGAGTACCGTCGATGGGCGGCATCATCATTATTGTGGCAATACTCGTGCCTGTGCTGTTGCTCGGTCGTCTGCGTAATATTTATCTGTTGCTGATGATTATCACTACGGTGTGGCTTGGATTCCTTGGTGGCATGGACGACTTTATCAAGATCTTCCGCCGCAACAAGGAGGGATTGAAGGGCAAATACAAGATTGTTGGTCAGATAGGTATCGGACTCATCGTTGGTTTGGTTCTATGGGCTTCGCCAGATGTCAAGATGAACGAGAACCTTGCTTATGAGAAGCAGGGACATGAACTTGTGGTGAAACACCGCACAGAGGCTAGCAAGTCACTGAAAACCACTATTCCCTTTGTCAAGGGACATAACCTCGACTATTCGCGCATCACCAGCGTCTTTGGCGAGCACCGTGTGGCTGCAGGTTGGATTCTGTTTGTAATCATGACCATCTTCGTAGTGACTGCAGTCAGCAACGGAGCCAACCTCAACGACGGTATGGACGGCATGTGTGCAGGCAATTCTGCAATAATAGGTGTGGCATTAGGCATATTGGCTTATGTGAGTTCGCACATCGAATATGCCAGCTACCTCAATATTATGTATATTCCTGGTTCCGAGGAGCTTGTAGTGTTCCTTTGTGCATTCATAGGTGCGCTGATAGGTTTCCTTTGGTACAATGCCTATCCAGCCCAGGTATTCATGGGTGATACAGGCTCGCTGACAATCGGTGGCATCATAGCCGTGACAGCAATCATCATCCACAAGGAGTTGATGTTGCCTATTCTCTGCGGCATCTTCTTTGTAGAGAGTCTCAGCGTCATTGTGCAGGTGTACTACTACAAACTCGGCAAGCGCCATGGTGTGAAGCAACGCATCTTCAAGCGCACGCCTATCCACGACAACTTCCGCACACAGCAGTCGCAGCTCGACCCTGATTGCAAATACCTCATCAAGCGACCAAAGGGCGCAATACATGAGTCGAAGATTACAATTCGATTCTGGATTACTACCATTATATTGGCTGCACTTACAATAATAACTTTGAAGATAAGATAATATGAAACGCATAGTAGTTCTCGGTGCCGGTGAGAGTGGAGCCGGTGCCGCCGTATTGGCAAAGAAAGAAGGATTCGACGTGTTCGTAAGCGACATGTCGGCTATCAAGGACAAGTATAAGAAACTGCTTGATGACCACGGCATCGAGTGGGAGGAGAAGCAGCACAACGAGGAGAAAATCCTCTCTGCCGACGAAATCATCAAGAGTCCTGGTATTCCCAAGGAGGCTCCCATGGTGAAGAAAGCTATAGACAAAGGCATTCACATCATCAGCGAGATTGAGTTTGCCGGACGTTACACCAACTCTAAGATGATTTGCATAACAGGCTCAAATGGCAAGACCACAACAACTTCTCTCATCTACCACATCTTCAAGACTGCTGGCTACGATGCAGGGCTTGCCGGCAACATCGGACGTTCGCTTGCGCTCCAGGTGGCAGAGGATCCACACGAATACTATATCATCGAGCTTAGCTCGTTTCAGCTCGACGACATGTACGAATTCCATGCCAATATTGCTATCCTGCTCAACATCACTCCCGACCATCTCGACCGCTACGACTACTGCATGCAGAACTATGTGGACGCCAAGATGCGCATCATTCAGAACCAGACACAGCAGGACTCGTTCATCTACTGGAATGATGACCCCGTAATCAAGCGCGAGCTTGAGAAATACGATATAAAGGCAATACAGTATCCATTCTCCGAACTCAAGGAGAAGGGGTCTATCGGCTATATCGAGGAGGGCACCTACAAGATAGAGAAACCCACTCCGTTCAATATGGAGCAGGAGGAACTCTCGCTCACTGGTAAGCACAATATCTACAACTCGCTTGCTGCAGGTATCGCTGGCAATATATCTGGAATTAAGAAGGAGGTGATTCGTCAGAGCCTTAGCGACTTCCCTGGTGTGGAGCACCGCTTGGAGAAGGTGTGCAAGGTAGGTGGAGTGCAATATGTCAACGATTCCAAAGCTACCAACGTCGACGCTTGCTGGTATGCTCTCGAAAGTATGCGTACACCTACAATCCTCATCATTGGAGGCAAGGATAAGGGTAACGACTACAACGAGATAAAGGAACTGGTGAAGCAGAAGTGCAAAGCTCTCGTCTATCTCGGAGCCGACAACACCAAACTCCACAACTTCTTCGACGGCATGGGCATTACCGTGCGCGACACCCACTCTATGAAAGACTGCGTGGCTGCTTGCTACGAACTTGCCGAGCCAGGCGATACTGTTCTATTGAGTCCGTGCTGTGCAAGCTTTGACCTCTTCAAGAACATGGAAGACCGTGGCGAGCAGTTCAAGAGTCTTGTCAGAAGTCTGTAGGGTTAATTATCATAATTACCACTAAAAGAAATGATAAACAAAACATTAGGCAACATATTCAAGGGCGACAAGGTTATATGGATGGTGTTCTTCTTCCTCTGCCTTATCAGCGTGATTGAGGTATACTCGGCTTCTGCCCAGCTCACATATAAGGCGGGCAGCTACATAGCACCGATGATAAAACACATCGGACTGTTATGTACCGGAGTGTTCTTCACCGTGCTGACGCTCAATGTGAAATGCAGATATTTCAAGGCTCTCACCACACCTATGCTGGCAATCTCGTTTGCCACACTTGTATGGGTTTACTTTGTTGGTGCCTCTACCAATGGAGCACAACGATGGATTCCTATATTTGGCATACAGTTTCAGCCTTCCGAAATAGCCAAAGGTACCATGGTGCTTGCCACTGCACAGATATTGAGCGCGTTGCAGACCGAGAACGGGGCCGACAATAATGCTTTCAAGTATATCATTACTGTCAGCCTTATCATCATACCGCTCATCATGCTTGAGAATCTATCCACAGCTTTGCTTCTGTGCATCGTCATATTCATGATGATGATGCTTGGACGTGTTCCTATGCGCCAGCTTGGCAAGCTGCTTGGACTCACGGTGCTTTCTGCGGCATTGCTTGTGGCAGCTATCATGACTTTCGGCACTGACGATACCCAGGAGCAAGCTCCAAACAAGCAACTCACCGAACAGGTGAAGACTCCTGAAAAGAAGGACAAGAATGCCCTTGAGAAGGCTTTCCACCGTTTCGACACATGGAAAGCCCGTATCGACAAGTTCCTCACCCACAAGGAAGTTACGCCTAAGGAAATAGACCTCGACAAGGATGCTCAGGTGGCTCACGCCAATATAGCCATTGCCTCGTCGAACGTGGCAGGTAAGGGGCCGGGCAACTCCGAAGAGTGCAACTTCATTCCGCAGGCCTACTCCGACTTCATCTTTGCTATCATCATCGAAGAGATGGGCATAGAGGGAGCCTTCTTTGTGGCTTTGCTCTACATCATCCTGCTGTTCCGCACGGGACGAATAGCAAGCCGGTGCGAGAATAATTTCCCTGCTCTACTTGCTATGGGCTTGGCATTGCTGCTCGTCACACAGGCTCTGTTCAACATGTGTGTGGCTGTGGGTCTCGCTCCTGTCACCGGACAGCCTCTGCCGCTTATCAGTAAGGGTGGAACATCTACTATAATCAACTGTATCTACATAGGCATTATTCTCAGCATAAGCCGCTCTGCACAGAAACGGCCAGAGATAATCGAAGAAACCAACATTACCTCTGCACAGCAAGCTTAAAGCAATGCTACTGCAATGTGAAGTCCGAAAAATCGTTGCCACAGTAATAAAAAAAGCACAATAATCGGCATTGTCAGAAAAAATGAGTAATTTTGTGAGTTGAAAGTAATGCGAACAAAACCCATGAACAAATGGAAAAGGAATTAAGAGTCATCGTCAGTGGCGGAGGCACCGGAGGACACATCTTCCCGGCAGTGTCAATCGCCAACGCAATAAAGTCAAAACGCCCAAACGCCAAGATACTTTTCGTTGGAGCTATAGGCAGAATGGAAATGCAGCGTGTGCCAGCGGCAGGCTACGAGATAGTGGGACTGCCAGTGCGTGGATTCAAGCGACCCTTATGGTCGCCAGCTAATATAGGCGTGGCTCTCGACTTCTTCAAGAGCAAGCATATGGTGCGCAAGACCATACGCGACTTTGCCCCTGATGTGGCGGTAGGTGTAGGTGGATATGCCAGTGCTGCAACGCTCGACGCTGCCAACGCCATGGGTATTCCTACTCTCATCCAGGAGCAGAACTCATATGCAGGAGTCACCAACAAGCACCTTGCGCCAAAGGCACGCAAGATTTGTGTGGCTTACGAGGGTATGGAACGCTTCTTCCCTGCCGACAGAATCATAATCACCGGCAACCCTGTGCGACAGAACCTCATCGAGACAAACATCACACGCGAGGAGGCTGTGCGCAGCTTCGGACTCGACCCCGAGAAGAAGACAATACTGCTTGTGGGAGGAAGTCTCGGAGCACGCACCATCAACGAGAGTATGTTGCAGCATCTCGACATTGTGGAGAAAAGTGGAGTGCAGTTCATTTGGCAGACAGGCAAGTACTACAGCGCTGCTGTTGCCGAACAACTCAAAAATCACCACGCGCTGCCAATGCTCAAGGTGATGGACTTCATAAGTGATATGGAAGCCGCCTATAAGGCTGCCGACCTTGTGATAAGCCGTGCCGGAGCAAGCTCAATCAGTGAGTTCTGCCTCATTGGCAAGCCTGTAATCCTCGTGCCATCGCCAAACGTGGCTGAGGACCACCAGACAAAGAATGCAATGGCCCTTGTCAACAAGAGTGCCGCACTCTACGTGAAGGATGCCGAGGCTCCAGATTCTCTGCTGCAACTTGCAGTAGACACCGTGAAGGATGATGAGCAACTCGCGCAACTCGCAGAAAACATTAAGAAACTTGGCAAGCCCAACTCTGCCGACATCATTGCCGACGAGGTGCTGAAAATAGCAAAAAAATAAGTATAATAATGGAACTCAAAGATATTAAATCCGTATATTTCGTCGGTGCCGGTGGCATTGGCATGAGTGCGATAGCACGCTATTTCATACGTAAGGGTATTGTCGTGGCTGGCTACGACAAGACTCCGTCGGAACTTACCAACCAGCTCGAACGCGAGGGAATGCTTCTGCACTATGAGGAGAATCCCGATGAAATACCACACGCATGTCGCAAACCCGCCTCATGTCTTGTGATTTACACTCCAGCCATACCTGCCGACCACAAGGAACTTGTTTATTTCCGCGAGCATGGCTTCACTATCGAGAAGCGTGCACAGGTGCTTGGCACTCTCACCCGCACACATAAGGGACTCTGTGTGGCAGGAACCCACGGCAAGACCAGCACGTCAACAATGTGCGCCCACATAATGCATCAGAGTCATCTCGACTGCAACGCATTCCTCGGAGGTATATCCAAGAACTATGGCACTAACTACATTCTTTCCGATCAAAGTGACTATGTAGTGATAGAAGCCGACGAGTTCGACCGCTCTTTCCATTGGTTGCGTCCGTGGATGAGCGTAATCACAGCCACCGATCCCGACCATCTCGACATCTATGGCACAAAGGAGGCTTATCTTGAGAGCTTCCGCCACTACACCACACTCATTCAGCCAGGCGGTGCGCTTATCATACATCGCGGACTGGAGATGAAGCAGGATTGTCAGGAAGGTGTTAAGGTTTATGAGTATAGCCGCGACGAAGGCGACTTCCACGCTGAGAACATACGCATTGACAACGGCAACATCACCTTCGACTTCATCTCGCCTATCGAGTGTGTGTATAATGTTGAGCTTGGACAGCCAGTGCCTATCAATATCGACAACGGCATTGCTGCCATGGCTATGGCTCAGCTCAATGGCTGCACCGCCGAAGAACTGAAATATGGCATGAAGACCTATCGTGGCGTGAATCGCCGCTTCGACTTCAAGATTAAGAACGACCGTCACGTGTTGCTCTCCGACTATGCTCATCATCCCAATGAGATTTATCAGAGTGCCAAGAGCATACGCGAACTCTATCGCAACCGCCGTATCACAGCAATATTCCAGCCTCACCTCTACACTCGCACACGCGACTTCTACAAGGAATTTGCAAGTGCGCTCTCACAGCTTGACGAGGTGATTCTATGCGATATATATCCTGCACGTGAGCAGCCGATACCGGGAGTAACTTCTAAGCTCATCTACGACAACCTTGCCGAGGGTGTGGAGAAGAGCATGATACACAAGGAGGACGTGCTCGACCTCGTGAAGAGCCGCGACTTCGATGTGCTTGTTATTCTTGGAGCTGGCGACCTCGACAACTATGTGCCGCAGATTGCCAAGATTATCGAGGCTAAAGAATAAGTCAACAAAAATAACGGGACAGCCGCAGTTGCTTGCTGCGGCTGACTCTCACTAACAAAGACACAAACACAAAGTGAAAACATCCTGGAGCAAAAAACTGTTCATAGCGTGCGACGTAGTGATTGCCGTGTATCTTGTGCTTGCTTTCACCTCTTTCGACAAGAAGGGTAGCTCAAAGACTCTGTGCTCCAAGGTGAATATCGAGATTGCCGACAACGCCAATGGAGGATTTCTCGACGCTAAGGTTATAAAAGAGCGACTGCAGAAAACTGGATACTATCCTATAGGCAAGCCTCTCGAAAAGATAAACGCGCGTGGAATAGAGGAAATGTTGAGGCAAAGCCCGTTTGTCAAGACTGCTGAATGCTACAAGACAGAGGGGGGATATGTCTACATTTCGGTGACGCAGCGAATGCCGGTGATACGCATCAAGGCCGACAATGGCGACGACTACTATGTTGACGACAACGACTGCATAATGCCGCGCACCAACTATACGAGCGACCTTATCATAGCCTCGGGAGCCATCAGCCGCCGTTATGCGATAAGCTATCTGTCGGCTCTTGGCAGGATTATCATGCAGAACGACTTGTGGAAGAACCTTATTGAGCAGATACATATTCTGCCCGACCAAGGTGTGGAACTGGTGCCTCGCATAGGCGACCACATTATATATATAGGTAAGCTGCCCGATGGCTCCAACCGTGAGCAGCACGAGGCAGACATTGCCAAATTCTTCGAAAAGAAGATGACCCGACTTGAGAAGTTCTATAAATATGGACTCTCGCAGGTGGGATGGAACAAGTATTCGTATGTGAACATCGAATTCGACAACCAGATAATATGCAAACGCAAGGGGGCAAAAGCTCCTCTTCCAGACAAACATGAGGCTGCTTCAGTTGTTCCTGCACCGACAGATGCCACACCAATGGCTGAGGAAGGACCATCGGAGGGAGAAACTGGACAAAACTCACCAGTGAAACCAGAGGAGGCAACGCAGAAAGAAGCCAAGACAAAGCCTAACGACAGTAAGGCAAAACATAACGAAAACAAGGTTACGCCGAAGGAAAAGGAGGGCAAGAAGGCTCCAAAGGAAAGCAAGAAGACGCCAAAGGAGAAGGAAGGCAAGAATGTCTCAAAGGAAGGCAGGAAGGTCTCAAAAGAGGGTAAGAAATCCTCTTGACCTCCGATGTTTTCCGTTGTCTACACTCTCAAGAATATAATAAGTAATCAAGAAACAAACAACAATAGATATATAACAAACGTATGGCAAAGGATTTTATAGTAGCTATAGAGCTTGGGTCAGCCAAACTGACCGGCATTGCAGGTCGGAAAAATCCCGATGGCAGTATCACCGTACTTGCTGTCGCATCAGAAGACTCCACCTCGTACATACGCAAGGGTGTTGTCTACAGCATAGACAAGACAGCACAAGGATTGAGCAACATCATAACAAAACTTAAGAACAGCCTTCAGGCTGATATTACCCAGGTATATGTAGGTATTGGCGGACAGAGCATACACAGTGTGCGCAATATGGTCATAAAGGACTTGCCAGTGGACGCCATAGTGTCGCAGGGAATGGTGAACGAGCTTATGGACACCAACCGCAACATGACCTATCCTGACTACGAGATACAGGACGCTATAACCGAGGAATACAAGGTAGACCTTCAGTATCAGACCGACCCCGTAGGTATTCAGGCAAGCCGCCTGGAGGGTAATTTCATCAATATTCTGTGGCGTCGCTCGTTCTATCGCAACCTTAACAAGAGTTTCGACAGTGCTGGCATTGCCATTGCCGAGACTTATCTTGCTCCGCTTGTTATGGCCGACAACGTGCTCACCGAAGCAGAGAAACGTGCAGGATGTGTGCTTGTTGACCTTGGATCGGAAACTACCACAGTGTCGGTATACTATCGCGACAAGCTGCGCAGCATTGCTGTTATCCCGCTTGGCGGCGACAACATCACCAAGGACCTTGAGTCGTTGCAGATGGAGGAGAAGGATGCCGAGCGCATGAAACTGAAGTATGCTTCGGCTCTTACCGATGTGGCTGACATCGACCCGACAGCTGTTCTTCCTATCGACAACAAGCGCTCTATCGAGAGCCGCAGGTTTATTGAGGTGGTGGAAGCACGCACTCTTGAGATTATCGAGAATGTGAAGAGCTTCATCCCTACTGAGTATGCCGACAAGCTGCTTAGCGGTATTGTGCTCACTGGTGGTGGCAGCAACATGACCAACATCGAGAAGGCGTTCCGCGAGTATACTGGTGTCGACAAGGTGCGCGTGGCAAAGTTTGTCTCGCTCAACATCAATACCAAGGATTCGAAGTTCACTCTGCCCCACGACGGAACAATGAACACCATATTGAGTCTTGTGGCTCGTGGCGACATGAATTGTGCAGGCAACGCCTTCGGTGAATCACCCTTCGACAATCAGCATGTGAACAGCGGAGCCTCAGTGCAAAATGGTACAACCACTGCATCCACCGCAACTACAACAGCCCAGACTGCCAACACAACTCCACATGAGACAGAGGAGGAGCGCATCAAGCGCGAGGAGAGAGAACGTCTGGTGCGTGAGGAGGCTGAACGACTCAAGCGCGAGGAAGAAGAAAGACGTCGTAAGGAAGAGGAGGAGCGCAAGAAGAACACTCCGTTCGGACGCCTGTTTGGATCATTAAAGAGATTCGGCAAGTCACTCGTTGAACCTGAAAACGGTGACTAACCCATCTCTCTCTCAAATGCACTACGCGTGATATATACAGCCCGCCTGAAACGGGCAAGCATATTCCCAACCGCATAAACAAACTGAATTAAAATGTCTGACAACAATAACAACCCTATGGTGGACTTCTGTACACCTGAAAAAGAAACCAATACGATTATTAAGGTAATCGGTGTCGGCGGTGGTGGCGGCAACGCTGTCAATCACATGTACCGAGAGGGTATCCACGATGTTTCGTTCGTGCTCTGCAACACCGACAACCAGGCTCTCAACGACTCGCCTGTACCAGTGCTTCTGCAACTTGGCACCGAGGGTTTGGGAGCTGGCAACAAGCCTGCCAAGGCTCGCCAGGCAGCCGAGGAAAGCATCGACTCTATTAAGCAGATGCTCAGCGACGGTACACGAATGACCTTTATCACCGCTGGTATGGGTGGTGGTACCGGTACTGGTGCCGCTCCTGTCATCGCTCGCGTGAGCAAGGAACTTGGCATCCTTACCGTAGGTATCGTTACCATTCCTTTCCGATTTGAGGGCAAGCGCAAGATCGACCAGGCTCTCAACGGTGTGGAGGAAATGGCAAAGCATGTGGACGCATTGCTTGTTATCAACAACGAGCGTCTGCGCAAGATTTATCCAGAGCTTACAGTGCTCGACGCTTTTGGCAAGGCCGACGACACTCTTTCTGTGGCTGCCAAGTCAATTGCAGAGATTATTACCAATCACGGACTCATCAACCTCGACTTCAATGATGTTAAGACAGTGCTCAAGGATGGTGGCGTGGCTATCATGTCTACCGGATATGGCGAGGGCGAGGGTCGTGTGAAGCAGGCTATCTCCGACGCGCTCAACTCACCGTTGCTTAACGACAACGATGTGTTTAACGCCAAGAAGATCCTTCTTAGCATCAACTTCTCAAAGGATTCCAACAACGACTCGCCAAACTCTGGTGGCTTGATGATGGAGGAGATGAACGAGGTGAACGACTTCATGGAGCAGTTTGGCTCCGACTTCGAGATAAAGTGGGGTATAGGACTCGACCCGGAACTTGGCAACAAGGTGAAGGTTACAATCCTTGCCACAGGCTTCGGCATAGAGAATGTTGACGGTATGAACAACCACATGCGTCAGCTCGCACAGGAGGAGGACGACAAGCAGGTGGAGATTAACATCAAGAATGCCATCCGCCGCAACCACTACTATGGCGACGACAAGGGCGGCTCCATCACCAAGCGTCGTCCGCATATCTTCCGCTTCTCTGCCGACGACCTTGACAACGAGGAGGTGATTCTCACCGTAGAGACCACACCTACCTACAAGCGTACGTTGCAGCAGCTTAATGAGCTGCGCCGCCGCATCGTCGACGAGAAGGAAGCTCCAAAGCAGAACAATGAGAGCGAGTCTGTGGCAGGAACTATATCTTTCACATAAACTGATTGTGCAATCAGCCAAATAGCTGTTGCAATACAGGCAATGACTTCATGTCGGGGAATGCCGGCTGGTGGAGCCTGTAGTATTGGAGAATAACCTCAATAATGCGGTTGCGCTCGCTTCTTGACAGCGAGAGCAACCGCATTGTCGTATAGTTGAGTCGCATGAGCAGTCGTATCTTGCCTGCTTCGTCGGGTTTTAGAAAGTCGGAGTGTACCGGCACATGCTTCACAAAGTTTCCTGCACGCATGTCGAAGTAGGTGTCGCTACCTGTATCATTGTCCTCATCGTCGAGGTTGGGGTAGAAGCCAATGAAACGTGTAAGGTGCAACATATATATAATGTGGAAGTTGGTGAAGCCTCGCTCGCAAGCGTCAAGCCAGCGCACGCTGTTCTCAATAAACAGGTAGAGCGAGGGGTTTGCCTGTTCGGAGCGGGTGCAATAGCTTGTAAACTCTGCAACGAATAGGGCTATCGACAGTTTGAGCGCGTCGAAAGGCAACGACACAAAGGGCCAAGCCACTGAAGCCTCCTTGATGCGTTGCAGTTTCTGCGAAGCGCGGTAGTCAAACTCTATGTTCAGAAGAGTGAGAGGTTGGAAAAACTGCTTCTTCACGCCCGAGCGCGAAGTGCGCGGAATGCGCTGCATGAAAGAGAGTCTTCCATGCGATTCGGTGAAGAGATCCACTATAAGTTGCGACTCACCGTATTTCAGCGAGTTAAGTACAATAGCATTGGTTTTTATGAGCATTTTTGCCTGTTTTTGGTCTTTTAAGGGCAAAATTACAGAAAAAAGCGGCATTTCAAGAAAAAACTTAAAAGAAAATTTGGCGCATATAAAATAAAGTCGTACCTTTGCACCCGCTTAAAACAAGCACCTTGGTCCCTTCGTCTATCGGTTAGGACGAGAGATTTTCATTCTCTAAAGAGGAGT
>OQWE01000672.1_pt1 | contig 11750 bp, 11 predicted proteins | sample 1691591 | NCBI WGS metagenome assembly OQWE01 (sample SAMN03418265, study PRJEB22391) | human gut metagenome | biome: human-gut; feature: organic feature; material: feces | host: Homo sapiens | place: Tanzania | collected 2013-01
GAACTTCAAAGGCACGAAAAAAGCTGTTGCGGTGGCGCACGGCAGGGAAACAGTCCGTGCCGGGCTCCGCCTTGAACCAGAATGCCGCCGTCATCTCCTCCCCGGGCTGTATCTCCGGCGTAAATGCCAGTTCAAGAAATTCACTGTTGCCGTTGAAATGTGCACCGCCGCCGACAATTCCTTTTGCAGGAGACGCATAGCCGCGCAATTCCTGCCTTTTTTGTCGCCAGCGGAGGACGCGGCTTCAGTTGGTATGAGCTGACCGGAACCAAAGGACGGGTTTATGACGGTTATGCGCATCCGCGGGAACTGGACTACAACGAATGGTATCACTTTGCTCTTGTCTATAATCAGAAAGAACTGGCGGTTTATCTGGACGGAATGAAAATCCGGTCGGTTAAAGCGGAAAATCTCGGTGCGGTCAAACCCGGTTCGACGGTGATGATCGGCGGGCGTCTGGCGCGATTCAACGACAAATGGGTGAACTTCAAAGGCACGATGGACGAAATCGAATTTCTGAAATACGCCAAGACGAACTGGGAAAGAGTCCGGCTGCTCAAGAAACGGGAACAACTCCGGAAGTTCGGGAAACTGATCTCCGGCGAAACCTCCTGGCAGGAACGTTTTCAAAGATTTTCCGAAGCCGTGGAGACATGCACATCCGATGAAGTCGCAAAACGCACCCTGCTTCCACAGGCGGAAGCCCTGCTGAAAGAGGGGGAAAATCTTTATCACGGTACTGACGCCGGCTTTTTTGTCAAAGCTGTCAGCCCGATGCTGCGCGTCATGCCGGATGACATTCTTCTTCAGGCTCCGACCCGGAAAGCACGGGTAAGCATGGCGGGGAACGAACGGGAAAACCTTCAGCTTCTGGTTTTCCCGCAGTCGGAGGATTTGCAGTCGTTTTCCGTCGAGCTGCCGCGGGAACTGAAAAAAGCGGACGGGACTCCGGGAAATTTCGAGCTCAGAATCAGCGAGACGGAATATACTCCGCTCAGCAGGCCGAGTCACTGGATGTATCTTTATCCGGCGGTTCCGGACAAGTTGATCACCAGGGAAAACTATCAGTTCGCCCGGAAAAAGTTCCTTCCGCTCTGGCTTGAAGTGAAGTCCGGTGTCGATGTGGTTCCGGGAGTCTACTCCGGTGAAATCAGGCTTACGGCGGACAACGGAAAGAAGCTTGCCCTGCCGCTGGAGGTGAAAGTTTACAATTTCACTCTTCCGAAGCGCAATATTGTCCCGTCAATCGTCAGCATCTGGGAACGGGACCTTCAGACCTATCTGCGGGACGGCGATGTGGAAGGATTCATGCGGCTGCTTACCGCTTATGCCGACATGCTGGTCGAACATCGCCTCAATCCGGTCATCATGCATCAGGGGGATCTTGTTGCCGGCTGGGTCAGGGACAAGATTTACCCGAACTACAGAGTTTCTGCAGACGGCAAAGCCGAAATCAACTGGAAATATTATGACAGGCTTGTCAGCCGTCTCCGCGAAAAGGGGCTTTCCACCGTGGTGATGGGACCCTATTACCGGAGTGTGAACATCTGGAAGAACAGTAAAAATCAGAATCTCATCTGGAAAGAAGTCGCGCAGCATGCACGTGAAAACGGGTATCTGTCAGACGCTGTCGCCTATCCGATCGACGAATGGAGCATGAAATATCTTGACGAGATCAACCGGATCGGCGAAATGGTGAAAAACAGTGCTCCCGGAGTCCGCTGGCTGATGACGTTCGGCAGTCAGAATTCTCCGCTCCCGGAAATCAAAAACGTCGGGCTCTGGATTCCGCAGTTCCACTGGGTGAACATGCCGGAAATGCGCAGATCGCAAAAGGCGGGAATTCCTGTCTGGAGTTATGTCTGCACCGGGCCGCAGTTCCCGGTTCCCAATCTTCATCAGGATACGCCTCCGGCTGGAATTCGCATGGTTCCCGCGGCGAACTTCCGTTTCGGGTTTGACGGGATTCTCCATTGGGCGGCTAATTTCAATACCGGAAAAAACGCCAGGCCGGTCGAGGAATATGGAGCCGGGGAAGGGCGATACATCTACGCGGACGAAAATGGAAATCCGGTACCGACGGTCCGGCTGAAGAATTTCGCCGACGGCATGGAAGACTGGATGGTTATGGAGATGCTGAAACAGCGCAGTCCGGAAAAGCACCGGCAGATGCTTGCGGAACTTTCCCGGCTGATCCCGGGCAGAGAGTTCGATTCCTCCATAAAGATCACGGCGACCTCTCCTCGCGAGGCAACTTACCAGACCTTTATGGACACCAACGCTTTCTATCCGGTGATGTCACAGCCTGAACGGTATCTTCAATGGCGCGAGAAGCTTTACGAAACGTTATCATCTCTTGCAAAATAAAGCATAAATATAAGGAAAACAGAATGAAAAAACACTTTTTTCTTTCTTTGTTGTGTGCATCTGCCGCAACATTGTCCGCGGGCAATCTTCTGGAGATTCCCGCTGCCGCCGAAACGCCGGTAATTGACGGCGTGATGGCACCGGCGGAATGGGACGATGCCGCCGTCTTTACCGGTCTGCAGCTCACCAATGATCGCGGTCTCGCCAATGAACAGACCAGGTTTTATATGAAGTGGGACAAGGATTTCATCTATATTGCCGCGGTGTGCAGTGATTCCAATGTCAAAGGCATCAGTTCCAAGATACCTTACGACGATTGTCTGGAATTCTTCTTCATGGCTCCCGGAGAACTCGATGTGGTTCACTGGCTGGTTTATGCTACCGGTGGGAATACTCTCGACTTCATTGATTCCGAATACGGCAGCGGATACCGGGGCAATCCCGGCAGAATCAAAAATGCGGCGAAGATCAACCGGAAAGACTGGACGATCGAATGCCGTATTCCGGCGGAGTCTTTCTTTAAAGAGTTCTTCGATCCAAAATACAGTTACAAATTCAACGTGCACCGCTCGTTCAGCCATAATGGAACGATGCGCCCGGATGGACGGCGTGCCGAATTCAGCAGTTTCAGCCATGTCCGCGGCCAGCTTCTGAAACCACATGACTTCGCGGAGCTTCGCCTGAATCCGCAAACAGTCACTCCGGTGCGGCTGGAACGCCTTGACCAGGGCGGAATGTCTGTCACGGCTGCTCAGAACAGCATGGTGCTTCTGACATTTGAAGACGGGAAATCAGTCAAGGTTTCCGGACATGACGGTAAATTCAGTTATAAATTCCCTGAGAACTGTTCGGAAGTGACGCTTCGCGTTCTCCGCGATAATGGAGAAGTGCTGCTGAGCAATCGTTACAGATTTTTCCCGGTTGATACGGAGACGCCGAAGAAGATTGCCGCGGAGCAGGAGAAGATTCAGGGACTCGGAGTTGATGTCGTCAACTCCATGGAACGGATTTTTCACACCAGACCGTATGCAAAACAAGGCGGCAGCATTGAGCTTGCCGCCGCACGCAACGAGCGGGAGAATTTCCAACTGGTGCTCTTCACCGGTAAAGACGCCGTCAAGGACATTACGGTCCGGGCATCGGAATTCCGCAATGCCGAAGGCAAAGTACTGCCCGCATCCATCTGGGAGCTCTATCGGGAAGGATATGCGATTGCCGATCCGGTCGGTTACCCTGTCGTTAACGGAACCGGTGATTATCCCGATCCCCTTTATCCGCTGGCTCCGATCTCGCTGGAACCGATGTCGGTCCGTGCCGTCTGGGCCGGCTTCAGAGTTCCGATGGACGCCGCTCCCGGTGATTATGCCGGAACGGTAACGATTTCCGCGAACGGGAAAACGGTTAAAACGGTCAAAGTCGCTCTGAAAGTCTGGGACTTTGCCATTCCGAAAAAGCAGAGTCTCCGTACTGCGTTCTGTCTTTGGGAGCGTGAAATCTACAATCTTTATTTTAGCAGACAGGGGCGTTCTGCCGAAGATTTTCAGAAAACCGTTCACCGATACGGTATGATGCTTGTGGAACACCGGCTTACGCCGCTGGTGTTCAAAACCGACCGTCTGCTGCCGAAAGAAGTGATCCGCAAGATCGGCCCGGTTTATGACGACAAACTGCCGGACGGTTCTTACCGCTATCATCCCAATGCCTATGATGACATGGTGCGTGATTATCTTGCCGCCGGAGCGTCTTCTTTCTACGTGGGACCGGAGATTCAACATACAGATTACGCGAAACTTGACGAGAAAGATTGGAAAGCGCAATGGAAGGCAATCTATGACCATTACAAAGCCAATGGAATGCTCAAATATGCGTATGCTTATCCTTTCGACGAGCCGGGGAATAAGAACCGTGCTATCGTAAGTCGTCGGATGGAACTTTTGAAAGAAGCGGCTCCCGAACTGAAATTACTGTTGACCGGAGCTTGTTCGCTCTTTCCTTCCACCAGATTTTCCAGCGTTGATATCTGGGTGCCTCAGGAACACTGGGTTCATTACCGGAATAAAAGGGAGGCGCAGGAAGCCGGCAAAGAGGTCTGGTGGTATCCCTGTTCCGGCCCGTGGTATCCCTATCCGAACTACCATCTGGATATTGAACCGGGAGCCTGGCGCATCCTCGCCTGGGCGACTTATAAATACAAATTTGACGGCATTCTTTACTGGGCTGCTGCATTTTTCAACAACAAAAATCCATTCCGGAACAACAGTTACAGTTGCAATGGAGACGGTGTGCTGATGTATGCTTTGCCGGATGGTTCTCCCATGCCGAGCATCCGGCTGAAAGTGATCGCGGACAGCATGGAGGATTATGAATATCTGCTTCTGCTGCGTGATGCCGCTGAGAAGGCAGCGGAAAATCCCGCAAAACAGTCCGCTGTGAGAAAAGCCCGGGAGATGTTGCAGCTTAAGGAGATGATTCGCTATATTGACGATTACGCTCTCAAGGCGGAGGAATACAATAAATTCAGGATGGAGGCGGGCAAATTGATTGAGGAGCTGAATCACCGCTGAGGATGTTCCTTCATTTCGTGCACGCTCGAAGTCCTTGCCCGGGACTCCCGGATTTTTCCAGTAGAAAAAGTCCGGGGGTTCCGGGTATTCTTCATTTTTGTATCACCGCTATGTGTTTCCGATACTCAGCATGATTTGCATCGGGAGCGGTTCATTGCATTGAATATGCCGTTTGAGGATGATATGACTTTCCCTCGGCGAAGATGATTTCCTGTCGGCGCAGGGTATTGTGCATGATAGCAATTTTTCTGCTTTTTTTCATATATTTTCAAGTAGCCCCTTGACAAAGAAGAGATTTTGTGTATACTTAAATATGCATAAAACGGAGATATGCCATGAGGAAAAGCGGAAAAATGGTCAGACAGTCGGATATTACCCGTTATGTATACAGTTGTCTGATGCACAATCCTTCCGATGAGCCGCAACCGCTTGGAGAACTGGAACTTGCAAAGAAATTCGGGACAACGCGTTTGACGATTCAACGCGCTCTTGCCACGTTTGAGTGTGACGGCAGGCTGATACGGATTCCCGGGAGACGCGGGCTCTTCATGAATCCGGCGGTGGCAAAGGCAATGGGCGATTATTATTTTTTCGGAGTCATGACTGCGGAACGGAGAAACAGATTTCTGGACAGCGGCACACAGGCCGTCATCAGCGGTTTTGTCGATAAAATGCAGGATGTTTCCTCTGATTATCATTATCTGGAGATCAAGTCGGAAAGCACAGCGGACACCGTGGAGGAGATTCTGAACTGCGGGCTTGACGGGTTGTTGTGGTGTTCGCCTGCGGAACAGGATATTCCGGTGATCGAGGAATTGACGCGGCGCAGATTGTGTGCCGCTGTCCAGAAATCTGTTTCTCCGTTCCCGTTTCCCGCTTCCCGCATGGAATTGTGTTCAGCCGGATTTTGCGCAGATCGGAATTCTGCGTGCCGGATGTGTCAGGAATGCCGGATGCTGCAGAGCAGCATACTTCGGAAGCCAAGGGCCTACTTTTGACGCTTTCTGTGCTTCGCTGACTCCGGCGGAGCGGAGTTATGTCCTTGCACATCATTGTGCAGTGCTTGACAGCGGGGTTTCGGGGATTCGCGCGGTACTGAAGAAGCCTCTCCGCTGCGTATCGTCTTCCACAGATGAACTGCGGCACGCTCTCCGAGTTACTGACTGCAAAATACGGGGGAACAGTCTGCCGGAGTGCGGATGAACTTGCGGATTTTGAGGGGGTCGATGCATATTTCATCAGTCTTTCGCCTTTTGCCCATGCGGATACAGGGCCTCCCGCCAGCAGAAAAATATCCAGCATGTGACAGCAGTGAAACGGAATCTGCGATACCTTGAGCCTGAAATTATCCGGCTGATGATACAGGTTGAAATTCATCTCCGTGTCTCCGTGATGGAACCAGTTGCAGTCCATACAGAAAAGACGTCCCGGCTCGTTCCGCCGGATGTAGTCCAGCATGGCAATCGACTCAGGCAGCCAACGCCGCATGAACCCTACCTGCACCGCGAGTCCGGATGATCTGATTGCGAACATCGAATTCGCCGATGGCGCGAACGGGCGTTTCCACTATTCCAGCATGGTCTATTATACCGAGATGTCCTACCGGTTCCATGCGGAAAATTACAGCATTAAAATGAATGCCGGACAAAATCAGCTGGAGATTTTCCGCCGTCCGAGGTTCCGGACATCGCAACTCGGATGTGAGCCGGAGCAGCGCAGGGATTTTCACAGTTTCAATGAATCTTATGAAAGCTTCTGCCGTCCGCAGACGGTCAATTTCTCCCAGTCGCTGAATGTGGCGAATGAGAATATCATGTATGATTTCGTACGAATGGTGCGGGACGGTGTTCCGCCGCAGGCGGACCTGAGGACCGCGGTGCGTGTTCAAGGGCTTGCGGAAGCAATCGAGGCAAGCGGCAGGTTGAAGCATCCGGTAGAGCTGTCTCCGGTCGGTTTGCCGGTCGGAATATAGGGAGGAGATGTCATGGCGGAAGAGAGACGTTTCAAGATCACCGATTTTGCGGATATTCCTATATAATCAAAAAAGGTTTTCGCAGGGCTTCGGAGGTTGATTTAACTCAATCTGGCTCGACCGGAGGTTTTCGCAAATCACGCCAATCGGAGTGTAACAAACTGGCGCAATCCGCAAAATCGGGAGTGTAACAAGAGAGTGTAACTCGCACGCGCGCGTAACTACAATTTGCAGAGTGTAACATGTAACACTGGAACTCCGAGGTACATGTTAAAGCCCGGCGCAATGTCCGGGCATTGGTTAAGGGTTATTTGTTTGATGCGGCGATCCGGCGAAGCGCCTCGGGATTGCGCCAGATGCACTCGGTCCGAGACTGGCGCTCCTTGACATGGCCAGCACCCTGAAGTCCGCTCGCACGCGTCCGACCGGCGGCGGAACATGTCACCTCGACCGTCCGCATGTCCCAGCCCGCATCACGCAAGGGCGCATAGAGAGGACTGTCGTAGCCGCTCAGGACCACCGCGCCGTCGTAGGCGATCAGAGTCCGGATCAGCTCCTCGTGATCACGATCGTGGAGCTCATGTTCGTAGCCGCCCGCCTTGCGCGTGCCGGTCACGTAGGGCGGATCGCAGTATGCCAGCCAGCCATCGCCGCTGAACCGTTTGAGGACGTCGCGCCAGTCGCAACACTCGATCTGGACGCGCTGCATCCGCTCGTGAACGCGCGGAAGGTTGTCGAAACTGCTGATCCACTGCGACGTCCGAGACGACATCCCGGCACATGATGAATTGACCGCCGTGCCCCAACTGTGGCCGAACATCCCGCCGAAGCTCTGGCGCGCGATGTAATACCAGCGCACCGCCTGCTCGAGGGGATCGTGGATGCCGGTCCATGTGCGTGAATACTCCTCGTAAAGCTCGCGGCTGACCGGCAGGAGCGCGGCCCGCGCCATGAACTTGCCGAAATAATCGACGTCCGAGATGACGCGGAAGAAGTTGACCACGCCCCGGTTGACGTCGTTGTAGACCTCGACCTCAGCCGGTTGCTTTGAAATCAGGATCGAAGCGCCGCCGCCGAACGGCTCCAGATAGCGTTTGTGGGGCGGCAGGGCGCTCAAAATCGCGTCCTTGATCTTGTGCCCGGCCTTGCCCCCGAACCACGGGAAAGGCGCTCTAATTACGTTTGTCATAAAAATCCTTTTTTTGATGAAAATCTTTAAAATAAAAAAAATCCCGGCTTGCTGAAACTGAATACAAATGTTACCGTAAAAAGTGTAGTCTACGGGCGGTAAAATCAGATTCAGGTGATCTAGCTCACCGGGATTTGTGGGGAGTGTGCCGATTGCAGTCGGTCGCTTCTCCCGCTCTCTTTTGTGCGGTTGTGATGCTGTGCTATGTCATGGGAAACCTCCTTCTGTTAAGAGTTAAAACGGGACTCCTGTTTTGTTTTTGAACTCAAACTCCTCCTGTTTGAGCCGTTGCTTGAGCGCCTCAATGACCTTGTGGGACTCGCCTGCGGTGAGGTCGGGCAGAGCATCGGTTCCGAGTCCGGAGCGGCGGAGTACACGGCAGATAATCCCCATCAGATATGCGGCAGTCTGCTCCTCCTGCGGCAGGTAGCCTTTGACCGCATACCAGAGAGCCCATATTTTGGACTCGGCAGGTGACTTTTTGCGCGGTGCGCGGCGCCGTGAGTTTTGAGCGTTGATCAGAGCCCATATCTCGCGCATGACCGCAAGGTATTGATCCTCGTCGAGCTCCTTTGCCGACCTCACGCCCGCGACTCGCAAGAGCAGATCGCGGTATGCCGCATCGTCAAGTCCCGCCTCCTTTGCCCGGATATGGATCGCCGCCAGATTCATTTTTCGGATGCCTCCCGCTCTTTTTTCCATTCATCCTCGATGCGGCGCCGGGTGATATCCGCGCGGCAATAGGCAGCCAGTCTTCTCTCTTTTTTTATAGCCTCGGCAAACTTCGGATCATCATCGCATATTTTTTTTAAGTATTTGTTTGCGCCCATCTGAAAAAAACTATTATGGATACGTTTTGCCAGCTTTTTGAGTTCGGCGGTCGCAGCTTTTGCGGTCGCGGGAGTGCAGAGATCAGGCTTGACGCGCGCCTTGTCCAAAAGCTCATAAGCGCGGGCATACGCCCATTGTTTGGGCGTCCAGTCAAAATGATCCTTGTCAGCCATTGGATGCCTCCAGTGCGGCGTTGAGTCTGTTGATCATGGCGTCGCATTGCGCGATGCGTTTGCGACGGTCGGCGGCGTGCGCCAGCTCGCCGAAGCGCATCTTTTTGTCGAGGTCATGCCGGAGCTCATTGCGCTTTTTGGCGATGCCGATGATGATGGTGGTGATCTCGTCGGCGGTAAAAGCAAGGGTGATTGTGTTTGTCATTTGGACGCCTCCCTGTCGCGGATCATCTCGCGGAGAATATTTGCGGCGGAGACAATGCGGTAAGTGGCAATGTGATACAGGATGTTGCCACGCGGGGACTTGTCGTTACGGGTTGCAATTGAGGCGAGTTTGGGCGCGAGTTTGTCGCACAGATCAAGATTGTTATAGCCGTTTTTGATGGAGTCCTCAAGATACCAGAGCGCTTTTTTGAGGTCCTCGATCTCCTTGTCCCTGCCGCCCTTTTTGCCTGCGCGCCAGACGTATTTAAACGCATTGCCGAGCTGGAAATTGAGGTGGCGCGCGATATCGATGCACTCGATCTCGGCGGTGACTCCGGTATAGTGCGCGGGGTGGTTGATGATGTCTGTCATTTTTTGATTGCCTCCAATATATTGATTACATCTTGTATTTCCGTGACGCGGAAAGTAAAAATTTTTGACATTAACTCCGGCCTGAAATTACTTTCGTCAATTAACAGGATTGTCTTTTTTCCGCGACCGGCTGCCCATGCCATTTCACAACTTGAATCATTGCCTAAGGGACCGACTCCGACAAAAATGGACGCCTCGTTCATGGCATCGAAATCGCGCCAGAATCCGCGCTGTGCAGGTTCTTTGTATAACGCCTGCAGATATTGCTGCGCTGTCCAATTTTTGTAATTCGGATCGATCTGCTCCCACGAAAAGCCGTGTCCGCCTGATGTTGGCTCACGGTAATTATAGACGGTGTGCCCGGCGCGGGTCAGCGCTTTGACAACCTCATCATGGCGCTCGGTGCGCCAGCTGCTTGCGACGTAAATTTTCATTTTTTCTGCTTTCTGTCGGACCAATCGGACAATGACGGACCGGTCGGACGGTTATAAGATTTTTTTAGTGATCAGTGGTCAGTGATTAGTGGCCAGTGGTCAGTGGTGGAAAGGGCTGCCGCCCTTTGACCCGCTTTTCGCCAGCCACAACTTCGCAATCTCGCAATCTTGCCATCTCGCAATCTTGCAATCAGTCTTCCGGCCATTTGACGATGCCTTCGCTTCTCTGCTGGAGCGTCCGCAGGAGTTTTTCGCTGATCTGTGTTCCGGGATGCTCCTCCACATACCGCTGCGCGATCTCCAGATATTTCACAAAGGAACGCAGCTTGCCGGTTCCCCGGGCGATTTCGAGAGCAAGTTTGCGGAGCGGCACGGAAGCATCGGGCACATAATGTCTCAGGATGGGGTAGACCTCCGATTCCCCGAACATTCTCGCGGGAATGTCCAGAGTATTGATGCCGCGTCCGAGGAACTGTTCCAGGAACGACGCCATGTCGCCTTCCTTGAAATCCTGAATGGAGTATTTCGTGAAGATCATTGCGACCGGCGTCCGGGTGTGTTCGTAGATGTCGAGACGGATGTATTCCATGTTCGCGATCCGTGTGGACATGCTTTTCGAGGCGAGCAGCTGGTTTGCCTCGTCGATCACGATCATCCTCTGGTTTTCCGTCAGGAAATCCCGGATTGCCTTTTTGTTCTGCTCCATGGACTGCCGCGCGGTTCCGAGGAGCGCCTCGGCCAGAATGCCGACCAGTCGCGCCGGGGTGGCGGAGGAACGCAGTTTGATGTAGACCGCACCGGGCGTGGTATGGCAGAAATATTCCGCGGTCATGCTTTTTCCGCGCCCCGTGCCTCCGCAGATCAGGGTCAGGATGTTGCTCTCCTTGCAGATGTTCAGCTTTACGAGAATCTGCTCGGTGACGACGGTGCTTACGGGTTCCTTCGGTGTTTCAGTAGAAGTTCTCATCGAAAATCTCCTCTTCTTCTTTTGTTATGGTTGGAATGACGGGACGCGGTCCGGTTTCCTCCTCGCCGTTGATTGTGGCGAGCAGTTTCCTGCGGAGCTCCGGATCGAGTTCCCGGTTTTTCTTTTTTTCTTCCAGTGTCGCGGGCGACACTGGATTGTCTGTTAAAACTGTTTGCGATTTTTCCTTGAATTCCTGTTTCGTGACATGAATTTTCGGATTGTGGGAATCGCCTTTGACGGCGGTGCGGCTGGCGACCAGACGCAGCTTCGCGGGATGTTCGAAGGCTTCGGGCGGAAGCTGCGCGATCGTTTCGGGATCGAGCTTGTGATGGCCTCCGGTGTGCGACAGCAGCAGTCCGTTGAGGACTTTTTTATCATGGTTTTTCTCCGCGAGCGCTTTGGAGAGCACGGCTTCCTCTTCCTTGTCCGTATAAAAATACGGGATCTGCTGCTCGGCGCGGCAGATCGCCAGCGGCGTGCCGTCGAGATCGAACACGTAACAGTATTGAATGGACTGCATGTCGAACTTGACCATCACCGGCTTGCGGTCATACATCCAGAGCTTTTCCCCCGCTTCACCGATCCCTACAACGCAAAAGCCAAACCCGTGGAGCGGTTTTTCAAGGAGATCAACGAGTCGGGACTGCGGAACGCCTGATCGGGCGAGAGCCCTTTCA
>OQWE01000676.1_pt1 | contig 11709 bp, 7 predicted proteins | sample 1691591 | NCBI WGS metagenome assembly OQWE01 (sample SAMN03418265, study PRJEB22391) | human gut metagenome | biome: human-gut; feature: organic feature; material: feces | host: Homo sapiens | place: Tanzania | collected 2013-01
TTAAAATCCCTTGGCCAGTAATGGCTGTGCGGGTTCGAGTCCCGCTCGCGGCACATTTTCTCAATTTATATTCTGAAAATTGATAATTTATATTCTTTATTAATCAAACCTACATCTTATTATATTATAAATCACAGATCAGTTTATTATAAATAATAGATTAGTTTATCATATATTACAGATTAGGTCATTATAAATTACATCCCAGAACTATAGATTAAAAAACCATTCACAACGATATGACTTATTCAGAAATATGGCATCGTATAGCCACATCATACGACGACGGCGAGGCTCGTGCCATTGCGCGCATCCTCATCGAGGAGTTGTTCGGCTTATCGTACACCGACATCGTCTGCGGTGCCACCGACCAGTTGTCTGCCGACGACACGCTGCGTCTCGACACTGCCGTGCGACGCATTGAGCAGGGCGAACCGCTGCAGCACGTGCTGGGCTATGCCGACTTCTGCGGCAACCGCTTCGGCGTGAACGCCTCGGTGCTTATACCGCGCCCCGAGACGGAATGGCTCGTGAACGAGGGCGAACGGCTGATGAACGGCGCCGCCGCTCCCTGCCCTGATACGCCTTCTGCCACAAAGCGCATCCTCGACATCGGAACGGGCAGCGGTTGCATAGCCATCAGCCTGAAGCTGCGCCTCAGCGATGCGTATGTGGAGGCGTGGGACATCTCAGAGGAAGCGCTGCGCACGGCGGAAAGCAACGCGAAGGCGCTGAAGGCGGAGGTGGCGTTCTGCAAGAGGGACGCGCTGAGGGCGGAGGAGAGCTGTTCTAGGGAGACTTGGGAGGCTAGCTTTTCTAGTAAGCCTAGTATACCTAGCAAACCTAACGCCCCTTGGAACCTGATAGTAAGCAACCCGCCGTATATCTGCGACTCGGAGCGCGCCGACATGGACGACAACGTGCTGCTGCACGAGCCACACACGGCGCTCTTCGTGCCCGACGACGACCCGCTGCGCTTCTACCGCGCCATAGCCCACTACGCGCTGCGCTCGCTGAGCAACGGCGGAAGCCTGCTCTTCGAATGCAACACGAGGTATGCGGAGGCGACGGGCGAGATGATGCGAGAGATGGGCTTCGAGGACGTAACGGTGAACGACGACTGCTTCGGACTGCCAAGGTTCGTGAAGGGAAGCAGCCCATCACAATAGACCCCACAACAGCCCCTCCCAACCCTCCCCGTCAGGGAGGGCTTAGTTAGCTGTTCTTCCTCGGCTTAGAAAGGCTTAAGAAGGCTTAGTTCGGCCTATCACCCAAAGGCTTAGAAAGGCCCAAGGAGGCTTAGTTCGGCTTAAACGCCGCCAGAAAACACCACCTTAAAAACACTCAAAAAAAAATGCTACAAAAGAAGAAACCCATAACCGAGCAGGAGGCGCTGCAGAAGCTGTCGGCGCTCTGCGCCCGTGCGGAGCACTCGTCGGGCGAGATGCTCGAGAAGATGCGCCGCTGGCAACTGTCGGAGGACGCACGCGAGCGGGTGCTCGACCGACTGATAGACGAGAAGTTCGTTGACGACGAGCGGTTCGCCCGACTCTTCGTGCGCGAGAAGATACGCTTCGACCGATGGGGACGCCGCAAGATAGAGCAGGCGCTCTACCAGAAGGGTGTGGCGAGCGATATAAGCCGCCGCGTGCTCGACGAGGTGGACGACGAGGCGTATGTGGCTGAGCTGAAGAAGCTTATCGCCGCAAAGCGACGCTCGGTGCAGGCTGAGAGCGACTACGAGATGCGCGCAAAGCTGACGAAATACGCTTTGGGGCGCGGATTCGGCTATAACGTCATACGCCGCTGCATAGACGGCGCCGACGAACTATTGGATCAGTAGAAGATGCTGTTATCTTCAAGGGGGTGCACTTGTCTCCGCTCTGGCAAGCGGCAAAGCCGAGCGGAGACAAGTGCACCCCCTTGAAGGCAGTCTTAGCCGGAGACCTCCGCTACTAAAGGGTGTGAGAAAAAAGTGAGGGGCGATTAAACCATGCACACAGAGATACGTCTTAAATAATATGAAACAAATAGCACTCTTTTTGATGCTCTTCCTCTGCACAGCGGCGGGATGGGCGCAAGGACTTGTGAAAGGAAAAGTCCTTGATAAACGCAACTCAGAACCACTTAGTTTTGTTAACGTGAAGGTTTCGCAGACTGCCACCGGCAAGTTTGTGAGCGGCGGCATGACCGACGCCGTGGGCAACTTCAATATTCAGGGACTCGCCAACGACCGCTATACTCTGGAACTTACGTTCGTGGGCTACAAGACCGAGACACGCAAGTTCGAGATAACATCCTCGAACACCAATCAGCACTACAATATTATATATATGTCGGAGGACGCGAAGATGCTGAAGGGCGTCACCGTCACCGGACAGCGCTCGGCGATGAAGCTCGAGGTAGACCGCAAGACGTTCGACGTGGCGCAGCTCATCGGCAACGCCGGACAGTCGGCGTCCGAAGTGCTCGACAACATACCTTCCGTTGAGGTAGACAACGACGGCAACGTGTCGCTGCGCGGCAACTCGTCGGTGGAGGTGTGGATAAACGGCAAGGCATCGGGTCTCACCACCGACAACCGCGCGCAGATTCTGCAGCAGCTTCCTGCCGAAACCATCGACCGCATCGAGGTGATAGACAATCCCTCGTCGAAGTTCTCGGCTGAAGGCTCAGCCGGCATCATCAACATCGTGCTGAAGAAAGACCGCAAGGCGGGCTACTACGGTTCGCTGCAGGTGGGTGCCAACACCAAGGGCGGCGCCAACAGCAGTTTCAATATCAACTATAACAGTAAGATTGTCGACGCGTACGCCAACATTGGCTACCGCCACCGCCAGAACACGGGCTACACCGAGAGCACGCAGACATCCAACACGTACAACCAGCGCTACAATGCCGACAACGACCGCTGGGGCAACAACCTCTTCACACGCGCCGGCCTTACGTTCCACGCTTCGAAGAAGGACGACCTGAGCCTGAGCGGAATGCTGATGAAGGGCGCGAACAAGTCGAAGAGCTTCACGCCGTACAGATACACCGCCGTGGCTGACGGACTCAGCGACTATCGCATGGACCGACTCACACGCTCGAGCAGCGACATGAATATGTACTACTCGGAGTTCAACTACCGCCACTTGTTCACCGACCGCCACTTCCTCGACTTCACCGTCGACTTCAGCCGCTGGAAATCGGACGGCGACAACTTCTACCGCGACTCGACGGTGTGGGAGGACAACGACGTGCACGCTTACGACTACCAGTACCGCCCGCAGCACATCAACAACCGCCGCTGGGAGGTGAAGCTCGACTACGAGAACCAGATTACGAAGGACATGAAGGTGGAGGCTGGATACCAGGCTAACTTCTCGCACGAGAACACCCCGCAGGAGTCGTACGTCGACAACACATCGTGGGAAGGCACGGCGGCTACCGAGGACAAGCTCTTCTACAACCGCTTCATCTACGACATGGATCTGCACGCCCTCTACGCCTCGTTCAACTACAAGCTTGGCAACTTCGGCGTGATGGCAGGTCTGCGCGGCGAATACTGGAAGGTGAACACCGAGAGCTACACATGGGAGCAGGAGCACGACCCGTCGCTGCGCCAGAAGCCGTTCAAGAAAGACTACTTCCAGCTCTTCCCGTCGCTCTTCATGTCGTACCAGATAACCGAGTCGCAGCAGCTGCAGCTCAATTACACACGCCGTCTGCGCCGTCCGTGGGGCGGAGAGCTCAACTCGTTCCGCGACACACGCGACGCTACCACCGTGTCGTTCGGTAACCCCGAGCTGACACCAGAGTACAGCCACTCGTTCTCGCTCAACTATCTGAAGACATGGCGCGACCACTCGCTGCTCGTCAGCGCCTACTACCGCCCTACAACCGACGTCATACAGCGCATCAGCTACAAGAACTCGGAGGACGGACTCTTCTACTCTACCTCGATGAACGTGGCGAAGAGCCAGTCGTCGGGTCTGGAGCTGACACTAAAGAACAAGTTCTTCCGCATACTCGATCTCACCACCTCCGCCAACGCCTACTACTACAAGCTCGACGGATTCGCCTACCCCATCGACGGACAGATAGTAAGAGGCGCTGCCGACGACCGCTTCACATGGAACGCCCGCATGACAGCAAGCCTCATCCTGCCCTACGACATCTCGGTGCAGGCTACCGGACGCTACGAGGCACGTCAGGTCATCACGCAGGGCTACCGCAAGCCGTCGTACAGCGTAGACCTTGGCGCACGCAAGAACTTCTTCAACAAGCTCATCACCGTGGCTGTCAACTGCCGCGACCTGCTCGACTCGCGCAAGTGGGAGACATTCACCAGCGGCGACAACTTCACACGCCACCAGATAAACAAACGAGGCGGACGCCGCGTCAACTTCACCGTGACATGGAACTTCGGCAACATGAAGCAGAAGCACCGTCAGCAAGGCAAGCGCAACGACGGAAGCAGCCAGATGCAGCAGATGGACTACAACGGCACCGGCGGAGAAGAATAACCGACGGAGTAGAATAATTGGTGGAAAAGTATGAAGGTATAGTTCTTTTTTGTAACTTTGTGCTTGGAAACAACAATTACAAATAAAAACCAGTTTTTATGAAAAAGATTAAGTTTATCATGGCAGCAGTGATGCTGCTCATCGGTGCAACAACAATGCAGGCACAGAGCCTCGGCGACATCCTCAGCGGTATCGGCAAGGCTGTCATCGGCGACAAGGCTACAACAGAAGAAGGCATCAAGGGCACATGGCAGTACACTGGTCCGGCGTGCGAGTTCGAGAGCGACAACTTCCTGGCTAAAGCCGGCGGAACAGCTGCTGCTACACGAATCGAGAACAAGCTGTCGCCCATCATGAAGAAGTACGTGCCAGGCATCGTCTACACCTTCGACGGCGAGGGCAACTACACCACAAAGATCAAGAAGCAGACCATCCACGGCACATACACCTTCGACAGCAAGAAGAAGACCATCACCTTCAAGCCTACATTCGGCAAGGAGTACACCGCTCACGTAAGCGTGCAGGGCAAAGAGATGACGCTCGTCTTCAACGCCGACAAGCTGATGACCATCCTCAAGGGCATCTCTAACACAACCGCTACTCAGAGCACCACAGCAGCTACCATCAACGCGCTGCTCAAGAGCTACAACGGCATGCGTCTCGGCTTTAAGCTGAAGAAGTAAAAAGATGTTGAGGTGTTGTTGTGTTGAGGTGTTGAGAAAAGTTGAGATGGTGTTGTGTTGAGAGTTGAGAGTTGAGAATTGAGAGTTATGATTAGTTCGGTAATCTCACCATCTTATCATCTCACCATCTCAACACCTTATCACCTCAACACAACAACACCTCAACACCTCAACACCCCAACACAACATCATGGATTATACTCAGATAAAGCGCCGCTACATGCGCTTTCTGCGCCTCGAGCGCAACTACACACAGAACACTATCGATGCCTACTCACACGACATCGACTATCTTATAAACTTCCTCAATGGCGAGCACCTCGCCATTGAGGAAGTGCGTCTTTCACACTTGGAGCAATTCGCCACCATACTGCACGAATTCGGCGTAGCGCCAAGCAGTCAGGCACGCATACTATGCGGTGTGCGTTCCTTTTTCCGTTTTCTTTTACTCGACGGCACTCTCAAAGACGACCCGTCGGAGCTTCTTGAGTCGCCAACGCTCGGCGAACATCTTCCACAAGTGCTTTCTACAGAAGAGATAGACCGCATGGAGCAGTCTATCGACCTCTCGAAACCCGAGGGACAGCGCAACCGTGCCATTATCGAAATGCTTTTCTCCTGCGGACTGCGCGTCTCCGAACTCGTAAACCTTAAGTTCTGCGACGTTTTCGCCGCAGACGGCTACCTGCGCATCACGGGCAAGGGCAACAAGCAACGCCTCGTGCCCATATCTGCCAACGCCCTGCACGAACTGCAACTGTGGCTCTACGACCGCAACCTCATGAACATCAAACCTGGCGAAGACGAATACGTGTTCCTCAACCGCAGAGGAGCACACCTCACGCGCACCATGATACTGATAATGATAAAGAACACGGCGCGCGACGCCGGCATCACGAAGACCGTGTCGCCCCACACGCTCAGACACTCGTTCGCCACAGCGCTGCTGCAAGGCGGAGCCAATCTGCGTGCCATTCAGGAGATGCTCGGACACGAAAACATATCGACGACGCAGATATATACCCACATTGACATAACCACTCTGCGCGACGAAATACTCAACCACCACCCGCGAAATATGAGAAAAGCAAGCGAAGACGACCAAAAATGACGCTTATTTCTTAAAAATCATAAACATTTGACACAAGGAGCGGAAAAATAAACTACTTTTGCATACTGTACGAACAGATTATTACATCAACTAAAAATAATAATTTATGAAACTAAGAAAACTGATGGTTGCAGTCTTTGCATTCTTTGCAGGACTTGCTCAGGCACAGCAGATGCCACCCATTCCGGCTGACCCCGACGTAGTTGTCGGTAAGTTGGACAATGGTTTGACCTACTACATCCGCCACAACAACTGGCCGGAGAATCGTGCCGACTTCTACATCGCACAGAAGGTGGGCGCTATCCAGGAGGAAGAGTCGCAGCGCGGCTTGGCTCACTTCCTCGAGCACATGTGCTTCAACGGCACAAAGCACTTCCCTGGCAACGGCGTAATTCGCTACTGCGAAAGCATCGGCGTACAGTTCGGTCGCGACCTTAACGCTTACACCTCAATCGACCAGACTGTTTACAATATCTCTAACGTACCTACCGACCGTCAGTCGGCTCTCGACTCTTGCTTGCTCATCCTGAGCGACTGGTCGAACGCCCTCACACTTGACCCGAAAGAAATCGACGAGGAGCGCGGCGTTATCCACGAGGAGTGGCGTCTGCGCACATCGGCTTCGAGCCGCATGTTCGAGCGCAACCTGCCGAAGCTCTACCCGGGCTCTAAGTACGGCGTGCGCTATCCTATCGGTCTGATGTCTGTCATCGACAACTTCAAGCCGAAAGAGCTGCGCGACTACTACGAAAAGTGGTATCACCCTACAAACCAGGCTATCATCGTTGTGGGTAACGTAGACGTTAAGCACACGGAGAACAAGATTAAGGAGCTCTTCGGTTCGTTCAAGAACCCGGCTAACCCCGCTCCTATCGTAGACGAGCAGGTGCCAGACAACGCTGAGCCTATCGTTATCATCGACAAGGACAAGGAGCAGCAGACCAACAGCGTAGAGCTTATGATCAAGCACGACGTGTTCCCGGCTTCTGAGAAGGGCAACCTCAGCTACCTTATCTACAACTACGCTAAGCAGGCTGCCATGACTATGCTCAACAACCGCTTGAAGGAGAAGGCTCTCGATCCGGAGTGCCCGTACGTAGGCGCTTACGCTAACGACGGCACATTCATCTTCGCCAAGACCAAGGACGCCTTCAACCTCTCGGCTTCTCCGAAGGAGCTCGGCAAGACTGCCGCTGCGCTTAAGGCCGCTTACACAGAGGCTCTGCGCGCCGCTCGCTTCGGCTTCACAGCTACAGAGTACGCACGCTTCCAGGAGGACTACAAGAGCGCACTCGAGAAGGAATACAGCAACAAGGACAAGCGTCGCAACGGCCAGCTCTACCGCGACCTCGTAGACAACTTCCTTGAGGGCGACCCGATGCCGTCTATCGACTTCGAGTATCAGGCTATGAGCCAGATCGTACCGGCTATGCCTGTTGAGGTGGCTAACCAGATGATGGCTGAGCTCGTACCGGCTAACGACTCCAACCTCATCGTGCTCTCGTTCCTGAACGAGGCTGAGGGCAACGTTTACCCGACTGAGGCTGAGCTGCTCGGCGCTATCAAGGACGCACGTGCCCAGAAGATTGAGGCTTACGTGGACAACGTGAAGAACGAACCGCTCATCACTACCATGCCGAAGGCTGGCAAGGTGAAGAAGGAAGTGAAGAACGAGAAGCTCGGCTACACCACGCTCACACTCTCTAACGGCGTTGTCGTAAACCTCAAGAAGACCGACTACAAGAAGGATCAGGTGCTCCTCAGCGGCCGCGGCTTGGGTGGTTCTACACTCTACGGCGCCAAGGACTTCGCCAACCTCCAGCTCTTCGACAATGTTATCGGCTACAGCGGTCTCGGCGCATTCTCTTCTACAGAGCTGCAGAAGGCTCTCGCAGGCAAGATTGCCAACGCAGACCTCACACTCGGACAGCTCTCTACAAACGTTTCGGGCAACTCTACTCCGAAGGATGTTGAGACAATGCTCCAGATGGTATACCTCTACTTCACAAACATCAACAAGGACCAGAAGTCGTTCGACAACCTCATGCAGCAGCTCGAGGTATCGCTGAAGAACCGCGAGATCGATCCTGACGTAGCGTTCAGCGACTCTATCTCGGCTACCATCTACGGTCACAACCCGCGCGTCGCTCCGCTCACAACAGAGCGCCTTAAGGAGGTAAGCTACGACCGCATCCTCCAGATCGCTAAGGAGCGCACAGCTTCTGCTCAGGGATGGGTGTTCAACATCGTGGGCAACTACGACGAGGCTACTATCCGTCCGCTCATCTGCCAGTATCTCGGCGCTCTGCCTGCTAAGGCTAAGGCCGTTAAGAGCAAGCGCGAGCTCAACCCGGTGAAGGGCGTCGTAGACAACACATTCAAGCGCAAGCAGGAGACCCCGAAGGCCAACTCTGTAATGCTCTGGTTCAACGACCAGCTGCCTTACACTCTGAAGAACGCTCTCTGCTGCGACATCGCCGGTCAGGTGCTCTCTATGGAATACCTCGACAAGATTCGCGAGAAGGAAAGTGCCGCTTACTCTGTAGGCGCTTACGCAAGCGCTGACCTCGGTGCCGACAACTACCGCATGTTCCAGATCTTCGCTCAGTGCCCGATGAAGCCTGAGAAGAAGGACGTGGCTATCCGCATCCTCAACGAGGAGATGAAGAATATCGAGAACACTTGCGACGCTGCCAAGTTCCAGAAGTGCAAGGAGTACATGGTTAAGCAGAACGGCGACCGCGTGAAGACCAACGGCTTCTGGCTCGGCGTCATCAGCGACAACTACCTCTACAACTTCGACGGCTACACCGACTATGCCAAGACTCTTGAGGCTCTCACAGCCCAGGACATCTGCAACTTCATGAAGGAGTTCAACAAGGCTGGCAACCACATCACCGTTACAATGTTGCCTGAGGAGTAATCCCCGAAAGCTTAGAAAGCATTATGACACAATAGGAAAAGCATTGTTTGCCCGTTCAAGGCGAACAATGCTTTTTTTGTTGTTAGTTACCACGCTGCTGTAACACGATTACCGCATAGGGGTAACGTCGTTACAGCTATGCGGTAACACCGTTACCACGCTGCCGTAACAATATAACCAATCACTAAACAACCTTAAAAATGCGGCTATTAATCAATAAATTGCATAATTATAATGTGAAATAGCGCTGAAATTGAAGATTTCTGATTAAATTTGCAGCTAAAAACAATAAGTTTAGGAAGAATGAAAAATAAGTTTGCAGCTTTTGCCATGCTGTTCATGGCGGTTTTTGCACTCGCATCGTGCCTTAATGACGACAACGAATACGTGTACACCGACGACAGCGCCATCACATCTTTCTCTGTGACGGGAGCAAAACGATACATCCATACCAAGACCAAGAAGGAAGGCAAGGACAGTGTATACACCGTCACTTCGTCGTACACAAGTTACAAGTTCTGCATCGACCAAAGCAACAACACCATCTACAATCCCGACTCGCTGCCCTGCGGCGTAGACGCCAAGAAGCTCGTCTGCACCGTGACGGGTCTCAACTCGATGGCGGTGCTGATAAAGAGTCTGAAGGACGAGAGCTTGGAGTATATCAGCGGAACCGACTCGCTCGACTTCTCGCAGGAGCGCGAGCTGCAGGTGATGAGCAACTCGGGCAAGCAGCTGCGCAAGTACAAGGTGAAGGTGAACATACACAAGGAGCAGCCCGACTCGTTCTTCTGGAAGCCGATGGCTAAGAACGCCGAGATAGAGCAGCTCACTGCCGTGAAGACCTGCGCCGTGAAGACCGCCGAGGGCGGCGTGCGCCTCTTCCTCTTCGGCACCGACGGCAGACAGACACGCGTATACGTGATGAACGACGCACAGACATGGAGAGCGGCTACGCCCAACTTCAACGGAGTGCTCGCTGCCGACGCCTATGAGGGCGTGGTGACGAAAGACGACAAGGTATATCTGAGCCACGGCGGCAACATCATCTGCACCACAGACGGCAACAACTGGCGGCAGACCGGCTCAGCTACCGGCGTGAAGAAGCTCGTGGCAGCAAGTCCGCTGCGTCTCTACGGCTACAACGCCGAGGGTCAGCTCGTGGCTTCTGCCGACAACGGCGCCACATGGACCGTGGCTACCATCGACAGCGACGCAGCCTTCCTGCCCACGACCAACCACTCGTACACATGCAACGCGCTCGTAACCAACAACGACAGCTACCGCGTGACGCTCTACGGCACAACAGCCGACGGCAAGATGGCTGTATGGGGCAAGGTGGACGAAGGCGCAGCGCACAGCGAAAACCAGCCTTGGACATACTACGAGGTGTCGGCTGACAACAAGCACGCTCTGCCGAAGCTCAAAAACATGAGCGTGGCTACATACGACGGCAAGACATACGCCCTGGGCACACCCGACGGCTCAAGTGACATCGACGCCAAACTCTATAGCTCAAAGGACGGCGGACTCACATGGGCGAAGGACACTACGCTCAGCGTTCCGGCTGACCTCACGCTCGGCACCAATGCTCTGAACGAACCGAGAATGGCGCTCACCGTAGACAGCGACAACTTCATCTGGATCGTCAACGCAAAGAGCGGCTCGACATGGCGCGGAAGAATCAACCGCCTCGGATGGAAGAAAGAGCAGACCGATTTCATAGAATAAAAAAAAAGAACAGACCGGGCTAACGGTTCAACAGTAACCGACCGGTCTCACAGAATAAAGAACCGACAGGTTGCACTCTAATGACAATGAAGAAAATCCTCACCCTTCTCTTGATGACTCTGACGTTTGCGACGGCTAAGGCGCAGACCGACGACGAATACCGCATGGAGATTGGTGCGGGCGTAGGCCTCGTGTCGTACGAGGGCGACTTCAACGGCAGCGTGCTGAGCAACATGCAGATGGGCGGCTCGGTCGTCCTGCGCCGCATATTCAACCCGTACATGGGCGTGAAGATGGCGGCGATGTACGGCAAGCTGACCGGTTCGTCAAAGGACGTGAAGACCTACTACCCCGACTTCGTCGGCAACCCCTACTCGTTCAGCAACACGCTCGTAGACGCCAGCGTGACGTACGAATACAACTTCTGGCCCTACGGCACCGGACGCGACTACCGCGGAGCGAAGCGCTTCACGCCGTTCGTCTTCGGCGGACTGGGTGCCACGTTCGTAACGGGCGGCGGCAACAACGTGTTCACGGCTAACGTGCCGCTCGGCTTGGGCGTGAAGTACAAGATAGGACCGCGACTGAACCTCGGACTCGAATGGGCTGTACACTTCTCGCTCAGCGACAAGCTCGACGGCGTGAAGGACCCGTACAACATAGAGAGCAGCGGACTCTTCAAGAACACCGACTGCTACTCGGCGTTCCAGCTCACGCTGACATACAGCTTCATGGCGAAATGCCGCACCT
>OQWE01000678.1_pt1 | contig 11707 bp, 9 predicted proteins | sample 1691591 | NCBI WGS metagenome assembly OQWE01 (sample SAMN03418265, study PRJEB22391) | human gut metagenome | biome: human-gut; feature: organic feature; material: feces | host: Homo sapiens | place: Tanzania | collected 2013-01
ATCGTTTTTCTTATCCTGTTCATGTCATTACTCTTATCATCTGTTATCTCCGCACTCTTGGCTTAGTCTGTCCCAAAAGACTTAGTAAGACTCAATAACAAAGTCTGCATTTACTTCACCTTATACCTTTGTATTGTATTTATCATTGACTTTACATCCTCTCCAACTTGTACGAAATTCTTATATAGGATGCGCTCTCGCTCATCCCTCGACTTAAATGTGTAGAACTTGGGCAATGCCACATAGCCATCTTCTTCTTTTTTGATGTCAGCCATGTTGAAATCCGTCTTGCAGTAGAACTTACTGGTCTTGAACTCCTCGCTCTCTTGTATGTTCATACTGCCACCGCGTCCTGTCTTGGTTTTCACAAAGTCACGTGCTGTCTGTCCGCATATCCATCCTGTCGGCATATCCGAGATTTTCGAGGCTGGCACCAGACTGTCCATATTCTCATTGAGGTTGATGCTTGTCTTGTCACGGTCGATGGTCACGCCTTTCTTCAACTGCACAACCTTACCGAAGATGTCCGAGGACAACCACTCCAAGGTTTCCTTGCTTCGTGCCGAACCACTCACCACATTACCCACTGTGGTACTGCCGCAATGACAAATGCGGAAGAGCTGTTATCGACACAGTAAGGAAACTTAATTTTGTCATTTTTTACGAAGAAAGCTACGCAATCTCTGCGTAGCTTTCTTTTTAGCCGGTAAATCTTCTCTCGCTTATTTAGAGGAAGATTGCGAACTCGAACTTCAGTTTTGAAATCCTCATTTCTTCATAGTCGGTAGCCGGAATGCTGCCATTTCCAAGCATTGTGTAATATGCGTTTTTGACCGGCGAGAAATGATATGAAGCATTTAACCAAATTCTATGCTTTGTGCTGATTTCCAAGCCGGCTCTCAGGAGAAATTCCGGTATAATGCTGTTTTTGAAAGACAAGGCATTACGTCCGTTTACGGTAGAGAATGTAGGTTCATCGTAAAAATTTATTTCCTTTTTGAAATTCACCAATGCACTTGCCCCAAGTCCGGCAAGTAATTTGACATTCTCCACTATCGGGAAACGGAAATTGGCAATCAAAGGTATATCGAGCTGATGTACATAGACCGAAGTGCCGCTTGAACCATATGCGAGAGTTGTTGTATTGTTAATCAAGCTAGTAACATAATAGGCATCTTTGTACGAAAGGTAGGTGTTAAGGTAGCTTGGTTCCAATGATAGCGAAAGTACGGCATTAAAGGCGTAATCATACTTCAAAGACAGACTCGTAACAAAGGCATTGGAAAGATTAAATCCATCGGTATTGTTCATAAAGTCCGAATAAGACTTCACAATCGGGAAACTGCTTCCGCCTATACCGATTCCGAACGAATGTTTTTTGAAATCCTGCGACACCGCTGTGAATACACAAGTCAAAAGTGTCAATGTTGCAAATGCTTTTTTCATATAAAAATGTTTTTCTGTCGGAGTTCTTGGAATATTTATTGATTAAGCCGACGGCATTGCAAGAACTCCATAACAAAGCCGTTGAATGTTTTTTTACACCGCAAAGATACGATAATATCTCAAAACCAGCAAAATAATTTCAGAGTATTTTCAACAAAAAACTCGATTTATTGTTGATTATTTATTCTCTTGTAGTGATTTCTTTTACTTAGAGCAGTAATCCTTTGCTTGAAAATGAGAGAAATATGGCGAGTATATTCGCTTATGACAGCCTGATGGAAAGTTTATTTTGAAGACTCGGAAAGCTTTGTGAGTATAATGCCTTAATGCCTCTAAATCACGGTTTTACCATAAGGGCGTTTCATTAAATCGAAAGGGCGTTTCAAGAAAATAAAAGGGCGAAAGAGAAAATCGATTCGGTGAAAGCAATTCGCATAATAAGGACTTCTTATAAATGAGGCATTTTTGCCATTGTTTGAATGAGGATTTGTGTTTGAGTATTTGAAGATGGAGTTTTCGAGAAGATTTGTTTGGAAATATGTATTTCGGCAGCATAGGTAGGGATTTTACATGAGAGAAACGAAAAAGGCATTTTGTGGAAAATTTCTTGTGTCGGAATGTCATAAACAGCGGATTGCGGTAATTTAATCGGGAAATTGCGGATTTCAACCGGCAAGGACATTTTGCACTGATTTTGTTTTGGCGAATTGTGTTGAGTTTTTGCGGTTTTTTCTGCAAGTCTGTTTTTTATTCGGAGCTTTTCGATTTTTTTGCGAGAAAATTTTCCGCACATATTTTCTCTTTGGAATTTTCCGAGATGGTCGGATTTATAGGTAAATCCTTGGAAAATACGACTAAATCGACCTTAGGATTTTCGGAACCCCTTTTGGCACATAATTGCAATTATGTAATCCAAAGTAAAGACCGTGATAATGAAGCCTTTTGCGTTGACTTCCATATTCTGACACAACAAAGTACTTGAAATCAGTTGGCTGGTCATGGTCTGCTAAATACTTACGCAATCTTTTATGAAAGAGTTGTAACTCTCGTGTTATTCCTTTCAAATCTTTGTCGTCTTGGGGGTAGTTTTCATTATCGTAAGTAAGTGTAACGAACATAGGAGGGTTCGCATGTACGCTACTTTCTAAAATGCAACGGTACTGCATCTTACGGGACTTTGAAGCATCACAAAGAACGCAATGACCGCATGAAGTAAGCATAAATATACGTTCTACATCGCCCGTTGTTTCGTTAATCATAATATAATTATCTAAGTCATCAGGAGAGATAGAATAAATAGGCGTGTATCGATGTTTCTTTTCTTTACTGAGCGTCTGATAGTTATTGCAATATTGCGGTAGGGTAGGAGAGGGGGTAAAATCATCTTTTAGACGGTATCCGAGGATTATTTTTAAGCAAGGAAGCATTAAATATCCGTTCTCAATTAACTGCTCTACATCTCTTGTAGATATGCGGTATTTGTAATTTCCACATTTCAAGAGGCGGTAACCGCTCATAATGAGGTTATTAAATTGTGGATTTCTAATAATCCGAGGATATTTGCAATTGACTTCCATATGTTTTGTATATTACGTTGCAAAGATACAACGATTATTTCCATTCTACCAAATTTTATTCGTTAAAAAATGTTATAAATGAGTGGGTACTCACGTACTCAAAAAATCTTTACGCAGTGGACTTCCGCTATATGGTTGATAATTAGCGGGGTGTCATCTGCCGTATTATAGTCAAGTATATATACGCAGGAAAGGCTTTTCCTGTCTTTCTGTTGGTAGATACTCAAAAAGGAGGTCAAAATAACCTCCTACGTCGGTGCATCAACAACGCCACGCAAACAGTGTTCACGTGGCTTTTGTCAATGAATTAAGCTACAAGCCAAAGTACCAAAGTAGCCAAAACAAAAATCTTACAAAGATTATTCCAGCAACTACATAAACCGATACTCTAATAGCCTTAAACATCTTTTCTTTCTCTGTCATATCACATAAATTTAACGTCCAATCATGCGAGGTAAAGTACCTGTACCATTAAAGTACTTAATTCCTCTACCTGAGCCTTTTGATGGCAAAGCAATACCACGGGGCGCACGTTGTTCGGGAATATCAAAAGAAAAACCGTTGCCATCTCTGTTTGAAATCAAAGTACGTCGCATTGCTGCTTCATCTGACATATCTTGAATAATCAATGGTAATACACTTTCCATACAATCACCAAGAAATTTCATGTTATGGTAAACGTCTTTCTTCGTTTTATTCTTTAACATCTCATGCGTTATATAGTAGTTGTCGTACCATTCTTTCCAATTCATGGTTAAACCACGCAAATAAGAATTATACTCCTCTTGTCCATTCCACAAAGAATTTATATTCTGTTGTGCTGTGGCTTGTGCTGCATACAAAAGGGCTTGTTTAGACATAGTAATAACCATCTGTCGGTAATAAGCAATTTGAGACTCTGCAATTCCATTCTGCAAAGCTATTGCACGTATTCGCTCATCCAAAGTTTCAGTAAGAAATTTATTATTTAAGCGAGCTTCAATAACTTGCTCATCTGTCAACTTAGTTTCAGCAGCTAACTTGTTTATAACAGCAGCAGACTCGAGAACCTTTTGACCATTCAATGAAACAATTGAATCAACTTGCCTGCTCAAATCATCAGCGGCACGTTTTTCCTCTTCTCGAATTTCATCCATCCAACCAAGGTTCTTTGATTCTTGTTTATTCTTTATATCTTGTCCTTGATTAATAAGTTCTTGTGCTTCAATTTGCTTATCTATTAGCTGGCTTTGCTGGTAAAGTTGATAGGCATTACCTATCGCATTACCAAAATCAGAAAGCTGAGGGGCTTGATTGTACGAAGCCTCAGAAGTTGCAGGGGCAGAGGAGTTACCCGGCGACATCGAACCATACATTAGGTTAGGATTAAATCCGGCGGCTTCCATACGACGACGCTGATTTACAGGTGTGTTGTACTCGTTATTCATCTGCCAAAGTCTTAAATTAGCTTCGTTATTCTCTCTATTCATACGTTCATTTGAGCGATTTGTTGCACGCTGAGAATAATAATTGATAAGAGAAGAACCAAATTGCGCAGCTGCTTGACCTGCACCAATAGCAGCAGAAACCGCAAATTTTGGCTGACCACCTCCAACAGAAGCGGCGTTTGCCGCTCCTGATGAAAGACCGTCAGGGTCATAAGGTGGTTCTGTACGTGAGTTCCAAGGTATAGGATTATTCCACCAACTCATTATTCACCTCCTTTCGGGCTTGGATTGTTAGGATTAGGATTTGCTTGCTGTGCTTGCTGTTTCTTATGGGACTTATATTTCGTCCAACGAGTTTTGAAGTTCATATTTTCTTGCCACAAGTCGTTTATGTCTATTCCTCTGCGTAAATCCAAATTGATTTCGGTTGCGGGTTCAGGTGAACCGTCATCGAATTGGTCGTCAGGCAACATATGGGCGGAAATAGGCAAGCCTTGCAAATTCATTGAAAGCATCTGATGCGGCGTAATTGCCATATCTGATTTAACGGGCAAATCGCCCTCAACTGTAACCGTAAAACAATATCTTGCTTTGGTAGGTTTAATTTTTCTTCTATTATACATATTACTCAAGTCTTGGTTCTCCAAATTTAGGTATAGGACGTATAGCGGTAACATCGAAATACACTTGTCCTACTATCTTATCGTTATTCTCTGTATCTGCAAAGACATCATTAATTGTATCGGGGTCTATCTCAACAAATTCTCTTCCAAGAGTTGGTGAAGCTCCGAAAACACGGTCAACAAGGAAATCCTGCAACGTATCTCTGAAATCGCCGTGGACTTCGTCGTAACTTGCTAAGTAATCATACCAAGCACGTTGATAACCGAATGTCGTATCCAATGACTTATTTTCAGAATATGCTTGCAATGGGCAAACTTCTCTGTATGAAATCGGCTGCAAGCCTATATGTCCGAACTCGGGTTTGAAATAGTCAAGAGGATTGTTCACCTTAGTAAACATCTTAGGCAATAGCTGGCTGTAAACTGGTATCGGGCTAACGCTCAAAATTCCCATTATGAAGCCCTCTTCATCGCAATAGTGGTCTATCTCGTGTTTGCTGGAACCTACACACATGGCATTTCCTGCAAAGGCTCCGAGTGGCTGACCATTCGTTTCAGCGGTTTGATGGATGGTTTGTACATTGACATCCTGAGAAATACCACCTATATATTCGGGCATCTCGCATTCTTCATAAGAAAGTTCAACGCCGAAATGACTTAACACTTGGTCTTTATATCGAAAACCTCTGCGGACATTCTTTTCTAACCATCTTTGCAGTGCGTTAACATTACGAAAATCATTTATCGAAATTCCGAATTGTATCATCTCATTAAGTGCCTGTACAGAAGCTTCGGGGGTATTCTTATCGTATCCTGTTATACCTGTCAACAACTGTTCATCTCCTACTTTATCGGTATTGACATAATAGTTTGTTTTTGCTCCTGTTGCGGTGGTGCTTAATTGGAAACGTTGGTTTTTAGCTCGCTGTTGCGCTCCTACAAGTGGGGCAGTACCTTGCTGTGGACTTGGTACGGCGGTAGTTAAAAAATCTTGTTCCCAATTTCGAGAAAACAACCTATACGGTGTATCGTCTGCTCCGTCTTCTTGTGTGGTACAAAAGATGTCGTATTCGGGTTTACCGTTAAGGGTAAAAGGGTTAACAATAGTATTCCGATAAAAACCATTATAAATACTTTCATACGCACGAAAGGGAAGGGCTGAAAGGGGTTGGGCTGCTCCTGAACCATAGTTCACGAATGGGTTCTTTACATCGGGGGCTTCGCTCTCTTTTATCTTCGTAACGCCTGATACCGAAATACCTGTCGGCAAACATTGCAAATCTTTCGGAAGACCAAGGAACAAAGGTACTATATACAAACTATCATTTTGGCTATCATCCAATTCTTTGAAAAAATCTGACAAAAGCTTAACATTACCATAACGAGTAACAACCTTAACATCCAAAGACGCTTTAACACAACTCAGGTCAACAGAAGTTTGAAGTGATACATTAGAACAACACATAAAAGTAAAATAGTCGCCTGTCTTGGAATTAGGGGTACGTGGCAGACGCCTAAAAATTGAAATATAAACATAACATGCCTCCTTTAAAGCAGTCGGAGAAGAAGAATAAAAAGAAATTGACGAAGAAGAAGTAATGTCACCACGAAGAGGAGTTGTTGCAATAGTAAAATAACCTAACTTAGCAATAGAATGATATGGTTTATAATCAGCTAAAAAGCCACCTTTTGACTTCCAAGTTAGCAAATTATCCGTGTTTCCTGTAATCTTAGAAGGGTCAACATACAAATCATAAACACCTAATGCAGAAGTAACACCAACAGCAGTAGGAGCTGGAAATGTCATAGGGTTTTGTTCTCGTAATTCTTCATAATCAACAGCTGAAGTTGTCTGAAAATATTGCTCCTGTGCGACTTCGTGAATTACAGTTGTAGGCACGCCCAAGTAATCAGCTAATGAACCTGTTTTCAACATATCTAATTTCTGCGGGGTGATGTTAAGGTATGGGGGTACAATGTCGTCATCAAGCATACCATAATATTTCTTGTAGTTCTTCCACAAGTTACGGTTACGCACATAGAAAAAGTGCAAATCTGCTCGCATTCTTGTTTGAACTGGAAAAACCATCGGCATAAAGCGTAAACCAAAGGTTGGTTTAATCTTAAACGTGTCGCCGTTAAGTACTTCCTTACAAAAGACGGGGTACAATGTACCGAATTTCATCGTAAGGTTGTTTGCAAATGATAAATCAAAGGCGTTCCTGTTAGGCTTGTTAACAGGGGGCTTGCTCTTGAATGGGTTAAATCCTGCCATGATGTTCAATTTTAGAATGTTTGTTGAAAATGTCAATTACGCCATTCTGTGCCGAGGCTTGACCGCCAAGGAAAGAACCGATTAAGGTGAGTAGAGCAATGGCAAATTCTACTACTTTTTTCCATTTTACTTTCATATGATTTATTTTTTACTGTGTGTCTTTCTCCAAACGAAGTAAATCAGCATGATTACGTATTGCCTTATAGGCAGTAATCTGAATATCAAAGTCAGTAATATTACTGTAAATAACGTGTTCATCGTGCAATCCTTTCAAATATTCTAATTGTTCAACATCAATTTTATAGTGTATCAGTTCGACATACAATTCCATAAACTTTTCATAGTTAAAACATGGGTCGTATATATCAACGGTTACATCTGTATAATCGAAACCACATAATTGTATCACTTTCCAAAACTTACGCAATGCCTGTCCTACATCTGTATAAAGGAATGGATAAGTGTTTTTGAAATACTCACTTGTGTATAACTCTAAGCCATATTGTACGAAACGTTGCAATGTTCTCCGAAACTCTACGGGTATTTGACGGGCAACGCTGGGATAGGCTATTCCTGAAACATAGTTGAAAATTGGTATATCGTAGGTCTTATTATTAAGAGGGTTCAATATAGAAAAATTCGTCTCACGTGGGTATTTTCGGATTTCTTCTAATTTTCGCATAATAGCTTTTTTTCCGAAAAATTTACTTTTCAATACTTTACTGTTCTGCTTTCCCATGTATTTACTAACATATTTACCGCTTGGGTCTCTGCTAACTTCAACACGCACAAATCCTTTCTTCCAGCACTTGCGGCATATGTCATTGAAACGATAGATACAAGCAAATTGCTTTGCATCAGACCATTCGTTGCGAATTGGAACATAATTGCAATTATGTAAAGTAGAGAGGAAAGAAGAGAAGAAAAAAAGGAAGCATCACCTCTCGGCATGCTTCCTTTGTAAAGAAAACTTATTTCTAAATTCCGCAATTATTTTTGCTTCAACTTCGCATCGATTTCTTGATATTCTGCTTTCATATTCAAAAGCGAATAAATGTTTTTCAAGGCTTTCAAACTTTGGAAATCGTTTGGCTTTGTCTCCAATACCTTTCTGAAATTCGGTATTGCTTGTTTGAAATATCCGAATGCTTCTTCTTTCATTTTGTCGTATGCTCCGGTCATGTCGTCCAAAGGAACTTTTTCGGCTTCTTTCAAAGTTGCAATTCCTTTGTTGAAATAAGTCGAACCAAGTCCGAGATAAGCATCTGTTTGATCTGCTTTTATGCTAAGGGATTTGTTGTAGTATTCTTCGGCTTTTGCCATGTCGTCGGCATCTCTGTATATACCTCCCACATAGTTAAGAATTTCAGGATTTTCTGCTCCCATTGCAAGCAAGGATTGAACCATTTTTTCGGCTTCTTCCTTATTGCCGACTTGCAAATAGGCTCCTCCCAAGAGTGCTTTCAACTGTATGTCTTTCGGAAGAGCCTTTACTCCTCTTTTCAAGACGTTTATGGCTTTGTCTTTTTCGCCTGCCGCATTGTTTGCCACATAAAGATTTATGTATGCTTCTTTTTCGCTTGTTCCAACCTTAACCAAGTCTCTGTATATCTCGACGGCTTTGTCTTTTTGTTTCAAAGCATCGTAACTCATTGCCATAACGAGTTTCGCTTTCTCGGTTACTTCCTTACGACCGCAAAGCGTAGAGGCTTTGATAATCCTTTCAAAGAGAGGTATTGCCTCTTCGTATTTGCCGTTGTTGAAAATATCTATGGCTCTTGTGAGTTGAACTCCGCAGATGAAAGTCAACGCACCGTTGGAGGTCGTTATGAACTCGTTTGTGCCTGCTGCCTTTTCCAATTCTATGGATTTAATCAAGGCACTCTCCGCTTTGTCTGCCAATTCGTAGATAGGAATGTCCACTTTCTGCTTTTTGAGCAATTTTTGGTCTTTCGGGTCTTCGGATTGAGACAGTTCAACAAATTTGGAGTATATCAAGCCGGCGTAATTCCATGTCTTGGCGTCGTCTTTCGTCTTTTCATGTACGCAAGCCTCCTCAATGTTTGCCATTGCGTTCTTCCACCTGTCGTTTTTCATGTCGGAGTAGGCACTTTGTACCTTCATCGTTTGTGCAGAAACTCCCATCGTAGCGGCGAGCAATGCTGCAAATATGATTTTTCTTTTCATCGTATTGATTTTATTGTTTGTTTGTTGTTTCTTCTAACGGATTGTTTTCGTTGTTTATTGTTTCCTCTTCCTCCTCTTCCTTGCTTATTTCGGCAACAGAGGCTATGGCATCACCGGATTTGATGTTTATCAACTTCACTCCTTGTGTGGCTCTTCCCAAAACTCTTAAATCGGAAACATGCATGCGTATCGTCAAACCGGAACGGTTCATTATCATAAGGTCGTCCTCATCGCAAACTTCCTTGATGGCTACCAAATCGCCGGTCTTATCGGTTATGTTAAGTGTTTTAACGCCTTTGCCGCCTCGATTGGTAATCCTATACTCTTCAAGTTTGGAACGCTTTCCGTAACCGTTCTCCGAAACGACAAGAATGTCGCTCTGCTCGTTGGCAACCACCATGCCGACAACTTCGTCTTTCTCATCAGCCAAAGTAATTGCCTTTACGCCGGCAGCTCCTCGTCCCATCGGTCTGACGGTACTTTCATTGAAACGAATACATTTACCGTTCTTTGCCGCTATAAGGATTTCATCTTTGCCGCTTGTGAGCCTTGCTTCAAGCAATTCGTCGCCCTCTTTAATTCCAAAGGCGATTATACCATTTGTTCTCGGACGCGAATAGGCTTCAAGGGTGGTTTTCTTTATCTGCCCCTTCTTCGTACACATCACAATGTAGTTGTTGTTCACGTAATCCTTATCTTTAAGGTCCTTTGTGGTAACGTGAGCCTTTATACAGTCGCCGTCCTCTATGTTGAGTATGTTTTTAATCATTCGACCCTTGGTCGTCTTCGTTCCTTCCGGAAGTTCAAACGCCCTGAGCCAATAACATTTTCCTTTTTCGGTGAAGAAGAGAATATAATCGTGCATCGAAGCCGTATAAACATGCTCTATGAAGTCCTCATCTCTCAAAGCACCTCCCCTACTTCCCTTTCCGCCTCGGTTCTGCACCTTATACTCCGACAGAGGTGTACGTTTGATGTAACCCATGCGGGAAACGGAAACCACCACTTCTTCATTGGCAATTATGTCCTCTATCCTGAAATCGGAAGAAGAGTATTCTATTTGCGACAAACGCTCGTCTCCGTACCTTTCTTTTATATCCACAAGCTCGTCTTTGACTACCTGCATCAACACATCGTGGTTTTCCAATATCTCTTTGCAACGGGCAATGAATGCAGAAAGTTCGTTAAACTCGTCTTGCAGCTTCTGACGTTCCAATCCTGCCAACTGACCGAGCCTCATAGCAACGATTGCTGCTGCTTGAATTTCGGAGAAATCGAATTGTTCTTGCAAACGGCTCTTTGCTTCGGCTATGGTAGCGGAATTTCTTATCAATGAAATAATCTCGTCAATGAAATCCAAAGCCTTCAACAAGCCTTCGACTATATGCATTCTCTCTTCCGCCTTACCCAACTCAAACCTCGTCCGTCTTTCAACGACAACCTCTCTATGCTCGACGAAACACTCTATCATGTCTTTCAGGTTGAGCAGTTTCGGTTTGCCGTTTACCAAAGCTATGTTGTTAATCGAGAAAGAGGATTGAAGCTCCGAGTATTGGTAAAGTTTGTTCAGCACAACATTGCTCATCGCATCGCGTTTCAGCTTATAGACAATCCTGATACCGTCCTTATTACTCTCGTCCTTTATCCTCGAAATACCCTCAATCTTTTTCTCTTCCACCAAAGAGGCTTGGTGTTTAATCATATCGGATTTGCAGACCTGATAAGGCACGGAGGTAACAACAATCTGCTCGGCGTCCGAATGCTTATCCTGCTCGAAATGGGCATTTCCCCTTATTACGACCTGTCCTCTTCCTGTATGGAAAGCACTCCTCACTCCGTCATAACCATAAATCACTCCACCTGTCGGAAAGTCCGGAGCCTTGATGTACTGCATCAATTCATCAATCGTAATATCCTTATTGTCTATATAAGCAATTATGGCATTGATTGCCTCCGTCAGATTGTGCGGAGCCATATTCGTAGCCATACCCACGGCTATACCGTTAGTACCATTGACCAAAAGATAAGGTATTCTGGCAGGCAATACCGTCGGTTCCTGTAAACTGTCATCGAAGTTATTGGTGAAATCAACCGTATCCTTATTTATATCTGCCAACATCTCCGAAGCAATCTTAGACATTCTCGCCTCGGTGTAACGCATAGCTGCAGGCG
>OQWE01000685.1_pt1 | contig 11640 bp, 11 predicted proteins | sample 1691591 | NCBI WGS metagenome assembly OQWE01 (sample SAMN03418265, study PRJEB22391) | human gut metagenome | biome: human-gut; feature: organic feature; material: feces | host: Homo sapiens | place: Tanzania | collected 2013-01
CGCAGGGCCAGAGCCGATAACGGCAACCTTACCGCGCAGCTTGCTGGATGGCTGCGTAGGCTTTAAATCATTTTGGTGAGCGAAGTCGGCAATAAACATTTCCAGACTGCCGATTTCAATACCACATTTTTTGTGTGTAAGAACGCATTTTGCTTCACACTGACGCTCGTGCGGACAAACGCGGCCGCAGATAGCAGGCAGGTTGCTGCGTTCAGAGATAATTTCATAGGCCATGCCGATATTGCCCTCGCTCAGAGCACGGATGAAGCCGGGAATATTATTTTCAATGGGACAGCCGGTGCGGCACAGCGGACGAGCGCAGTTTAAACAGCGGCGTGCTTCCTGAATAGCTTCAGCTGTAGTCATAGTTCTGCTCATAAGTTCTTACCTCTTTTTTGATGCTTAGTGTTTCGTTACTATTTATTATTCTGTGCAGCTTTGATTTTTCCTTCTAATTCTATCAGACGATTATTAATTTCTTCCATGTGCTTAGCCAGCAGTGCCTCATAATCGGCAACAGGGTCAGGCAGCTGGTCATGGTTCAGGTCAATCATGCTTTCCGGGTCATTACTATTTTCGCCGGAGGTGGACGCAATGCGTACACCGTCACGGGTAACGACACGGCCGGGGATGCCGACAACGACGGAGTTGGGCGGAACCTCTTTGAGGACAACGCTGCCGCTGCCGATTTTGGAGTTGTCGCCAACCTTAAAGGAGCCGAGCACCTTGGCGCCGCTGGAAACAACAACGTTGTTGCCGATGGTCGGATGACGTTTGCCCTTTTCCTTGCCTGTGCCGCCAAGCGTTACGCCCTGATACAGAGTGACATTGCTGCCAAGCTCTGCTGTTTCGCCGATGACAAGGCCCATGCCGTGGTCAATGAAAAGACCGGGGCCAAGCTTGGCACCGGGATGGATATCAATGCCGGTGAGAAAACGGGAAAAGGTATTAATCATACGGGGGACAAGCACCCAGCCTTTTAAATAAAAATGATGCGCAATACGATGGAGCCAGATAGCATGCAGGCCCGGATAACAGAGTGCAGCCTCCAGTCTTGTTTTGGCAGCGGGGTCACGCAGCATAATTGAATCGATGTCTTTTTTTATCTGAGCAAACATGTCAAGACTCCTTTCTTTAATATTTTTGTCAACATGTTCTAGTGCGGTGTACTGCTTGTGTTTAAGTGTAAGGATATACAAGGCACTATTCACTTATTGTAACATAATCAGGGAGCAGGGTAAATAAAAAAATGCATTTTCTTGTAAAAAAGAAGACAGTTCTATGTGTAAAAAATATTGAACGCCCAAAATCTCCGCATTTGATTGACTTTAATTTTGCCTATGCTATAATTAGGTTAATACTATTTTTATTTCATTGTTGTCTGTATTGAATAGACATGTGGAATGGAGGCACAATTTTATGGACAAAGAACTTTTGAAGCAAAAGGTTTGCGCTGCAATCGACGCGCATGCAGATAAAATTAAAGCTATCTGTGCAAGTATTAATGATGAACCGGAGCTGGGCTTCAAGGAGGTAAAGACCTCTGCGAAGGTGGCTGAATTTATGCGTGAGCTGGGCCTGGAGCCGCAGACAGGCCTTGCCATCAACGGCGTCAAGGCACGTGCGAAGGGCGGCAAGCCCGGACCGACAGCAGCAGTGCTGGGCGAGCTGGACGCAGTCGGCTGTCCGGCAAGCGCTAAGGCAGATCCGGCAACAGGCGCTGCTCATGCCTGCGGCCATAATATGCAGGTTGCAACGATGCTTGCTGCTGCCTGCGGCATTACGCAGTCCGGCGTGCTGAGCGAGCTGGCTGGCGACGTTGTTTTCTTCGGCGTTCCTGCTGAGGAATATATCGAGATTGAGTACCGCAAAAAATTAGTAGAGTCCGGCAAGCTGCATTTTATGAGCGGCAAGGGCGAGCTGATTTATGAAGGTGCTTTTGATGATATTGATATGGCAATGCAGATGCACGCAGACAAGAATATGCCGAAGGCCACTGTTTCCGTTGGTGAAAGCAGCAACGGCTTTGTGGGCAAAACTGTACGCTATGTTGGCAGAACTGCACATGCAGCCGATGCGCCGCATGAAGGCATCAACGCGCTGAACGCTGCCTGCTTGGGACTCATGGGCATCAATGCTCTGCGTGAAACCTTCCGTGAGCAGGACGTTGTACGTGTGCACCCGATTATCACCAAGGGCGGCGACTTTGTTAACTCTGTGCCTGATGATGTACGCCTGGAGCTGTATGTGCGTGCGAAAACCATGGATGCTATTGACGCGACACATAAGCGCGTAGACGCAGCTCTCAAGGCTGGCGGCGATGCTGTCGGTGCGCAGACGATTATCGAAACTCTGCCGGGCATGTTCCCGCTGTCCTGCAATAAGCGTATGAACGAATTGATGGTAGCAAACTCCCGCCTTGCTGACCCGAATGTAGAAATCAAGGACGCAGGCCATTTCAGCGCTTCTACAGATATGGGCGACGTTTCCCATCTGATGCCTGTTATCCATCCGTTCATCGGCGGCAACGACGGCCTGCTGCATACACCGGACTTCCATATGGTTGATTTTAAAGCCGCAGTGCTGCTGCCGGCCAAAGCCTTTGCGATGATGCTTATTGACCTGCTCTATGATGATGCACAGGAGGCCAAGAGCATTCTGGCAGACTTCAAGCCGCTGCTGACGAAAGAGGAATATATCGCAAAGCTGGAAAGCTATTTTAGTGGCAAATAATTAAAATAGGAAAACACGAGGAGGGGAATGTAATGAAAAATATCAAATTACATGCCATTATTCTGGCGCTAATCATCGTTTCCGAGCTGATTGGCACCCATACCCTGAAGCTGGGCGTTGGCCGCATCGTGCTGCTGCCGATGCTTTATGCATTGCTTTTGGGTATTTTGACTACACCTAAGTTTTTAAACCTGTCTGGCAAAAAGGAAATGCTTGATGCCAGCAGTCTTATCGGCGTAACGCTGATGCTGCTCATGGCGCGCTATGGTACGCTTGTAGGCCCGACGCTGCCGAAGATTTTGGCTGCTTCTCCGGCGTTGATTTTGCAGGAGTTTGGCAACCTGGGCACTGTGCTTATCGGCGTGCCTGTAGCTGTTTATCTTGGCCTGAAGCGCGAAACCATTGGCGCAGCGCATTCTATCGCGCGTGAGCCGAACGTAGCGCTGATTGGCGAAAAGTTTGGCCTGGACAGCAGCGAGGGCCGCGGCGTTATGGGCGTTTATATCGCCGGTACTGTTTTTGGTACGATTTTCTTCGGTTTGATGGCCAGCGTTGCTGCTTCCACTCTGCCGATTCATCCTTACGCTCTGGCTATGGCCTCCGGCGTTGGCTCTGCCAGCATGATGACGGCGGCTGTCGGTTCTCTGTGCGCTATGTATCCTGAGATGACTGACCAGCTCGCAGCCTTCGGTGCGGCAAGTAATATGCTTTCCGGTCTGGACGGCCTGTATATGTCTGTATGGCTGGGTCTGCCGATGACGGAATGGCTGTACAAAAAGTTCTACAAGATTAAATACGGCGTGCAGCTTGAAGCACCGAAGAAGGGAGAGGAAGCATAATGAAAATTAAAGATACGATTATCATTCTGGCGATTGTCACCTTTATGAGCTTGTTCTCCAATGTTTTGGGTACGAAGGCTGATATCATGCAATCTATTCCCGGCCTGCTGATTTTGGCGGTGATTGCTTTTGTGGGTATGCTGTGCGCTAAATATCTGCCCGGCAATATTCCGGCTGCTGCCTGGGTTGTAACCTTGGGCTGCATCATGACGATTCCCGGCGTGCCCGGCAGCGATATTATCAACGGCTATGTTAAGCATGTCGGCTTTGTGGCTCTTTGCACACCGATTTTGGCTTATGCCGGCGTTTCTATTGGCAAAGACCTCGATGCCTTCGCTAAGACCGGCTGGCGTATTGTTGTGCTGTCGATTGTCGTATTTGTCGGCACTTATATTGGCAGTGCGATTATCGCGCAGGGTATTTTGAAGTATTTGGGACAGATTTAATTCGTAGCATCGCGGATAAAGCACCATCTACTTCATCAGCGTTCCTAGACGTACCTCTAGTACGCCTTCGTCACGCTTCTTCGTATCTGGCACTTTCTACGCGATGCTTAGCAAGATATAAACCAAGCCGTGAAGTCATTTGTTTGGCTTCACGGCTTTTCTTCAAGTATACACAGATTTTTCATTGAAATAATTTGCTAGTTAGAGTAAAATAATACTATAAATCATGAGGAGGTATCACTATGTCTGAAATCTTAGCGGAAGCAACTTTTCCGAGTGTTATCCATAATAACGAAGTTTGCGAAGAAATCGTAAAATGGGGCAATAAGAACGGCTTCCCCCTGCAAAAAGCGAAATTATACAACAAAATGGATGGTTATGTAGGCTTTTCTCCCGATAACTATTTTATTAAGGCTACCCGTCTGCCGCCTGTTCCCGGTGGCTGGAAGGTTGTTGTAGAAAAATATGAGGCAGAAAGCCGCATTATTCCTTTGAACGTTAAGCCGCCTGCTAACGAAATCAACCGTTTCATCGTGAAGATGATGGACGAGTATGTCAAAGAAGGCCTGAAGATGGAGCTGAGCGACAACACCTACGAATCATATGGCACGCATCTGCGTGACCTGAAGGTTACCGGCCATCCGGTGCTCATCAACAACTTTGAAGATTTTATTGAAAACATGCGCTAAGCTATGAGCAGCGTTTTGGAAAAGCAGCTGGCACGGGCGCTTGATCAACGGCTGGCCGTTTTTATGGCAAAGGCTGCTGAAGGCAGCCTTTTGCGTGACGAGATGTCGTTGCGTGCTGCTGCCTATATGGCCAGCGAAATCATTATGCCCTGCTGCTGTATGCTGTGCAATAAGGCGAAGCTGGAGGCGCTTTTGTCGCAGACGAGCTTATGCGCAGAAAATCAAGAGCTGACGCAGCGTCTGGCGTCGCTCGTATATGATGATTTGGCGCGCTGTAATGGGTTAGGCTAGGGCTGAGAAAAAAACTTGAAAAAAATCTCAACTTTTTTCAAAAAAAGTGTTGACAAAAAGACGCTGATGCTTTATACTTATATTCGTTGCTGATGCGGAAATAGCTCAGTGGTAGAGCACCTCCTTGCCAAGGAGGGGGTCGCGAGTTCGAATCTCGTTTTCCGCTCCATTTAAAAAACTAGCCCGGCAGATGCAGTCTGTCGGGTTTTTTAGTATTGTCAAGAAGCCTTCATTGTGATATGATATTATGAGCGATTTGTGTATGACACGAATTGCCTCTGGAAGGCTGACAAGCTAAGCCAATAATGTTATTTTTACCCATATAAATTTAAGGGAGGATTTTATTAATGAATGTTACTGTTGAAAGAGTAGAAAACGAAGCTACTTTGAAAATCACCGCTCCGGCTGCCGACGTAAATGCTGGCTTTAAAAAGGCTGTGCAAAAAATTGCTAACCAGGTAAACATCCCTGGCTTCCGTAAAGGTAAAGCTCCCCGTGCTATCATTGAAATGCACTATGGTAAAGAAGCAGTTAAACAAGAAGCTTTCGAAGAAGTTGCTAACAAAGCATACAGCGAAGCTCTGGAACAAGAAAAACTGATTCCCGTATCTGATCCTAAAGTTGAAGAATCTACCTTCGAAGAAGGCAAGGATATGGAACTGACCATTAAAGTAACCCTGAAACCGGAACCGGAACTGGGCGAATACAAAGGTCTGCATGTAGATAAAAAAGAAGCGGAAGTAACCGACGAGCAAGTTGAAGCTCAAATCAAAGATCTGATGAGCCGCGACGCTAAAATGGTAGTTGCTGAAGAAGGCGCTGTAATTGAAAAAGGCGACTTCGCTATCATCGACTTTGCTGGTACCGTTGACGGCGAACCGTTCAGCGGCGGCGAAGGCAAAGGCTATCCTCTGGAAGTTGGCTCCAACTCCTTCATCCCCGGCTTCGAAGATCAGCTGGTTGGCCTGTCCAAAGGCGATTCCACTGACGTAGAAGTAACCTTCCCGGAAGAATACTTTGTTAAAGAGCTGGCTGGCAAAGAGGCTGTATTCAAAGTAAACATCCAAGACGTAAAACGCAAAGAGCTGCCGGAACTGAACGACGAATATGTTGCTTCCAAGACCGACTTCAAAACTGTAGAAGAGCTGCGTGCTAACTACAAAGAGCGTATGCAAAAAGCTGCTGAAGCTAACGCTAAAGCTGAATATGAGCATGAACTGATTGACCTGGCTGTAGCTAACGCTAAATTCTCCGTTCCTGAAATCATGATCGAAGACAAAATCAGCCAAATGGTTGACGAAATGAAAATGAGCCTGGAAAGCCGTAAAATGACTCTGGATATGTACATGCAGTACACTGGTCTGGATATGGCTAAAATCCGCGAAAACCAACGCCCTGTTGCTGAAGAAAACGTTAAGACCGATCTGGTTCTGGACGCTATCGCTAAGGCTGAAAACATTCAGGTTGACATGGCTGACGTTGATGCAGAAATCGCTGCTATTTCCGCTCAACATGGCGCTTCTCCTGAAGAAGTTAAGAAGATTATCAAAGCTAACGGCACCATGGGCCTGCTCTTAGCTAACATTGTGCGCCGCAAAGCTGCTCACGTAGTAATCGACAGCGCAAAATAATCCTGCCTTAAGGTTAACAGTAAGGGGTGTGACAAAATGAATTATGTGCCTATCGTTGTTGAGCAGTCCAGCCGCGGCGAACGATCCTACGATATTTATTCCCGTCTGTTAAAGGACAGAATCGTTTTCGTTACTGGTCCGATTGATGACAACATGGCCAATGTTGTCATTGCTCAATTATTGTTTCTGGAGTCGGAAGACCCGGATAAGGATATCCATCTGTACATCAACAGCCCTGGCGGCAGCGTAAGCGCTGGTATGGCTATTTATGATACGATGCAATATATCAAGCCTGATGTTTCTACTATCTGCATGGGTATGGCTGCCAGCATGGCTTCCGTACTGCTTGCAGCTGGTGCGCCCGGCAAGCGCTTCGCGCTGCCGTATTCGCGCGTAATGATTCACCAGCCGCTGGGCGGTGCTCAGGGCCAGGCTACAGAAATCGAAATCCACGCTCGCGAGATCCTGCGTATCCGCGAGGAGATGAACGGCGTGCTGGCAAAGCATACCGGTCAGACGGTGGAGAAGATTGCTGCTGATACTGAGCGTGATCATTATCTGACCAGCAAGGAAGCTAAGGAATACGGCCTGATTGATGAGGTTGTAACTCGCAGTACATCGAAGAACTAAGCTATACACTATTAAGGAGATTGAACTATGAATTTTGACGAGGGGCATAACAATGAGCTGTGCTGTTCCTTCTGCGGCAAACGCGAAGGTCAGGTACGCAGACTGATTGCTGGCCGCGGTGTTTATATCTGTGATGAGTGTATCGAGTTCTGCAAAGATATGCTTGACGAGGATAATCAGCAGGCAGCTGTTGAAAACCTGCAGGCCGCAGGCAAGCTGCCGAAGCCACAAGAAATCAAGGCTATTTTAGATGAGTACGTTATCGGTCAGGACGAGGCTAAGAAAACTCTGTCTGTGGCTGTATATAACCACTATAAACGAATTAACTACGAAATGCAGAATCCGCAGGAAAAACGCGATGTGGAGCTGCAAAAATCCAATATCCTCATGCTTGGCCCTACAGGCAGCGGCAAGACCTTACTTGCGCAGACGCTGGCAAAGATCCTGCAGGTTCCCTTTGCGATTGCTGATGCAACAACGCTGACTGAGGCTGGTTATGTAGGTGAGGACGTAGAAAACATTCTGCTGAAGCTGATCAGCAATGCTGATTACGACGTTGAAGCTGCGCAGCGTGGTATCGTGTATATTGATGAGATTGACAAGATTTCTCGTAAATCCGAAAATGTTTCGATTACCCGTGACGTTTCCGGCGAGGGTGTACAGCAGGCACTGCTGAAAATCCTCGAGGGCACTGTTGCCAGCGTTCCACCGAAGGGTGGCCGCAAGCATCCGCATCAGGAGTTCATCAATATTGATACAACGAACATTCTGTTTATCTGCGGTGGTGCTTTTGCCGGACTGGAGCATATTATCAATGCCCGCGTCGGCAAAAAGAACCTGGGCTTTGGCGCAGACGTGCGCAAGAAGGAAGAAATCAATAACGATGAAGTCTTCGACAAGGTTTTGCCTGAGGATATCATGAAGTTTGGTATTATTCCTGAATTTGCAGGCCGTCTGCCTGTTGTTGTAACGCTGAATTCGCTGAACAAGGAAGCTCTGGTCCAGATTCTGACCGAGCCGAAGAACGCTCTGATTAAGCAATATCAGCGCTTCCTGGCTATATTAGCAATCATGCCCGGCAGAATCAATACGCCTCGCAGCGCTAAAACAGGCTTCGTAAGCATTTTTTTCTCCATAGAATCCCTCCTTTTTTCTATAGTATCCCACTATCTCACATATGAAAACAAGGGAGAAGGCAACATCCTTCCCCCTTGCAAATTTTAGGTTATTCCGTAATCATGTGCTATCCGCCTGCTGGTGGAGGGCTTAGCGCGCGTGAAGCTGACAGAGACTGCCGAGGTGCATAATGGCGAAGCTTATTTTGTAGCGCAAGGCGAGATTATCGAGTGCGTGCATGAGCCTAGCAGTGAAACTGAGGCTCTGCGCCGCCTGCTGCTCGAAGCCTTTGGCAGCTGGGCAGCCGTGACAAAGAAGGTGCCGGCTGATACGCTGGAGGCTTTTCAGGAGGAAGAGGACCTGAGCAAGCTGACCGATATTATGGCCGGCTATCTGCCGATTGCGCTGCCGGAAAAGGAGCAGCTGCTGGAAACCGAGTCTGTAACGGCGCGTATGCGCAGACTCTACGAAATCATGACGCGTGAGCAGGAGATTGCGGCTGTTGCCAAAAGTATTTCTGAGCAGGTGCATGAGGCTGTAGAGCAGAACCAGAAGGAATATTATCTGCGTGAGCAGATTAAGGTTATCAGTAAGGAGTTGGGCGACAGCGAGGACGTGCAGTCCGAGGTTGCGGAATATAAGCAGCAGATGGCAAAGCTGAAAATGCCTGCTGACGTAGCTGCCAAGCTGAACAAGGAATTCAGCCGCCTGATGAAGATGCCGCCGATGACGCCGGAGGGAGCTGTTATCCGCAGCTATATCGAGGCGCTGCTGTCCCTGCCCTGGGGTAAGTTCTCCAAGGATAATTTTGATTTGAAAAAGGCGAAGGATACGCTGGATGCAGACCATTATGGACTGAAGAAGGTTAAGGAGCGCATTTTGGAATATCTTGCGGTGCGTGCGCTGTCGAAGAGCACACGTGGCCCGATCCTCTGTCTTGTTGGTCCCCCGGGCGTGGGCAAGACGAGCCTGGCAAGCAGTATTGCCAAGGCGATTAAGCGCAAATTTACGCGCGTATCGCTGGGCGGCGTGCGTGACGAGGCCGAAATCCGCGGCCATCGCCGTACCTATATCGGCTCGATGCCCGGTCGTATTATTCATGGTATGCAGACGAGCGGCTGCATGAATCCTGTTTTCCTGCTTGATGAAATCGACAAGATGGCTGCTGATTTTCGTGGTGACCCGGCGTCCGCACTTTTGGAGGTGCTGGATCCGGAGCAGAATAGTACGTTCAGCGACCACTTTATTGAATTTCCGTTTGATTTGTCACATGTCTTTTGGATTGTGACGGCTAATACAGCAGAGACTATTCCCCCTGCGCTGCTCGACAGAATGGAGATTATCCAGCTCAGCAGCTATACGGACGAGGAAAAGGTGAAGATTGCCCAAATTCATCTGCTGCCGAAGGAGCTTAAGCTCAATGGTCTGGATAAATATAAGGTTACGGTAAGCGAGAAGGCTATCCGTCGTGTAATCCATGATTATACACGTGAGGCCGGTGTGCGTAACCTAGAGCGCAAGCTGGCGACTATCTGCCGCAAGGTGGCAATGCGCATTGTTGAAGGCAAGGCCAAAGGCGCACAGGTAACAGAAAAGAATCTGGAAAAATATCTTGGCCCGGTAATCTTCCTCGACGAGGATTTGTCGATGGAGCCTGCAGTGGGCGTAGCTAACGGCTTGGCATGGACGAGCGTAGGCGGCGAGCTGCTCAAGGTCGAGGTTCTGGCCTTCAAGGGCAAGGGCGGCCTGACGCTGACCGGTCAGCTTGGCGATGTTATGAAGGAATCTGCGCAGGCAGGCTATACCTATATCCGCAGCCGTGCGAAGGTGCTGGGACTGCCTGAGGACTTTGGCGAAAAGATGGACATTCATATCCATCTGCCTGAGGGCGCTGTGCCGAAGGATGGCCCGTCTGCTGGCGTAACGATGGTTACGGCGATGGTGAGCGCACTTACTGGTCGCAAGGTAAAAGGCAAGCTGGCGATGACCGGTGAAATCTCGCTTTCGAGAATTAATCAAAGAAGATTTGCCTACATTACTGCGACCAATAAAAGCAGCCTCAATCAAGGTCGGCTCAGGATATTGGTTAGCGCGTACTGCTGAAGCAACATATTTAGAGCGAATAATATCCCACATTCCTTTAGTCATGTTAATCCTCCAATGCCAGTTTCAAAACTTCATCCAAATGTTCTACAGGTATAAAGGTCATCTGCTTGCGGATATTTTCCGGCAGCTCGTCCAAATCCTGCATATTACGTTTCGGCAGCAGCACCGTGCGCACACCATAGCGATAAGCAGCCAGGGTTTTCTCCTTCACGCCGCCGACAGGCCAAACCTTACCCGAAAGCGAGATTTCACCGGTCATCGCCGTAATGGTCTGGCACGTGTCAGCTCGACTCCGGGCAAGACGCAGACGATAAATTTCTATGAGCTGGAGGCCAAGCGCTTGAGCGAAGGTTTGGATGAGCGTGCGCGCTTTTATCTTGTTGACCTGCCTGGCTATGGCTTTGCGAAAACCAATCATAATAACAAGGACCAATGGTCCGGCTTTATCAGCAAATATCTTTCGGAAAGTGAAAACCTTGGTGTTGTCTGCCAGCTGATTGATATCCGTCATAAGCCGATGGAAAGCGATATTGAATGCTACAAATGGCTTTTAAGCTGCGGCTTGAATGTGCAGGTGGTGCTGACGAAGGCTGACAAGCTTTCCAAAAATGCAGCGATGTCGCAGAAGGCGTTGTTCAGACGCGAGCTGGGGCTGACTGACGACCAGATTATTACCTACTCCTCGACGCAGCACACGATGCGTGGCGAGCTGATTGCACGTATTATGAATGCGCTTGCTGATAATGGCGTAGAGCAGGAGTAAGAAGATGCTTAATCGTTTACTGCTGTTTATTATGGCGCTGTGTCTGGGAAGCATGCTCGTGCGTCTGCACCTGCCGATACCGTTTCTGTTAGATGTTGGGGTTAACCTCCTTATCCTCCTCGCAAAGCAGCATTGTCAGCGTCATGCCGCCCGGCAGCATACCCATCACGCAGCTTTTAAGGCTCTCTCGCGCAATTTTAGCCGTTATGAAGGCTAGGAGAAGGCTGGCGCCCAAAATAACCGCTGTGGCCTCTGCAACGCCCGCCAGCTCCGTTAAAAAGTTACGCCAGGTGTCCGCTGTAAAGGTTGAGCCGATGCCATAGCCAGCTATCAGCAGCGCATATTCACGCAGCTGCTTCGCGATGTCGCAGAAGGCGTTGTTCAGACGCGAGCTGG
>OQWE01000687.1_pt1 | contig 11624 bp, 8 predicted proteins | sample 1691591 | NCBI WGS metagenome assembly OQWE01 (sample SAMN03418265, study PRJEB22391) | human gut metagenome | biome: human-gut; feature: organic feature; material: feces | host: Homo sapiens | place: Tanzania | collected 2013-01
GAGCCGACACCTGTTCCTTGTATGGAATGGGTATCGTCTACCGTCGGATTATGCGATAACGAATAGCAGATACCACGCTCCGTTACGGCTTGCCCGCCATCGGAAAGCACGTTGGCGGCGCAGGTCGCAGAGGTATGCCCGATGTTGGTTGCTTTACCAGTTTGTACATCGGGTAAATCGTAAGACCTAGTTGTAAACATACGCTCTTCGCCATACGCCGTGCCTTGTGCGCTGACGGCATAAGCGCGGTAATGGTAGGTTTGTCCTGCTTGCAAATCGGATAAAGTTGCCGCAAAACTGCCCGTACCTGCACCGACCGCCACTTTGCTGTCCGCTGTGGTCGGATTGGACGACAGCGAATAGCAGCAAGGAACAGGTGTCGGCTCGTTTACGGCTACATTGAATAACTTAAAAGTGGGAAGAACGTACTATTATCGTGCATACGCAATCAATGCATTGGGTACAGCGTATGGCGAGGAATACTCCTTTACCACGGAGAATACATTTACTATCGCTCCCGCCGGGACAACTTTCACTTCGCAAAATATCACCTTTGCCGCCTCTATAGGAAGCGGAACAGCAGAACCTGCGTATTCTGAAAAATATGGCACTTTACGTATTTATGCGAAGGGTATGCTGACAATAGAATCTTCTGTATATGCTTTGCGTTCCATTGCAATTACCACCGACCAGCCCGAACTATTGGCGAACCTCACGCCCAATACGGGAACCGTTTCGCTAAATGCGGATCGTACGGTAATCACGTGGACGGGTTCGGCAAGCAATATTGTGCTGAATGTAGGCAGACGCAATATCGACGATACCAAAGCGGGACGTCTCTCCATAAAATCGATAGCTTTTACGTGCTGCGGAGCCGCAAAATCGGGTTCGCCGAGCGACAAACCGATCACATCCACACCTTCTGCACGCAACTGCTGGCAGCGTGCGGCAATCTGCAATGTCTGCGACTCGCTGAGCGAGTCAATACGCTTTGAAATCTTCATATCCGTACGTTTTTTTTGATTTGTTTGCAAAGTTACAACATTTTCTGCATATACACAAATATCCCTTTGTTTACGGAGCAAAACAACAAAAGCGGACTACCCGACGGCAATCCGCTTTCGTACAAAAAACAATCTCGAGGAACTCGGCGAGCATAACCCGCAGGCGTTCAATGCGAACGAAATCATTGTGTCGGTGGGCGCGAAGCACTGCCTTTGCAATGCCATTGAAACCCTGGTGGGACCGGGCGACGAGGTCATACTGCCTACACCGTGCTGGGTGAGTTATGTGGAGATGGTGAAGTTGGCCGAGGGAAAGAGTGTGCTGGTGCGCACCACAATGGACAATAACTTCTGCATTACGGCGGAACAGTTGGAGGCGGCTATTACGCCGGCTACCCGTTTGCTGGTGCTCTGCACGCCCAACAACCCGACGGGCAGCGTCTATAGTCACGAGGCATTAGTGGACATCGTGCGCGTATTGGAGAAGCACCCGCAGATATGCGTCATATCGGACGAGATTTACGAGCATATCCTCTATACGGGGCAACACGAGAGCCTCGGGCAGTTCGAGAGCCTGAAAGACCGTCTGGTGATTATTAACGGCGTGAGCAAAAGCCATGCTATGACGGGCTACCGTATCGGTTGGATGGCATGCCACGACAAGGGATTTATCAGTGCCGTCAAGCGTCTGCAAGGCCAGCAATGTACCTGCGCCACCACTATCGCGCAGAAAGCAGCCGAGGCGGCTTATACAGGGGATCAAACTTGCGTGGAGACTATGCGCCAAGCCTTTGAGCGACGACGCAACCTGATTATCGGTTTGGCACACGAGATTCCGGGTTGGAAAATCATCGAACCGCAGGGGGCGTTCTACCTGTTCCCGGACGTGTCATACTATTTCGGCAAGCAAACGCCTGACGGACATCTGCTTAACAACGCCAACGATGTAGTGGAATATCTGCTCAACGAAGCGCATGTTGCGTGCGTGAGCGGATCGGCTTTCGGAGAGAACAATTGCATCCGCTTGTCGTATGCCACAAGCGAGGAGAATATCACGGAGGCGATGAGGCGAATCAAAGCGGCATTGGCAAAACTTTGATACAATGCACAATGCATAATGCACAATGCGTAATGAACGCATCAACCATATTAACCATTTCAACGTCGCATAAACGCATAAACGTATAAACTGAACTATGGATCGCCAGGAGCAGGTAGAACACTATTTGCAAGAGCACCACATCTGTTATACATGCTACAACCACCCCGAGGGAAAAACCATCGGCGAGGCGAAGCGTTGGTGGCACAACGACGGAAGCGTGCATTGCAAAAACATTTTTATGCGCAACCACAAGGGCAATCAGCACTATCTGATTTGCTTCGATTGCGACCACGACCTCGCTATCCACGACTTGGAGCAGAGGCTCAAGGCCTCGCTGCAAGCCGCAGGGCAGCCTGCCCCCGGTAAACTCTCCTTTGCTAGCCCCGAACGGATGTTGCGCTTTCTCGGTCTCGAACCGGGGAGCGTCAGCCCGTTCGGACTGATCAACGACACCGGGCATCATGTGATTTTGTTCCTCGACAAAAACCTGCAAAACGCCGCGTCGCTCAGTTTTCACCCTAACGACTGCCGTGGCACCGTGGTAATCAGTCAGACGGAGTTCCGAAAATACCTCGAAACGGTCGGAAACAAGGTGGAATGGTTAGAGTTGTACTGATAGACCGCTACGCTGTTAGAAATTAGACCGCCTGCGGTTGTTAGATGTTAGAGATTAGATGAAAGATTTTACATTAGCCAAATACAATGAGTTGCTTCGGACTTTTCAGACGAAAGGCTATGTCTTTCTGACGTTTGAAAACTACTGTACGGCGGAGCATTTGCCCGACCGCTATGTGATTTTGCGGCACGATGTGGATCGGTGTCCGCAGAATAGCGTTGCTACTGCACAGATAGAGAACAAACTGCAAGCGCGGGCAAGTTATTATTTCCGTGTCGTACCCGAAAGCAATCAACCGGACGCCATTCGCCGCATTGCCGACTTGGGACACGAGATTGGTTACCACTACGAGGATATGGCACTTGCGCACGGCGACATAGACAAGGCGTTTGCCCATTTTGAGAAGAGCCTGCACTATTTCCGTACATACTATCCTGTTCGCACAGTCTGTATGCACGGAGCACCGACAAGCCGCTACGACGGGAGAAACCTGTGGGAAAAATACGATTACCGTAAGTCGGGCATACTGGGCGAACCCTATTTTGATGTGGATTTCTCGCAGGTGCTATACCTCACGGATACGGGGCGTTGTTGGGACGGATATAAGGTCTCCTTGCGGGATAAGATACCCGTTTACCAGGACGAGTGGTTGCGCAAAGGTCTCACTTGGCATACCACGGACGATATAATTAACGCATTGGAAAACAACACGTTTCCACTGCGGATTATGATGAATACTCATCCGCAGAGGTGGGCTGAAAGCAAAGGGCAATGGGTGAAAGAACTGATTGTTCAGAATATTAAAAATATAGTTAAGCGAATACTGATTGTATGCGGAAACAAATAAGCATTGACATTGTTATCTGGATTATTTCTATTGTAATTTGTTTGATTTGGCGGTTGGCTGCAGACAAGGCGGAGATATGGAGTTATCTCGGTTTGTTTGCCGTGATGATGTTGGTATGGATTGCTATAGGCGCGGTTTTCCAACTCTATCGTTCCTATAAGAAAGCATGGTACTGGCAGTCCCTCCTCTCTTTGGCACTTACCGCAACGGCGATGTTGCTGCTGTGCCGCTATGCTTTGCCGGAGTTGGAACGGCAGTTCTCGACCACTGTGGCGATGTGGATGGTGGGCATTGTTACCTTTATCGATTTCTTTGCTATATTGGCGGAGCATTATTGGAAATATGCACAGAATATGACGGTGCCCGCTATGAAGATTGAGCAGCGCGAATACGCCACCGTTGTGCGCCCCGACGAACGCCGCAGAGAGACAACCGTAGAGACCATACATCAGTCGGTGCTGTCGATTACCACGGAGGAAGACTACCAAATGTTGTTGGAAAAAGCCCGTTTGGACAACCGACAGACCAAGGTGGTGGCTAACAGAGATCGCTTTAGTTTTCTCCAAATACCGGATTATGAATACAATACGGTGGTGGATTTGACCTTGCTCAATGATGCCAAGGGAATCAACCGGCGTTTCTGTATTGTCAATCAAAAACTGCCCGACGAGGGACGGTATGTGTGTTGCTACCGCCCGCAGGAGTATATCAAACGGAAGATACTCAACCGCTATCCGGCGGGGATACGGTGGATAGTCTATTCGGGCTATTTCTTTTGGAAACGTGTCATCCCGCGTCTCCTGCTGATGTCGCGTCTATACTACGACCTTACCAAGGGGCGCAAACGTATGCTCAGCAAGACAGAGGTGTTCGGACGATTGTACTATTGCGGATTTGAGGTGGACGAAGTTGTGCCTATGGGGCATATCGAGTATGTCTTTGCACACCGCCATTCGCAGCCTTACCCGCAGGAGCAAATAAAAGTCTATGGCCCTCTGATTAAACTGCGTCGCGTGGGAAAAAACAAGGAGTATGTGTATATCTACAAGTTCCGCACCATGCACCCCTACGCAGAGTATATTCAGAAATACGTGTTCGACAAGCGTGGAGGAATGGATATAGCCGACAAGAGCAACGACGACTGGCGTATCACCACCTGGGGGAGGTTTATGCGCAAATATTGGTTGGACGAATTGCCTATGCTGATCAACTGGTTCAAAGGCGATGTCAAATTGGTAGGGGTGCGCCCTATCTCGCAGACAATGTTCGATACGTATCCTGCTGACCTGCAGGAGAAACGTACACGCTGCAAACCGGGACTGATACCGCCGTTCTATATTGACCACCCGAAGACCTTGGATCAACTCTTCGAGAGCGAGAACAAATACTTGGATGCGTACTTTAAGCACCCGTTTCTGACCGATGTGCGGTATTTCTTTATGACGATGTATTCTATTCTGTTTAAGCGTATGCACTCGGCGTAAAGGCTATCCTATGCGCATCCTGTACGGATTTTACGCATTGAAGGTTTGCGGGGAGCGAGCGCATATTTGTAGGAAAGGACAGAGTGGGGAACATTCTTTTTCCTCTACTTGCGGAAAAGAGGTGGTGGTTACCACCTCGCGGAGTTTGTCCGTCAGGGCGGGCAGGAATCGGTCGCGCACTTCGGTGTAGTTGTGTACCTCTTGCTTTTCTATAGAGACGGTCGTTTGCAGGTCTGGGGTAGTCAGTTTGCGCTGGGGAAAATATAAGTTCGGCTCCAGAGGTAGCGGACTATCCGTATGGTCGGTATAGGCAACGGCTTCGCTGTATATAAGGGTCTGGAGAACATAGTGGGCGTCCTTGTCGGAGAATAGTTTGTCAAGGCTGTCTGCCGAGAGTTTCTTCCGGGTGTATGAGCCTGTCTTGTAGTCCACCACACGCATCGTAGTGCCCACAATGTCAAGACGGTCGATTTTTCCTCCTATCCGGATAATACCGAGGTCGTCGCCCAAATCGACGGGGAACATGCGTTTCTGCTCTAAAAGACAAATCTGCAACCCGGGCTGCTTGGCATCTTGTATATCGCGCTCCAACACACGGCGGATATAACTGCGGATAACCGTATTCTCCATACGGTGTTCCTCTTTTATATAGTGCGGTGTGGTGCTCTCAATGGTCGGGTGCGTTCTGTTGTATTCGTTGTTCTGTGCCGTGTAGGCAGCGTCTAACACTTGTTCCATCAGGGTGGCGTCGTCCAATACCGGTTGTAGTGTCTGTGGAGCAATGCTGTGCGGACGATTGTCTCTACAGCCGCAAATGCCTTTATAGATATATTCCATAGCACTATGTACAAACGAACCGAGGATATTGGGCGCAAAGATAAGCGTCTCGGGGTCGTCTGCACGTACTCCGAGAATGTATTGCAGATAGAATCGTCGCGGACAATCAATATAGGTGGACAGGGCGGAGGGGGAAATTACTCCCTCCTTTCCCCTCTGGGTGGGTGGAATCTGTATCGAATCTGTCTTGTAGTATAGTTGGTTGTCGGTGTCTTTTTCCAATAAGGAATAAAGGCTTGTCGGGTTGTTATCCGGGTTGATAAGCGGGGTGGCGGTCAGTTGGTTGTTCTCGGAGAGAGTATACTTGGTGATTTGGAACTGCGGACTTACCAACATCTGCATAATAAAGCGCGACATTGTCTTGCGCCCCATAGCCGTGTCGGCGTCGCTGAATAGTAGCGTAGTATTGCCTGCACGGCTGAGCAGACGGAAGAAATTGTACGCATAGACCGAGGCACTTTCTTCGCGGGTCTGCATACTGTATGCTTTGCGCAGATAGTAGGGAATAAACGACAAGTCGCTCTCTTGACGGGGAACGATACCTTCCTCTACGTTGAGCAACAGGAGATTGTCAAAATCCAGCATACGTGTTTCCAGTACACCCATCACTTGTATATCCGTTATCGGTTCGCCGTTGAACGGCAGCGAAACGCTGCTTAATAGACGGCGCAGCAGACTGCGCAAAAGCGAGAGCGTCTGTATCTCTGCTTGCAGAACGGGCGTTTGCAGGAGTTGCCGGAATTGGTTGATGATACGGCGTGTCTGGTAGAGCGACTCCTGGATGAGCAGCCATTGCCATGTATTTTCTCGTTCGGGGGCTTCTATGGCAGAGTCGCGGGCGGCTTTCTCGGCAGGGGAGACAACCTCCTCCAGTAGACGGTCTAACAACTGCGGGTAGGTCTCATCGGGGCGCAAGTCGTGGTGCCGGTCGGAAAGATATGCCATCACCTTGGCATAGATTTGTGTGCTGGAGAGCGGGAAACCTTTCGTGATATTCACGGGGGCAGGCTGTGTGTCTCCCGCGAGGGTAACAGGCGGCAGGGCATAGATGACCGGTTCGAGCATCTGCTCGTCGCAGATGACGATAGCCGTACTCTGCCCATGTGCGGTGTAGTGTTCTCGCAGCCATTGTCCTGCATACTGCGCCTGCGCATTGACGGTGGTGGCGGCAACAACGGACACTTGTCGCGGGCTTGTCCAGTGTGTAACCTCCGCTTCATTGCCAAGGTCGGCTATATGGCGGCGGATAAACGAATAGGCTTTACCGTTAGCGTCGAAGTTGTCTGCATAGTCCCAATAGAACAGGGCTTGGTTGCGATCGTGGAGCAAGGTCATCAAGTCTTTCTCTACCGGCATCAGATAGTTGAATCCGATGAAGATAAATGTGCGGTCGGCATAGCGTGGAAGCCATGTGTCCGCTTCGGTAACAGCACGGCGCATACGCATACCCTCATAGCCTTTTTGCTCTGCGTCCAACTCTGCATTGAGGCGGGTGTATATATCGGGCATATTCTGCCATAGGAGAGTAAATTTACGACGTATGGAGTTCCCGTCGTAGGCGTGTTCTCCGTGTTGCCACAGGTCCTCCAGACGCATACGCACCTCGTTGTCAATGTCAAGTTCTTCTAATTGCTTGGCCTCTACGGCATTGCGAAAGAAACGTTGTACTTCCTCCGGGGTGCCGATGCTTTTGTCTATATTATTAAAATCGGTGAGCAATTGTCGTCCCCAACCGTAGAACAGGTCGGGAGTAAGCGACTCGTGCGTTATCTCTTTGTATAGGCGGTAGAGACGGAAAACAAGCAGCAGTTCGTCCTCTGCGTAGAGCGGCGAGAGCGTATCGGACAACTCACTCAGGGTGGTTATCTCGGGCAGAAAAACAGGGGCATGATGTTCTCGCTTTTGCAGGTCTTTCAGTTCGTTTTTCAGTACCAAGCCTGCACGGTGTGTCGGAAAGACGAGGGTGAGCGATTGCAGTTTCTCCCAGCCGAAGCGGGTAACTATTGAAACAGCGGTATGTTGTAGAAATCCTTTCATTGTACTTCTTCCAATTTGTCGGTGCGGGCATACCAGAGATAGCCTTGCACATCGGTATAACCTAAGGCACGCATAGCCTCCATATAGCCGCGCACTTGCGTGCGGTATTCGGGTTTGGGCTGTGTGCCGAACTTGTAATCCAATACTACCACCTGCTGCCCGCTAAGCATCACTCGGTCGGGACGTCGTTCTTCGCCGTTTATAAGTATTGCCTGCTCGCGCTATATCCGTCCATTAAAAACACATACAGAGACAGCCCCGTTTAGTTTTTCGGGGGCAGAAGAGAAGACGGCAACGCTCTGCAGCAACAGCCAAGCCGTGCGCTTCCGCCAGTCGCAAGAGTCGGCACTCTATACTGTTATGGGGTCGCATGCCGAAGATGTCATCGAACATATCAATATAGGCAATATCTGCCACGACATATTGGCGCATGTGGCGGTCAGAGAAGACTTGCCCCGTGTAATAGACGACTTTTGTCAGCGGGGCATCATCGGTTCGGCGCAACAACGCCACGACATCTCCGCCCTCATAGACAAAGCGTGGACGCAACCCAAACTATGCGACTGGTTCTCGAGTCGCTGGCAACTACTTCCGATGTTCGGCGGTGTAAGCCGTGGCATAAGTTGCTTCCGCAAGTTGCTTTGTATCTCTGACGGGGACATATCGTAGCGGTGCTGTGCCGTCCTCCGGTCGTACACAGGCTTCGCACCATAGGAGATTGGTTTTTTGCGGATTGTCGTTTTCCATTGCCCACGTACAAAATGGCAGGAAGAGCGTTTTGCTCTCCAATCCTTTCGACGAGTGAACCGTCATAATGCGGATGGCATTGGTGTCGGGGGCAGGTATCGACTTTTCGTGCATGGTGTCGTCCCAGTATTGCAGGAAGGCGTGTCGGTCGCTGCCGCTGTCGGCTACATAGTTGCGCACATTGTCCAAGAGGCAGTTGACGTAGGCAATGTCGGTAAAGAGGAATGTCCCGTGTTCGTCGCAAAGCAAAAGCCGTACTATATCCTGCAGCATCTCGTAGAGCGGCAACTGCCTGTCGAGAGCGGCTAATTGTTCAAGCGGGTCGGGTACAGAGGTTCCCAATTCTATGTATTTCGCAGCCACCGGGTCGGCACTCTCTATATAGCGCAACGCATTGATTGCCAAAAGTACTGATGCCGAGCGATCAAGATGGAAACTGTCTGCCGAGACCAAGCGCGTGTCTATCAGTGTAGGAAAGGTATCGGCGTTTTGACGGAGGTCGTTGAAACAGTTGACCACCGCCATTGCCTCACGGTTGGTGCGCACCAGAATCATTATGTCGGCAGGGCTTTCTCCTTGCTGCAATAGTGATTCGATGGTGGTAAATACATCTATGAGTATATCTGCCTGCACACGTGGTGTTTTCAATACTTGTGCTGACAGTGTAGAGCCGCCGTATATATGTTTGGGGTAGGCACGGAAGCGCACGTATCCGCCATCGTTCTTCGTATTGTAGTAGTCTGTGAGTGTGTCGTGGGTGTAGTCCTCGTTGTATATATATGCGTTTTGCCGGTCGGGTTCGCTATCTGCAAGGATACTTTGCATCGTTTGCAGGTTGAACTGCACTACATTGAAACCCGGAGATGCGGACTTTATCCTCGAGAAATGCGGTATTCGCTACAAACATGTTATGATTGACGAGTTTCAGGATACCAGGTTAAAAAACGTTTTCTGCGTAATGGATGTATATTGTGCCGCCACTTGTTCTCGGAGTGTAGCGAGGCGGGTGAACTCGGGGCGTGTGCGCCATTGGTCCAACATCTTTTTGTAGCGGCGAATATGGTCCGGGTTGAAATCGATTTTGCCCTCGCTGTTGAGCATCTGCACAGACTCGTCATAGAGTTTTTGCGCCATATCGATAATGCTTTTGCGTATGTCCCAGCGTGCCTCGTTGTCTAATCTGTCTTGCAGGTAATCCACCATTATCGGTTCTAATTGGTCGGTCATCTCAGTGGTCAGTATCTGATCAACAGCAGTCGCAATCGCGCGTTTTATATCAAGTTCCACCGAATAACCGGCACCCTTGCCCAATAGTTGCGCCATACCGGAGAGGAGCGTTTGCAGAAAAGAGTCGATGGTGCTGACGCAGACGTTGTCATAGTCCGCGAGCATCTGGCGGAAGCACACATCCGCACGAGTCCGCAGTTGTTTGTCCGTAGCACGAGTGTTGCCCGTCATAAACGATTTGGCTTTCTCGAAAAAAGCATCCTCGCGACTATCGCCTTGCGCTATGGCGAGCAGATAGGTGAGAATACGCTCTTTCATCTCGGCGGTGGCTTTGTTGGTGAATGTTACGGCAAGTATATTGCGGTAACTGACTCCGCTGAGCAGCAGACCTACATAGTAGGCGGCAAGGGTAAAAGTCTTGCCCGTACCCGCTGAGGCACGGCAAACATTGAGCGAATGGGTGAGGTCAAGCATTAGACAATTTGTAAATTGGTAAGTGTGTAAATGCCCTCAAAGTCTTTAATAACCTTAAAGGCTCTTTTGTATGGAAATGTCGGGTGGATACCGAGAGGATACCCTGTGGATAAGCCGTTTTTGCCACCTCTTTTTATTAACTATTCTTTAGCATCCGCCGTACGGGCTTCGTCGAATTTCTGCTTCATGGTCGGGTTGCCGTAGGTTAGTTTTTTGATGGTCAGTCCTTCGGCTTTGTTGTTGGCAAGGCGCAGGTTATCCTCCGACCCGACCAGTGCCTGGCGCACTTTCTGCAGGTGGTCGATAGTCTTGTCTATCTCCTCGATGGCGGTGTGGAATTTGCGGCTGGCAAGGTCGTAGTTGCGTGCAAAACCGTCCTTAAACTCGTTCAGTTTGTTTTCAAAATTCGTAACGTCGATACTCTGACTTTGTGCTATCGCCAACTGACGCTGGTAGTCAATAGTCTTTTTGCTGGTCTGTACGAGCAGCGTAATCAGCGGGATAAAGAACTGAGGACGAATGACATACATCTTCTCATATCGGTACGACACGTCCACTATGCCGCCGTTGTATAGTTCGCTGTCGGGTTCGAGCAGCGTAACCAACACGGCATACTCGCAGCCTTTCTTGCGGCGGTCTTCGTCCAATTTCTTGAAAAAGTCCTCGTTCTTGTGCTTGGTCGCGGTTTCATCGTTCTCGTTTTTCATCTCGAACATAATCGAGATGATCTCGTTGCCGCTCGCGTCGCACTCACGGAAGAGCTGACGGCAAAAATGAACCTGTCGGAGGGGCAATCTGGGCATCACGTGCGGACAGGTCGTTTTGAGCGGCGTTACGCGCCGCGGCCTCGGCAAGCTTGGCCTCGTCATCCTTGCGACCCGATGAGCTGATTCGCTATAAGGACGAAGAGATTGAGCGCCTAAAGGACATGAAGGTTCGCCTGTCTACCAAGATGGTGGGTGAGTCGCTCGAGCAGCACTGTGAGACCGAGTTTAATCGCCTGCGTATGACGGCGTTTCCCAACGCGTACTTCGAGAAGGACAACGACGCCTCCGAGGGCACCAAGGGCGACTTTATCTTCCGTGAGTGCGACGAGATGGGCAACGAGATCGTCTCCATCATGTTCGAGATGAAAAACGAGAACGACACCACGGCTACCAAGCACAAGAACGAGGACTTCTTTAAGAAGCTTGATCACGACCGCAAGCAGAAGAACTGCGCTCTTCGATTGCCGTCTGGAACTTGCGGC
>OQWE01000688.1_pt1 | contig 11618 bp, 10 predicted proteins | sample 1691591 | NCBI WGS metagenome assembly OQWE01 (sample SAMN03418265, study PRJEB22391) | human gut metagenome | biome: human-gut; feature: organic feature; material: feces | host: Homo sapiens | place: Tanzania | collected 2013-01
GGTATTCGAAATCAACACGCTGGAGATGAATTTGGCCATAGTCGGCGTCTCGCTCGTGCTGTTGGGCGTGCTGCTGTGCCTGCTGTGCGCGCGAATCGTGATGGGAAAGGTGATTAGATTGGATAAAGACGAATTATATGGATAAAAAGATCGAAGACAAGATGCCTATGGACAAGAAAGGCCTGTATGTAATGCTGGCCGGATTGGGCTTGATGGTATTGGGCTATATTCTTATGAGCGGAGGCGGAGTGACCGACCCTCAGGTGTTCAATTACGATATGTTCAGTTTCAGACGAATCGTGCTGGCACCGCTCCTTCTCATAGCCGGAATCGTAACTATCGTGGTATCTATCATAAGACTTCCTAAAGAGAAAAAGAAATGAATTGGTGGCAATCGATTATTTTAGGTTTGGTGCAGGGATTGACCGAGTTCCTGCCGGTGAGCAGTAGTGGTCATCTGACTATCGCAAAGGAACTTCTGGGCGTGGAGGCCTCGCAGGACCTGGTGTTTGAAGTGGTGGTTCACGCTGCTACGGTATTGGCCACCATCATAGTGTTCAGAAAGCAGATAGGAAAGCTCCTGTGCGGTTTTTTCAAGTTTAAGAATAACGACGAGATGGATTATGTCCTGAAAATTCTCATCTCTCTCATTCCTATATTCATCGTGGGCATGTTCTTCAAGGACCAGGTGGAGATGCTCTTCTCCTCTCTTTACGTAGTGGGAGGAGCCTTGCTGGTAACGGCCGTCTTGCTCTTTTTCTCCGACAAGATCACGATGAGTCCGCTGTATAAGCCTAATACATATCGTAATGGCATATCCTTCTGGCAGGCATTCGTAATAGGTCTGGGTCAGGCAATAGCCGTGATTCCGGGTCTTTCCCGAAGTGGAACCACCATCTCGACCGGACTTCTGGTAGGCGTGAAGCGCGACGTCGTGGCGCAGTTCTCCTTCCTTATGGTGATTATTCCTATTCTCGGCGAGACTTTCCTGAATGTGGTGGGAGGCGAATTGACGGCTTCTACCATAGGGGCGTTGCCTTTGGTTCTGGGCTTTGTGGCCGCATTCGTCTCTGGAATGTTCGCGTGCAAGGTGATGATAGCCCTCGTCAAGAAGGCCAGCCTGAAGTGGTTCGCATTCTACTGCGCTGTGGTAGGATTGGCAGTCATAATAGCTAAAACCATTATAGGATGATTTATTTCGCTTCCGATGTCCATTTGGGCTTGAAAGGCTCGAATCCTCAGGAAAGGGAGGATAGATTCGTGAATTGGCTGAAATCCATTTCTTGGACTTCGGAGGATAAGCTGTTCCTGCTGGGAGATATTTGGGATTTCTGGTATGAGTATAAGGATGTTATCCCGAAAGAGGGCATAAGGGTGCTCGCGGAGTTGATAAACATTATGGACGTGGGAAGCCAGGTCTATTTCTTCCCCGGTAATCACGACATCTGGACATTTCACTTTTTCGAGAAACTCGGCATCCACGTGATTCACAATCAGCCTGTGGTGATGGAATTGGACGGCCGTAAGGTGATGATGGGACACGGCGACGCTGTAGGAGGGGCCAAGTGGTCCTACAAGCTTATGCTTGCCATCTTCCATTCTCGTTTCTGCCAATTCCTCTTTTCCCTGCTGCATCCGAGGCTCGCATTCTCGATAGCCACGCGCTGGTCCAAGTCGAACAGGTACACGCATACGCCTTATGAATGGAAGGGAGAGAGTGAGCGCATCTATAAATATGCTGCGTCCCAGGACCCTTCGATAGAGCTCTTCATTTTCGGACACTATCACTGCGCCGTGGATGAGACTCTTCTTAGCGGAGCCCGCCTGATAATTCTGAAAGACTGGTTAGAGGGAGGAACTCCCCATTTTACCTTATAAACGATTTAGTAGACAACTTGTCGGTCTTTATGATGGTCTTCGGCGGGTCTTCCCAGAAGACTTGATAGTAAAAATTAGCCCATTCCTGCTCTCCACTTTCCCAGATTTTGACCAATTCTTCGGTCTTCGCGTCTTCGCCAGTAGGGTCGTAGTGCGCCTTAAGGTCCTGGTCGAACACCTTGCCTACCAGATTCCAGAATCCGGCGGAAAAGCCTCCTTCATAGTTATAGATTATGTCGTAGACGGTCATACCGCACTCTCTGTCCACAAGTCTTGTGAGCAGGAATCCCTGACTTATGGTGGTATGCCTTATGTCTTGTTCGAAGAGTTTGAAAAGCTCCTTTTCCACGTTCTTTATGTAGCGGTCGCGATTTCTTTTATCCAGTCCGTCCGCCGCTATCGTACTGTCCACTTGCTCCATCATCTTTCGACCTACGAGCGCGTAGGGGTACACGCGGTTGAAATTATAGATTAGACGGTATTTCTCACGCCATTCCTTGCCGTATTTCTTAATCTTTTTCTTGCCCTTTGCACTTACCGTAGCAGCCGGCAATTCGATGTCTTGTGCCGGAGAATAAACCCCGGCACAAAGCACAATCAACAATATGAGAAATAAACGTTTCAATCACCTATGATGTGTATGCGGCCGAACCTGTCGATGATTCTAACCTCGTGCTTTTCGGCATCCGGATTGAACGTAGCCTTGAATAGGTTAGGTGTCGGCCAGCAGGCCACCCACGAGATTTTGTATTGGCTAGGGTCTGCAAATTCAGCCTTGGCCACAGGGTCCTTTCCGGAGAAGCGCTCCATATCGCAGATCTTCACTCCGTCTTCCCAGTATTCCACCTTCCAAGCGTCGTCGTAGTCCCACACGTGAGCCACTGCCCATCCCGGATAGTCCTCGTGGTCGAGGTATACCTTTCCCTGGAAGTCCGGACCATAGCCGCAGCCCTTGTAATACCACTCTACATTAGTGTCTCTGAATGTGTAGACCTTATATCCCGGAGGACATCCGTCTACACACACGGTTCCGCACCACCAGCATCCGCAGAAGCCTCCGATATTGTGCTCCATAAGCGCTTCGGGGCCTTTCTTGCTGCCGATGATGTTATTAGTGTTAGTGTGCATGTGTCCCGAGAGAATCAGGGCGTCGTAGTCGCTTATCATCTGATAGAACCCCGGCTTGTTACAGAGGTTGTCTCCTATTATGTCATACATAAAGCGGTCTCTGTCTTCCTTACTCTGGGTAGTCGGGATGTGCATACAAAGCACGAGCTTGTGGTCCGTAGGCACTGTGGCGAGGTCTTTTTCGAGCCAGCTCAGCTGAGTCTCGTCTATGTAGCCTATGTAGAAGTAATCTCTTCCCACGTAGAAGTTGTCGTTGAGGACCACGTAGTGGGTCTTTCCTACGTTAAACGAGTAGTATGTAGGACCATAGAATTTCTCAAACTCCCTGAACGAGGTCTCGTACGAGCGTCCCCAATTGGTCATATCGTGATTACCCATCACGAATCGCATATCTATTCCCACTTCGCTGAGCTTGTCGGTGATGCGAGGGTAGAGAGGGTGCTGCCATCCTACTATGTCTCCCAGGCAGATGGCGAAGCTGTACGCTCCGTCGCTTTCCAAACTCTTCACGTGCTCTTTCATATCGTCCACGCGCGCCGCGAATGGCACCAGGTCGAGCGTATCCGAAATCTGAGGGTCGGCGAATACGATGGGATGGTTGAAATTATCGTCCTTCTCGTTTTTTACGACGGTGAAGTCGTAAATCTTCTTGTCTGCGGTAAGGTCCTGATAATAACAGGTCTTGCCCCTAAATGAAGAGTTTCTGTAGCCCGAAGGGGTGCTCACGAAGACGAAACGTCCAGAAGCCCTGTCGTAAGGCATTTCGAACTGTCCTTTCTTGTCAGTCTTCACGACGCATACTCCGTCCGACACGACCACTCCTTCCAGTGCCTTTCCTGCTTCGTCGCGCACGCTACCCGTGATAATCGTCGGATCTGCCTGCTCTACTGGCTGAGGTTTGCTTACGGAGCATCCCCAAAGCGCCGCCGAAGCGAGAAAAATGTATACTAAGCCTTTATTCATAATCTAACTTCTCCAATAAATTTTGTGCTTGCTGAATACGCAGGTCACTGCCATCATCGCAAGCGTGATTATAAAGCCTCTCACGAGCCCCATAAAAGGATTTCCCGCGCTGGCCGAATCCACGACCGCTCCGAGTCCTATCATATAGAAAAAAGGATTCAGTACCAGTCCCGAAAGCGTATATGCCAACATCGGATTCTGTCCTACCAGAGCGAAGCCGCGTCCCATCTTGCCTCCGATTATGGCGAGTGCACCCTCGCACCATAAAAGGAAACTGATTAACAGACAGGCAAGTCCGCCTGTAGACAGCAGGTACGAAAGATTGCAATGGTCTTTCGTGATGCCTCCGTCGATAGGGTCGAACAACAGGCCTAAAACCAGCAGTAGGTAACCCATACGGGCTATGAGGTTCTTAGGTGAATTGGCACAGTCTCTGGTCAGGAATATTTGGGCAATCGCGAACGCTATGGCGATGATCATGCCTGCCTGGATGTTTCTGCTATAGAAAGCCCACAGCATCACCGGCACTATCACCAGACAAAGCAGCGCGGAAACCAGCGTAGACACCTTCTGTGGGTCTATGCAAATCGCCTCCCTGCGCACTTTGGCCCGCATCAGGATGTCGCCCACGCTCATACCTATCAGTGTGATTACCAGGTATTGGGCATATCTCCAGTTCAGCAGCCAAGTGATTCCGGCCGGCAGAGTGGCCCATTTGAGCACATCCGTATGCCAGGCCAATTCCTTCGCCACGCACGCCACTATGAATATCAGCAGCCTAAGCCACGGCTTTTCCTTAGTCAGCAGCCAGATGAAGCCTCCCAGCAGCGCCAGCAGCGAGAGAATCATAATGATGATATTGTTCTGGCTGAATGCCAATTTGGCCCCGAACCCGAATTTGATTACTGCAAGCAGTGCGACGACTACCAGCGCCCCGGCCAAGTTTATCATCCACGGCTTCACCTTTCCCCTCTGAGGAATGCGCCACAGTGCGAGAAACAGGCCAATCCATATTCCGAATCTGGTCAGTACCTTCAATGGCTCTTCATAGGAGAAGATGGCATTGGCATTGCCGAGCACGAGTCCGAAGGCTGCGAGGATTATCCAACGCTTGACTATGTCGAGGGATACTCTGCCCACGCTCATTCCCTTACGCAGTTTTCCGCCGAGAGAGAACGGCATAGACGCTCCCATAGTGAAGATGAAGAATGGGAACACCAGGTCTACCCAGGTAATTCCCTTTATATCGGGGTTGAAAACAAAGTCAGGAGGTGGGACTTGGCAGTGGAACATCCACGCCGGAAGTCCTGAATTCCAAGCGATGTTCGCGCTGAGCACCATCAGGAAGATGGTAACTCCGCGCAGAATATCTATAGAAACTATGCGTTTGTTCATTATTATTTAATTTTTCTGGTCTTTCCCTTGCTGTTCCAGTACTGCTCGATTTCTTCAAGGGTCTTTCCTGTGGTCTCAGGAATGACTTTCCACATAATGAGCATATAAGGGATGCACATCACTGCGAAGATGAAGAATGTTCCGGCCTGGCTCCAGCCCAGAAGGACAGGGGTTAATTGGCCTATGAGGTAGGTGCCGATCCACAAAGCGAATCCGGCGATGGACATCGCGCGTCCTCTCACGCTATTAGGATACATCTCGGAAAGCAGCACGAATACTACTGCAGAGATGGATATCGCACAGCAGAATACATAAGCGAGGAAGAAGAATAGCATAAAGGCATTCCCAAGTCCCAGCGCAGGGCCTGCGGCGAAGTAGATTCCTATCGCTATGAGGCATATGATCATTCCGCTTACTCCCCAGTAGATGAGCTGTTTGCGTCCTACCTTGTCGATGATGAAGACTGCCAGTATGGTGGTGACCATATTAACCAATCCCACTAAAACCGTAGAGAACATAGGGTTGTCGAATCCGGCCTGGCTGAAGATCTTCGGTCCGTAGTAAAGCACGGCATTCACGCCCATAAATTGGCCCAAGATGGCGATGGCACTTCCAGCGAGCACGGCGATGAGGATGCCCGGCTTGAGCAAATCCTTCCAAGAACCGTTGTCCGAACCGGCCATGGACTCTCTGGTGACGTCGATTTCGTTCTGAATCTCGGTGGTGTCGTTATAGATTTTCGAAAGAACTGCTGTAGCCTTAGGAAGTCTTCCCTTGACGATGAGCCACTTAGGACTCTCAGGAATGAAGAAGATGATGAAGAAGAAGAGCAGTGCCGGGATGGTCTCGCTACCGAGCATTCCGCGCCAAGCCTCTGCTTGGAACATCTTGTCCCACAAAGAAATGTCTGCGCTTGCCACGAAAGAAGGGTCGAGCTGGCAGTCGATAACCCAGTTAATCAGGTATGCCAGCAGGAATCCTACCGTTACGGCCAATTGGTACAGTGACACGAGGGTGCCTCTGATTTTAGCCGGAGATACTTCCGAGATATAGATAGGGGAAACGATGGATACGATACCGATACCCACGCCGCCTATGATTCTGTATGCTACCAGGGCGTTGAAGTCTGCACAGACAGCGCAACCTATCGCCGAAATGCTGAACAATGCCGCCGAAATGAGCATCGTGAGCTTGCGTCCGAGATAGTCGCTGAGAGACCCTGCGACCAATACGCCGCAGATGGAGCCTACGAGAGCGCACCCTACATACCATCCTTCCCTAAGGTCTGTGAGATGGAATTGGCCTTTAACCAATTCCGTAGTCCCTGAGATAACTGCGGTGTCGTAACCGAAGAGGATTCCTCCTATGGCCGCAACTATGGCCATAAAGATCACGTAACCGCTTGTCTTTTTAGTGTTTGCCATTATTATTTGATGTTAAAGTAATCTTTGTAGCGATCGTAGAGGTGTCCTGCCTGCAGGTAAGCAGACTGAGGGCTCATAAAGTGGCTGAATTCGAAGGTGATGGCCTTGTCGTATCCGCAGCGTGCGGCAGCTTCGAGCTTCATACGGAGTTTGTCGAACTTGATAGGGAAGAACTTGATAGGCATATCCCTGTCGAATGACTCGGCGTTAGTCCAGCACTGCATTCCGTAGCGGTCTGCGAGCTTCTTGTTTACCGAGAAGAATGCGTCGAGCTCATCGTAGTCTATGTGTCCGTCCTGGAATGCGCAAGCGTCCACTACCTCGTGGATGCCTGAGAAGATTTCATTCCACTCCTCTTCGTGTTTCTGTACTGACACTGCGTCTTCCTTAGTAAGCGTGCCGCCTGCAGCGGATACGGCTTTCTTTCCGTCGATCCACGGCGAGATGAATGTAGGGAGGTTGTTGGAGATGTCCTTGCACATCTTGCCCATAGTGTAGAAACATTCTACTGCACCTTTCGTGGCGCGTGAGATCTCTGTGGAGATGTACCAGCCCTGGAAACTCTTGTGGTGTCCGTAGTTCTCCCACACTTCGTCGATGACGAATTTGTTAGCTTCCATCTCTGCGTGCATGTCGCCTGTGTCCCAGTACTTTCCGGTGTCGTAGAGTCCGAAGTAGAACTTCATGTCGTATTTGTCTGCCAGTGTGAGGAATAGCTCCAGAAGGTCCATCGAAGGCATATAGCAACCCTTGTTGAGAAGGTATTTGCTTGGCCAGGTAATGAATTTCCTGTAGCCGCTTCTAATCATAATTACGGTGTCGATTCCTATGGCTTTCATATTCTGGAAGTCGATTTCCCACTCTTTAGGACCCCAGTTCTGGTGCGGGATGTCGTGGGAGATCTCGTCGAGGAATGTACCCGTGATGCGAAGGGCGTTTCCCTTAGGGACGATGAGTCCGTCAGAGGATGTTCCGGTGAATACTTTTTTCTCCGAACAGCCGGATAGGAGCGGAGCGCAAGCGGCTGCAGTAGTAGCTACAGCGGCAGTTTTAAGAAATGATCTACGATTTGTCATATGATTTGTTCTAGTATTACCTTTTATTTTCGCAAATTTAACAAAAAACCGATTAGAAATATTATATTTGTGACAATATTGTTTAATAACATTAACAAATTATAAAATTTTTTAACCAACTTTATGAAATCAAGATTTTTAGTCGTTGCTACTATCTTGTTGACCTGCTTTGGCCTATCGGCTAATGCTCAACATTTGGTGCGCGGTAAGGTCGTGGATGGTTCGGGAGAACCTATTCCTGGAGCTTCTGTGGTTATTTCCAGAACTCAGACCGGTGTTATGACCGACTATGACGGTCTCTATTCTATCGAATGTCAGGAAACTGACGTATTGGAGTTCGCCTTCCTCGGAATGAAAACCGCTAAGGAACAGGTCGGAACCCGTACGAAGATCAACGTGACTCTTTTAGACGACGCTATGGCTCTCGACGATGCCATCGTAGTCGGTTATGGTACACAGTCTAAGGTTAATTTGACCAATGCCGTAAGCTCAGTAAAGGGTGCCGAACTCCTGAAGTCGCCTGCAGTGGGTGTGTCTTCTATGGTGGGTACCCGCGTAGCCGGTGTGGTTGCTCTCCAGCAGAGCGGTCAGCCTGGTAGCGATGCAGCTTCCATTCTCGTACGTGGTCAGGGCGCAGTTTGCGTGGTTGACGGTGTAAAGCGTGACCTTAACGAAATCGACCCTAACGAAATCGAGAGCATCTCAGTCCTTAAGGATGCGACATCCGCTTCCATCTATGGTCTCGATGCTACTTCGGTCATTTTGGTTACCACTAAGAGAGGTGATGCGCAGAAGACCCGCATCAGCTATAATGGCGAGTATGGTATCAGCAAGAATACCGATATGCTTGAAATGCTCGACGGCCCTTCTTATGCTTACTGGTATAATAAGGTAACCGAGCTCGATTGCTTGGCCATAGGTAAGGAATTTACTCCTATCTTCACTAAGGAGCATCTTCAGTGGATGGAGGAAGGCAGCCACGGCTGGGGAAACACTAATTGGTATAAGGAGACTTTCGGTGTGGGTACCACTCAGCACCATTCTGTCAGCGCCAGCGGCGGGTAAAGTCCCTTGATGAAAGGCACATCGTAGCGAAGGGCTGCATTAGTCTGGAGGTAAGTGTTTCTAACATTATAATTACCTGTCTCGCTGGCTGCTGACAGAGGGTTAACCCAAGAAGAGTCCGTACGAGTGGAAACAGGATAGCTTACGCCGTTAACCTCGTAGTACTTAGGTACGAAAGGAAGTGCACGGACAGCCTGCTGAGGGATATTGTTCCAGTCGTTAGGGTTAGCCGAGAAACCAGGCCGGTTCCTCTTTCTTATGTAGTCGCTAACGATGCTCGTGGCAACAACATCACACTTTCCGAGTCGGCTTATTATAACTACGCCATTACCACTAACTTGAGTGCAAACTACGAAAGAGAGTTCGGTAAGCACGCGGTTAAGGCTTTGGCTTTGGTGGAAACCAGAGAGGTAAAGAGTCACACTATCGGTGCTACCGGTTATGGTCTCGACTTCCTTAACCTCGCAGAGTTGAGCAAGGTTACTAACAAGACGGGCGTAGGTTCCGAGATGATGCCTAAAGTATCAGGATCGTCTTCACACTCACGTGCTGCCGGATTCGCAGGTCGTGTGAACTACGCTTACGATTCGAAGTACCTTCTCGAGGCTACTTGCCGTTACGACGGTTCTTACATCTTCTCTAACAAGGCAGGTGCTCGCTGGGTCGTTCTTCCGGGCGTGTCTTTAGGTTGGAATATGCATAAGGAAGACTGGTTCGACGCTTCTTGGATTAACGAGTTGAAGCTCCGTGCCAGCGCCGGTAAGTCAGCTACTTCCAACGGACTTCAGTCTACTAACTATGTCGACCTCTTCGGTCTTTCAAACAACGCTCTCGTGTTAGGCGGAGTAAATCAGGGAATGGTTTACGCATCGGTTATCGGTAACCCTAACCTTACTTGGGCTAAGATGAACAGCTACGACGTCGGTGTGGACTTCGAGGCTTGGAACGGACTTCTCGGATTGGAATTCGACGTTTACTATAAGTACGAGTACGACATCCTCTCAGGAGTTACGGGTTCTTACTCTCCATCTCGTGGTGGATACTATTTCTCTTACGGAAACGATAATAAGAAAGATTATCGCGGTTTCGACTTTACCATCAGACACGATAACTACATCGGTTCTTTGAACTATGGTGCGAAGATGACATTCACTTATGCTTACCGCAGATGGCTCTACTACGCCGGTGATTCACCTAACGCTCCTGAATACCAGAAGCTTACAGGTAAGGAAGTCGGTTCTCTCTATGGTTATATGGCAGATGGTCTCTTCCAGAATGAGTCTGAGATTCGCAGCAGTGCAGTTATGTCGGACAAGGCTGTGGTCCCTGGTTACATCAAGTACATAGACCGTAACGGTGACGGACAGATTACATACGCTCAGGATATGGGTTATGTAGCAGCAAGTGCCTATCCACGCATTCAGGGTTCGTTGAACCTCTATGCTAACTGGAAGGGCTTCGATATCGATATGCTTTGGCAGGGTGCTACCGGACGTACGGTTTCCCTTACAGGACAGTACACGGCTACAGGTTCAGTGGGTATTATGGATAACACCTTCCTCACCAAGCCATTCTATCACGGTGGTAACTCACCTGCATTCCTTCTCGAGAATTCTTGGAGACCGGACAATCCTAACGGAGAGTTCCCTCGTCCAACCATTACTACAGTCAGCTCTAATAACGCATTCTCATCTACATTCTGGTACAGAGACGGTAGCTATCTTCGTCTGAAGTCACTTCAGTTCGGATACACCCTCCCTGCTAAGGTTACGAAGGCTATGGGAATGTCTTCTCTTAGATTCTATCTTCAGGGTTCGAACCTTCTTACTTTCAGTGGATTGAACAAGTATCACATCGATCCTGAACAGCCGGGCGTGAACAACGGTTACTATCCTCAGCAGAAAGTATATCAGTTAGGCGTTAAACTTACATTCTAAAAGGAGAAAGAGTTATGAAAAAATCAGTATTAATTTTAGCATCTATCGCAGCTCTTGTATCCTGCAACAAATGGCTTGATGGCACTACGGATTCATCGACCCTCTCGGAGGCAGCCATTTGGGAGACTAAGGAGGCTGCCAATTACTATCTTAACGGATTCTACACTTATCTTCATAAGTATGGCCAATTCGGTGAAGCACAGTTCGGTGGAAGTATGACCGAGAGCCTTACCGATGAGCTCAAATATGGTTCGGAAGCACTCGGTCATAAGGCCGGACATCCGAACAACTATGTTACAAATGCTGACGCAGTGACTCCTGACGGATGTCTGTGGGGTGTTTGGGGTAATGCTTATGGCCAAGTTCGCCGTGTAAACGGATTCTTGAACTCCAGAGCCAAATTCTCGCGCTTCGATGCACAGACAGACACGCTTTTCGTAGCGCAGGCTCGTTTTTTCCGTGCTTTCTTGCATTTCCAGTTGGCAAAGCGTCATCCGAAGGGAATCATTTACTATAAGGAATTGCCTAAGTCAAACGACAAGGCCCTTTCTAATCCGGATGAGTTCTGGCAGTATATGTACGAAGACCTTCTTTATGCAGCTAAGAACTTGCCTGTGGATTGGCCTGCAGCAGAAAGAGGCCGAATCACGAAGGGTGGCGCTTGGGCTATGATGTCCCGCGTAATGCTCTACGCTGGTCGCTGGCAGGATGCCTATGACGCTGCCGATTCTGTCATCAAGCTTAACAAATAT
>OQWE01000689.1_pt1 | contig 11603 bp, 9 predicted proteins | sample 1691591 | NCBI WGS metagenome assembly OQWE01 (sample SAMN03418265, study PRJEB22391) | human gut metagenome | biome: human-gut; feature: organic feature; material: feces | host: Homo sapiens | place: Tanzania | collected 2013-01
GCAGCTGACGAAAGAGGTCGCCCTGCCGCTCTATGTCGCCGTTTCGACCGACACGGGCTGCTTTGTCTACTCCAACGTCACGGCGAACACGCACCGCGCGGCCGCCGCGCTGATGGAGACCGGCATCGACTATCGCGCCGTCAACAAGCTCCACTTCCGCACAAAGAGCAAACGCAAGTGCGCAGAGAATTTCGCCGCAGGCGGCGCACTCGGGATGCACACAGCTCTCCTTGCCGAAGCCCTCGTAGCTCGGGTGATGGTCGATGGCGAGGTCGACGCGCGTTTTGAACATTTCGGCATTGTCCGGGAAGAGGCTCAGCGCCGCAAGGTCGACGGAGACGACCGTCTCATAGTCAAAATCGTCCGCGACCCAATACTGCTCGACGTACTGCTCGAAGTGCTCGGTCGTCTCGCGGTTGTAGAGGACTCCCGCTGTCTTGCCCATCTGGCGCAGCATGGCGCACAGCGCCGCAGCGCAGCCGAGCGTGTCGCCGTCCGGATGCGAGTGGCACAGCAGCAATATATCGTCGCTGCCCTCCAAAACCTTTGCAGTTTCATTCAGGTCAATTCTCATCATTGACTCTCCTTTACCCGTCGCGATCGGGCGGTGTGATTCATTCCTCTTCCGAGAGTTTGTTTATCATGCCGGCTATGCCCATGCCTTTTTCAATGGAGTCATCGGCGATGAACTTCAGCTCCGGCGTTTTGCGAAGATGCAGCCGCTTGCCGATCTCACGATCGGCCTTGCAAAATTCAACGATATCAAGGAAGGCGACATTCTCGAAGCCTTTGTCGTTGAGGAATACAGAGATTGATCTCAGGGAGAAATTATGGCAGGTTACAGGATCGACAGAGTTTCAGAAGATATAAAGCGTGAGATCGCCGCTATAATGCGTGAGCTCAAGGACCCGAGGATAACCGGAATGCTGACCGTCGTCAACGTCGAGGTCAGCTCCGACGCCTCATATGCCAAGGTGTATGTCAGCGCCATGGAGGGCATCGAGACCGCAAAGCTCGCGGTCAAGGGTCTCACGATGTTGCCGACGGACGAAATTCTGACGACCTGGCGCACCTCGGCTCTGCCGATATCGACATCTCTGAACTTCGGAGCGAGCATACCCTTGATAGCGGCCTCGATCTCCTCGATGGCATCGTAGATGATGCGGTACAGACGGATCTCGACACCGTCCCGCTCGGCATTGGCCTTGGCGGTGGGGTCAGGACGGACATTAAAGCCGACGATGATAGCGCCGGAGGTCGCGGCAAGCATAACATCCGACTCATTTATCGCGCCGACGCCGCTGTGGATAACCTTTACGCGCACCTCATCGTTGGTGATCTTCTCAAGTGAGGCCTTGACCGCCTCGGCGGAGCCCTGGACATCGGCCTTGACGATAATGTTGAGAGTTTTCATTTCACCGGCCTGGATCTGACTGAACAGATCCTCAAGACTCACCTTCTTGCTGCTGCCGAAGGCTGCGTTCTTCTGCTGGGTCTTGCGCTCCTCAACGAGCTCACGGGCCATGCGCTCGTCGGCAACGGCATTGAAGGTATCACCCGCGCTGGGCACCTCGGACATACCGGATATCTCAACGGGTACAGAGGGGCCTGCCTCGCTTATGCGCACGCCCTTGTCGTTTATCATTGTACGGACGCGGCCGACAGCCGTGCCTGCAATGATGATATCGCCGAGCCTGAGCGTGCCGTTCTGCACGAGAACGGTCATGATCGGGCCGCGGCCCTTATCGAGTCTTGCTTCGATAACAGTACCCTTTGCGGCACGGTTCGGGTTTGCCTTGAGCTCCTGAACCTCTGCGAGAATTACAAGGTTTTCAAGAAGATTATCTATGCCCTCGCCGGTCTTTGCAGAGATCGGGCAGACTATTGTATCGCCGCCCCATTCCTCTGGAACTATATCGTACTCTGTCAGCTGCTGCTTTATACGCTCGGGGTTTGCACCGACGGTATCCATCTTGTTGATGGCAACGACGAGCGGGATGCCGGCAGCCTTTGCGTGGTTGATGCTCTCAATTGTCTGCGGCATTATTCCGTCGTCGGCCGCAACTACGAGGATCGCGATATCGGTTACCATAGCGCCTCGGGCTCGCATTGAGGTGAACGCTTCATGTCCCGGCGTATCCAGGAAGGTTATGGGGCTGCCGTTAATTTCAACAGTGTATGCACCGATGTGCTGAGTTATGCCGCCCGCCTCTCCTGAGGCGACATTTGCATGACGGATATAGTCAAGCAGTGAGGTTTTGCCGTGGTCAACGTGACCCATGACGACGACAACGGGGGCGCGGCCGACAAGCTCCTCGGCACTGTCCTTATGATCGTCAATGAGCTTTTCCTCGACCGATATGACGACCTCCTTTTCAACCTTGCAGCCAAACTCCATCGCTACGAGCGCCGCTGTATCATAATCGACCACATCGGAAACGGAGGCAAAAACGCCGAGTTTTATCAGTCGCTTTATGACCTCGCCCGCTGATTTTTTCATTCTCGACGCCAGCTCGCCGACATTGATCTCATCCGGGATCATGACCTTGAGCTGCTGCTTTTTAGCTATCTCAAGCTGGAGCTTCTGCATCTTGTCGCGCTCCTCCTGGCGGCGCTTTGCGGAAGCGGCCTGACCCTGCTGGCGCTGCTTTGCCTTGTTTACGATCTTTTCCTTGCCGCCCTTACGGTCGCGGTCACGGCTGCGGTTCTTATCGCCGGCCATATTATCGAATTTTTCGTCGTATTTGGCTATATTCACCGCCGCGCTGCCGCGGGTGTCGACAACGCGCTTTTCCGCTACCTGGCGCGGAACATGCGGCTTATTTTCTTTTTCCTTCTTCGCAGGTGCGGGCTGTGCGGCTGCTTTACCGGCATGCTGCTGCGGCGCTGCCTTTTCCTGCTTTTTCTCGGCAGGCTTTGTTTCCTCTGCCTTGGGTGCGGACGCAAAGATATCAGCAAGGCTGCCCACCTGATTATGCTGGGTAAGATACTCGAATATTACATCCAGCTCGTTATTCTCAAGAACCTGCATATGGTTTTTAGGAGTTGTAGCATAGTCGGTTAATATCTGAGTTATTACCTTGGATGTGGTGTTAAAATCCTTTGCTACCTCGTGTACTCTATATTTATTAATCATGCTCATGCATTGGTCCTCCTTTTACCTATCCTCTTGTTTTTCAGTCTGATGCTGTCGTTTTTGCGCTTTTTGCTCTCGATTGCGCGTCTTTGTATCGTTTGAGCCGCTTCATCGTACTCAGCAGGCGATATCTCACACAACAGCTTCATAAACGCGTTGGCAAAACCGATATCGCACACCGCCGCCATCGAGCAGCCGCTTTTCCCGACGTGTAAGGATATTTCTTCCTTTGTAAACGGAGCGGTTATGAGCGGCGCTTTGCTGCCATACATGTATCCGGCAGCGCGCTTTTTCGCATTCGGCGATGCATCCGACGCAAGAAGCACGAGCTTTGCCGCATGCTCCCTGACTGCCGAGCCCGTATCCTCCTCGCCAATGCTCAGTGCATTGGCCCTGCGCATGAGTCCCAGCAGATTTAAGGCTTTTTCTCTCATGGTTTTGCCTCCATCTGCTGCCTGAGCTCTTCATATATTTCTTCAGGTATCTGAACTGAAAAAGCTCTTTCCAGCGCCTTAGACTTCATAGCTTTTTTAAGGCACTCGCCGTTCGGGCATAGATATGCGCCCCTGCCGGGCATCTTGCCCTTAAAATCCAGATTTACTTCCCCGTCCGGTGATTTCACCGCACGGATAAGCTCACGCTTCGGCTTCATTTCCCGGCAGCCCAAGCACTGCCTCATGGGTATTTTCTTCTGCACTGCGGCTGCCTCCTTTCCCTTATGCCTCAGACTCTGGCTTTATATCGATCTTATATCCGGTAAGTCTTGCGGCCAAGCGTGCGTTCTGCCCTTCCTTGCCGATGGCAAGTGACAACTGACTGTCGGGAACTATGACACGGCAGCTTTTGCCGTCCTCGAGCATCGTGACGCTTATTACCTCGCTGGGAGCAAGCGCCGCCGCGATATACTCCTCGGGGATCTCACTGTATTTTATAATGTCTATCTTCTCGCCGCCGAGCTCCTCTACTATGCTCGCAACGCGTCCGCCTTTCGGGCCGACACATGCGCCGATCGGGTCAACATCGGGATCGGTGGACCAAACGGCCATCTTTGCACGGCTGCCCGCTTCACGGGCAATTGACTTTATCTCGACCGTGCCGTCGAATATTTCGGGAACCTCGAGCTCAAACAGGCGCTTTACAAGGCCGGGGTGAGTACGGCTTATGAGCACCTGCGGGCCCTTGGTGGAATTTCTGACCTCGACGACATAGACCTTTATGCGGTCGCCCTCTTTAAGCGGCTCGGTCTTGATCCTCTCGTTGGGAGCAAGCATCGCCTCGGTATACTCGCTGTTGGAGCTGATGCGGATGGAAACGCTTCCTGTCCTGGGTTCGATGCGTGATACGACGCCGGTGAGTATCTCGTGCTCCTTGGAGGTGAATTCCTCATACACGATGCCTCGCTCAGCCTCGCGGATTCCCTGGATTATGACCTGCTTTGCAGCCTGCGCTGCGATACGGCCGAACTTTTTCGTCTCAACAGGTATTTTTATGGTATCGCCGAGCTTTGCGCGCTTGGTCACCCTTTTTGCCGCCTCAAGGTCTATCTCCAGGGCGGGATCCTCCACCTGCTCGACGGCAACCTTGTTGACATACATCTCGATGCGCTTTCTGTCCTCATCGAGCAGGATGTCAACATTATCCGCGCACTCGGGATTATCACGGCGGAAAGCGGCCAGCATGGCCTGCTTTATCTTATCATACATGTATTCTCTGGGTATGCCCTTTTCTTTTTCAAGATCTTCGATAGCGGAGAAAAATTCAGCGTTCATTTCCAATATACCTCTTCTTATTTATATGGTTACGTGCAGCTTTACCTGCGCGATCTGTTCCTTCTTCAGATCAATTCCGGAAACCGTCAGATCTCCGTCGCTGTATTTTTCAAGCAAGCCGACGAGAGTTTTTCTTCCCTCATACGGACGATACAGCTTGACCTCGATTTCCGAGCCCATAAACTGCTCGAAATCCGACGGGCGCTTGAGCTCACGCTCCGCTCCGGCGGAGCCGACCTCAAACACATAGCTGCCGGGCACGGGATCGGCTTCGTCAAGTATCGGGTCGAGCCTACGGCTTATTGCCTCGCAGTCGGCAATGCCGACGCCGCCGTCCTTATCAATATAGATTCTCAGATACCATGTGCCGGCTTCCTTAATATATTCAACGCTCCACAGCCTGCAGCCTTCTTCCTCGACCACAGGCCGTGCGAGCGCCTCGACTTTATCACTGATCTTACTCATAAACAGCTCCTGATTTTATCATCCGTAAAATGCTCAACAAAAAGAGTGGGCTGTGACCCACTCTTGCATGCTTACTGACTTACCTTGCTATAATAACATCAAAATACCGTGATTGCAAGTATTTTTTGCGTTGATTATTTGTAATGCGCGACAAATTCCTCAAGGCACATACCGTTTTTCATGATAAACTCCGCAGCTTCCTTGCCGACGTACCTATAGTGCCACGGCTCATCCCAGCCGGTAACGCTTTTTTTGTTACCGGGATAGCGTTTAATAAAGCCGAACTGTGCGCAGTTAGCGTCGAGCCAATCGAAAAATTTAGTGTCCATCTGGCTATAGTCGAGCACTTCATATTCTTTGTCTAATATATCAACGGCAAGGCCGGTCTGATGATCGCTCGTTCCGGGCTTTGCGACAATCTCGGCTGCTATGCTCTGCGCTTCTTCGTAGGTATATGCCCCGTTTTTGCTCAGCTCGGATGCTTTTTCGTTAAACAGCTGCTGCTGATCGGCATATGATCTGTAGCCGGCGCTAATATACGGCTCAAAGCCCGCCTCCTTCGCGGCAGACACAAAAGACGAAAGGCTTTCGATAATGCGCTTATCAACATACGGTCCGCCCGATCCGAACTGCTTCACTGCCGGAGCGTATGACTTGATCGGAGTGGAGCTGTTTATAAGTATATACTGCCACTCGGTGATAGTTGTCACCGGAAACTCAAGATCCGTGTATTTTTCAAGCGAGACCTTGTCAGACGACTGATATTCGTCCATTGGATCCTTAAGGCCGTCAGTCTTAACGAACACAGAGTCCGCTCCGCCTACAACTACTTCAGAGGTGAGCTGAACGCGTGAGTTTATTATAAGCACCAGCATGGCAGCCATTATGATCATGAAAAAGGTCCACACCGTTTTCTTTATACGCATTTGGGCTCACCTCCTCATAAAATTTCATGTTATTTTACCACAAACCAAAGGCTTATACAAGAGCATTATATGCTGTCGTCATCGCCGAGCTCTGCTCGGAGCCTGGCAAGCGCTTTCTTTTCAATACGGCTGACATAAGAGCGGCTTATTCCGCATGCTTTTGCCGTCTCACGCTGTGTCATGGGCGGACTGCCGTCAAGGCCGTAGCGGAGCTTAATTATCCTTGCCTCCCTCTCATCAAGTGCGCTGCTTACAAGTCCTTTGAGTTTTTCGCACAGCTCAAGCTCGCCAATCCTCTCGCTCATCTCATCATCCTGAGACAGAACATCCATGAGCGATAAGCTGTTGCCCTCACCATCCGTGTCAAGGACTTCCGAGAGACTTACGTCACACATGGACTTTTTCTGGCTTCTGAAGTGCATAAGTATTTCATTCGCTATCCTCTCCTAACGGATACATAGGTTGGTCAATGGGCGGCAAATCCGCCTCTCCATCCTCCGCAAAGAGGTAAACATAGGCATTTTTGCCGTCCCAGACCACCTTTTTGACGATGGTGCGCAGCAGGCGGCGTTTTTCCTCCAGCGTGGCAGAATCCACCGCGCTGGCGAAGGATTCGATCATTTCCTGATGGAAGGCGAACTCCTGATGGAGCATTCGGCTCTGCTCGGTGAGGGCTTCCAGCTCGGTAAGGCGCAGCTGCTGGGTCTCGCTCTCCTGATGGAGCGCGTCGATCTGCTCCATGACGTACTTCGCAGAGGTATCGCTGGCAACGGACAGGGACTCCACCAGCCGCTTGATGCGGTCCTCCGTTTCGGCATGTTTTTCCCGGAGCAGCGCCAGCTCTGCGTCATAGCCCTCCTTGCTGCCGCTGATGACCTTCTTGGTCTGCGCCAGCAGCCGGGTAAGGGTCTCCTTGTCGGCGGACAGCTTACGAATTTCTTCGATGATTTTAGAGTCCAGCGTGTTGCCGTTGCAGTTTTTCATAGAGCAGACCGTGCCGTGGCTGCGCTCCTTGGTGGAGCACATGTAGGTGTAGATCAGCTCGCCGTCCGCATTCTTGCGGTTGGTCAGCTTCGGGCGCATATAGTCGCCGCATTCGCCGCAGCGCAGCAGCCCGGACAGCAGCGCCACGTTGCTGCGGGGCCTGCGGTAGCTCTTGGATTTGTTGACATCCAGCATGACCTGCACCCGCACCCAATCGCTGCCCGCGATGATGCCCGGATGCTTGCCCACCGCCACGATCCATTCCTCCATCGGGCGGATCTGGTTCGCCTTGCCGGGGCGCTGGAGGGTACGGTTATACGCCATGATGCCGTGCTCGCCGTCGAATTCTGCGCGCTCGGCAAACAGGTCAACATTGTTTTCTTTCAGATACTGATACGCCGTCTCGTCGGCGATCATGTAGACCGGGTTCGTGAGAATGCCCCGGATGGCAAAGCGGGTGAACTGCTTGCCACGCTTCGTGACGCAGCGGTGCTCCAACAGATACTGGTCGGTCTTGCTGAGAGAGCCGGTCTCCATGAACACCTCGAAGATCGTCTTGACCAGCTGGATTTCCTCCGGGATGGGTTTGAGCTTGCAGGCTTTCTTTACTTTGCCGTCCACCGTCACGCTGGACAGGCTTTCCGAGGCGTAGCCCGTGGGCGTTGTGCCGCCCAGCCAGCGCCCGGTCTTGGACAGCTCGTGCATATTGTCCCGGATGCGCTCGGCGATGGTCTCCCGCTCCAGCTGGGAGAACACGGACGCAATGTACATCATGGCGCGGCCCATGGGCGAGGACGTGTCAAACTGCTCGCGGATGGAGATGAAGTCGATGTGCCGGTCGCCCAGATCCTCAATGAGCTTCGCAAAGTCACCGATGTTGCGGCTGATGCGGTCGAGGCGGTAGACCACGATGGCGGCAAAGGCGATCTTCTGGGAGTCCTTCATCATTTTCTTGAACTGCGGGCGCTCCAGATTGCCGCCGGAAAAGCCCTCGTCCTCGTAGACCAGCACGTTTTCCGCCGCTTCCTCGCCAAAGTGCATGGCGATGTACTGGCGGCACAGCTCGATCTGATTCTCGATGCTCTCGCCCTTGCCGGTGAATTTGGACTTGCGGGAGTAGATGACATATTGCTTCGGCGTATCTTTCGTTTTCATGGCGGCACCTCGCGTTATTCGTTAGGTTGGTAGATATATTATAACGGATTGGAATCTGTTTGAAAAGGTGCCAAGAGAAGAATCTGAAAATTTCTGCGGGAGGTAGAGGTTTTCGCGCGCTGACCGTGCCAGTTCAGAGCGCATCACTCATGTGCATCGAGAAAATGATTGATGGAATGAGCGATGGGTGCTATTTAGAACATTATCGTTTTCGTCATCGACTGCATTCGTGCAGTCTCGCCGCACGATTTTTGCGCATTGCTACTTGTCATACGTCAAGTCAATTCCGGCAAACTTGTTTATAGCATATCGGATAAACAAGTTCGATTCAATAAGTAAAAGGCAGCCTCCGGTTGGTTTCAACCGGGGGCTGCCTGAGTTTTTATTGAACTGTTATCATGCAAGGCTTCTCAGATATTCTTCCACGTTCTGATACTGAATGCCGTCTATCACTTGGCTTTCCCCGCGATAGAGGACAAACTTTCCGGTGATCGGGCCGTAGCGGTGCTCGGTCTGGGCGCATTTTTGCTCGTCGATCAGATGGCGGTACTGCTGCGGGACAGCTTCCTCGCTGTGCTTGATCTCGAAAATCCGGCAGGAGCCTGCCTCCGGGTCAAACACCACCATGTCAAATTCGCCCACGGGGAATTGCAGGACAAACACCTGCTTCTTGGGGTTTGCCAGCATGGTTTCCAGCAGGACAATGTCCTCCAGCATCCGCCCCTTGATCTCGGTCAGGATGCGCTGCTGCACGGCTGTACGCTCCGCAAGAGACAGGGCGCTGAACGTCTCATCCAGCAGCAGGCTGCGGATCAGCGCATCCGCCTGCGCATAGCGGAGACCCGGCTGCGCGATCACCGTGCGGCTGGATTTCGTGCTGACATCCGGCAGGTGCAGCACGTTGATCTCCCGCGTTAAGTCCAGCAAGTCCAGATACTCCTTGATCTCCGCCGCGTGAACATCGTCCAGCGCCACGGTCTGCTCTGCCCTGTTGCGGATCTCCAGCAGCTTCCGCAGGCTGTCGGTGACAAGCGCAAGGTCGATGCGGTCGAGGATGTCCGTCGGATTCTTCCGATCCTGGCGCAGGTTGCTGGCGGAAATGCCAAGGTCGTGGGACTTCCAATCCTGCGACAGCACCTCCAGCGTGAAGCGGTGGTTGATGTCCTCCACCACCCGGTTGATGGCGCTGGTCAGCTCATTCTTGTCGTACAAATCCCGCAAATGACGGAAATGCCCCTCATACTGATAGCAGCGCAGAGAGTGCTGGATGTTGCGGGCAATGGCGGTGTCCACGTATTCGTCGGTGCTTTCCTTGCTGGCAAAGGTAGATGTCTCGTTGTAATGGACGCCGCCGAGACTCATGGTGCCGCCGTAGCGGATATACTCGTCGATGCCGTGAACGCCGAGGACAGATTCAAACTCACGGTAAGGGATGAATGTGGTGTGCAGCAGGATGCAGCGGTCGTAAAGCTGCTCGTCCTCGGTAAAGAGAAAGCCCAGCGAGTCCGTGCCGGAGAGCACGATCTTCATGCCGCAGGCCGCAAACACGTCAGAAAACAGCGCTGCGCCCTCGATAAAATCCTCCATCAGCGTCACCTCGTCGAGGAACACATAGCGAAAGCCCTGCGCTTCCAGCGCCTTTAGGTCACGGTTTACGTCTGCCAGCGTGTCTTTTGCGGTGATCTGAATGAACGCTGCCTTGGCAAGCTGCGTGTCGCTCATCTCCGCGAAAATCTGGCGGATCATAGTGGTTTTCCCCGTCCGGCGCAGGCCGTAGAGGATGAATACCTTGTCCTGCGGCTCACCGTAGACAAAGTCGTGCAGCTGCCGGAAGCACTCGCGCCTGCGATAGCCGCGAACAGATGCCGCAAAGGAACGCAGCGCCTCGCCGGTGCGGACATTGGTGGTAAACGCGGAAAGGTTCGCAGATTTCGCCTTGGGCAGTTGCTTTTTCAGCGCTTTCAGCTCCTGTTCCAGCGCCTTCCGACGCTCGATCTGAGCACGGAAATTCTCCAATTCGTCAGCGGGAATATACTTCTCCCGCCGCTTTTTGTTCTCCGTCCAACGGTGGTAAAAATACTCCTTGCCGTTGACAGTCTTCTTCGTAACAGAGCCTGCGGGCAGAGCAGAAATCTGCTGCTCCAGCTCCGCCACGCGGGTTTGCATCTCAGATAAGTCCATAGCGCACCTCCTGTGAGATACTATTCTATGCAGAATTATACCCCATTATACCCGGAAAAACAAGGGTATAATTAGGCGAAGTTCTGCGGTCAACATTGTTACAAAGTTCTTTATATAGATAAAGGTAAATCCTAATTCAATTTTGTTGCATATTCTCTTTATGGGGCTCTCATTCTTCACTAACAACAATATCAATATTCTCGATCAGAGCTCTTAATAATGCGGTATTCCATGTATTATATTGAAATGATACTTTCGCGGCTAATAATTCTGTCAAATACGTCTTAAATTCTTCTCGCCCCCACTCTTTATATTTTTTCTTCCAAAACGGCAGATTTTCAGCTATTTCTGTAGTCACCTGTATTGCATATGCTTTATTTAGATGATACAAATCCAAATGTCTTTTTAGCCGCTGGTACAAACAAACATCCGACTTTTGTAAATCTTGGCTTACTGAAAATTCAGCCACAATCCCTTCATCCCTTTCGATAAGTTGTGCCTAAAGCCAATTTATGGAATCTACCTCATCGTAATAAGGATGCAATGGCGCACTATCTGGAATCATTATTGAATCACTCTTTGCAAAATTACAATCCTTACAGACCGGGACTAAGTTATACGGTGTAACTGCATATGTCGGATAGATCGTTTTCGCTAAATAATGATCTAAGGTTGATGCTTGTCCGATCCCGCATATGGGACATTTCCCTGTATTTGCAAGTGACATCAGGTATCGGCGTATCCGAGCCGGTTTCATAAGGATCTCCGCCTCTGTGATGAATGCCGCTGACGCCCCAAAACATTGACTTTTATAGAAGTAACAAAAGGCATGGCCGAAATTTCGGTCATGCCTTTTACCGTTCCTTTCCTGAACAATGCTTGTGGGGCGGCTTACTCTTCAATTCCATTCTTTAGCCAACAGGAAATCGCGGATTATCACTTGTGTAGTGGTGGCCTTTTTGCCCTGTAAATCCGTTAAATTTTCTA
>OQWE01000690.1_pt1 | contig 11600 bp, 14 predicted proteins | sample 1691591 | NCBI WGS metagenome assembly OQWE01 (sample SAMN03418265, study PRJEB22391) | human gut metagenome | biome: human-gut; feature: organic feature; material: feces | host: Homo sapiens | place: Tanzania | collected 2013-01
CTTGGAGGCAGTCACAGGTTATGTTTTCGTTCAAACCGTGGTGTGCTCGTCAAGAAGCAGAAGCTTCGGCTTTTGCATCGATGCCATCAGCAGCGTCAGAGCCTGACGCTGGCCGCCGGACAGAAGCCCAACCTTAGCTGTCAGCCTGTCCTCAAGGCCGAGTCCGAGAGTGCTCAAAAGCTCACGGTACTGGTCACGCTCGGCGTTTGTAACGCCCCAGCGGAGCGTGCGGCGCTTGCCTCTGCGCAGTGCCAGAGCGAGGTTTTCCTCGATCTGCATATTTGGCGCTGTGCCCATCATGGGGTCCTGGAACACACGGCCGATGTAGGCGGCTCTCTTGTGCTCAGGCTGACCGGTGACATCAACTCCGTCGATGATGATTGAGCCGGAGTCGACCGGCCAAACGCCCGCAATGGCGTTCAGCATCGTTGACTTGCCTGCGCCGTTGCCGCCGATGACGGTGACAAAATCGCCGGGCTTAAGATGAAGGCTCAGGTTTTGCAGAGCCTTTTTTTCATTTATCGTACCTGCATTGAAGGTCTTGCAGACAGATTTAAGTTCCAGCATGATTTGCCTCCTTTTTGCTTTGCTTTCCGGCAAGCTTAAACGAGCTTTTTGACTGCGAGCGTATATACGGCACGGCAAGGAATACCGCAACGATGACGGCTGTGAACAGCTTCAGGTCGTTCGGGTCGAGCTTGAGCCACAGGATGACGACCATGACAAGGTAGTAAACAATACCGCCGAGCACGACGAACGAAAGACGGACATAGAACTGGCTGCCCTTGCGGAAGATAGCGTCGCACAGCACCTCACCGATGATGACGGCGGCAAGACCGATGACGATAGCGCCTCTGCCCATGTTGACATCGGCAAAGCCCTGGTACTGAGCCATGAGACCGCCCGACAGGGCGACCATGCCGTTTGACAGCGAAAGTCCGATGAGCTTCATGTTGTTTATATTGATGCCCTGCGCACGGCTCATTGCGGGGTTAGAGCCCGTGGCACGGATGGCTGAGCCCTGCTCGGTGCCGAAGTACCAGTACAGTGCGGCAATGATAACAATTGCGAAGATCGCACCCTTGACTATCGCCGAGGGAATGTTTCTCAGGCTGATGAGGAGGTCATACACATCGGGGTTTGCGGGTTTGTTTGCCGACATGCCCATGATGCGCAGGTTGACAGAGTACAGCGCAAACTGTGTCAGAATACCGGCGAGGATGGCAGGTATGCCGAGCTTCGTGTGCAGAAGTCCGGTGCACAGACCGGCTAACATTCCGGCGATGACCGCAATGATGAGCGCAACATACGCAGGGTACCCTGCGATGATGAGCATGACCGTAACGGCACCGCCCGTAGCAAACGATCCGTCGACCGTCAGGTCTGCAATATCCAGCAGACGGAAGGTCAGGTACACACCCAGAGCCATTATGCCCCAGATTATGCCCTGTGCCACGCCGCCGGGCATTCGTGTTATCAAATTTGGCAGACTTAAGGCTGCAAGCAGTGCCGTGTTCATAGCGTTACCTCACAAAATTTATTTGCTGTTGATATAATCAGTCGCTGATAGCGGTGTAGCCCTCGGGGATGGTGACATTGAGCTTGGAAGCGATATCGGCGTTGTACTTCTTGACGGGGTTGGGGTAGTACTCTATGGGCATCTCGGAGACCTTTGCCTCGCCCTTGAGGATCTTGACGGCCATCTGACCGGTGGTGCGGCCGAGCTCATAGTAGTCGATGGAGAGAGTTGCGACGCCGCAGCCCTTGCAGATGCCTTCCTCGCCTGCGACGATGGGAACGCCTGCGGGCAGTGCAACTGCGCTTATAGCCTCGGTGCAGGAAGCGGCGGTGTTGTCGGTGGGAATGTAGATGACATCGCTGTTTGCGCATGCGCTGGAGGTAACGGTGGAAACATCGTTGGAGTCTGCGAAGGTGTAGACCTCGACGGTGACATTCTTCTTCTCAAGGCAATCCTTAACGACCTTGGCCTGGTATACGGAGTTGGGCTCACCGGAGCAGTAGAGGATGCCGACATTCTTTGCATCGGGGAACAGCTCCGTGATCATGTCAGCCTGCTGGTCGAGGGGAGCAAGGTCCGAGGTGCCGGAGATGTTGTTGCCGACGGTGCCGTTGAAGTTATCGATGCTCAGTGCAACGCCGTATTCGGTGACGGCAGTGCCGAGAACGGGGATGGAGTCGGTAGCGGAAGCGGCTGCCTGAAGTGCGGGAGTGGCGTTTGCGAGAATGAGGTCAACGCCGCTGGAGACGAAGCCGTTGACGATGGTGGCGCAGTTTGCACTGTCGTTGGAGGCGTTGCCTTCCTCAAACTTGACTTTGTCGCCGAAGGCTTCGGTCAGAGCGTCCTTGAAGCCCTGAGTTGCAGCGTCAAGTGCGGGGTGCTGGACAAGCTGGCAGATACCGACGGTGTAGGTGTCGTCGGCGGATTCGCCGCCGCCGCAGGCCGTGACTGCACACAGCATCATAACGGCAAGCACTATTGCAATTACCTTTTTCATTTTGAGTTCCTCCTGAATTTTTAAAAAATAAAAACCGTACAGAACATTGTCCGTACGGCTCGTAAACAAAAACAACAATCAACACGATTTATGAGCAGCACAAACAACCATTACTCTTAAAGTAAAAGTAATAGTAAAAGCCGTTCATAAAAAATCGGTTGAGCTTCATGACTTTGTCCTCCTGTTGGAATGAGGTCACTTTACTCCTTTTAACCGTAAAAGTCAATACCTTTTTTAAACTTTTTTCGTTCCGTTTAAATCGCTAAAGATTTTGACGGCTTTCAATCACATCTTGCAGCAGTCTGCACAGTATTGTATAATGAAAAAAACCGAAAACGGAGGTACAGAGGATGAATTTTGACCGAAATGCGGCCGCAAGGCTTGCCGAAAAATACGAAAGCTTCTATCTTTATGACGAAAATGCGATACTCGCGAGCATCGAAAAGCTGCGCAAAAGCTTTGACGGCGTGCGTTTTTTATATTCCGCCAAGGCAAATCCGCACCCGGGCGTGCTGGACTGCATCCTCTCCGAGGGCATCGGCGTTGACGCTGCGTCTGTGCGTGAGGTGCAAATGGGAAAGGAAAACGGGCTCGGTAAGCACGATATCTACTACTCGGCACCCGGCAAGAGCGTGCACGATATCGACGCTGCGCTCCCCGACTGCGTAATAATTGCCGACAGCGTCAATGAGGTCGAGCGCATACAGAATCTTGCCGCAGGCCACGGCATCGTTGCCGAGATCGGCATTCGCATAAACCCGAACTTCAGCTTTGACGGTGCAGTCGGCACGGCAAACAAGTTCGGCATCGATGAGGACACGGTGTTTGAAAAGCTTCCAGAATGGAAGGCCATGAAGCATATTAAGATCACAGGCATCCATGTCCACTCCCGCTCGCAGGAGCTTGACGGCACGCTCATAGCCGGCTACTACGCCAAAATGTTCGAGCTTGCCTGCCGTGTGCAGGATGCCTTGGGCGAGAAGCTGCGATTTGTCAACATGGGCTCGGGCATCGGCATCCCCTACGCCGAGAGCGATAAGCCGGTAGACCTTGCACGGCTCGGCGACGAGATGACACGGCTCATGGGCGTTTACCGCAGCAGGCTGAGCGCACAGATACTCATTGAGACCGGCCGCTTCCTCGTCGGCAAGGCGGGCGTTTATGTGACGCATGTGCTGGATAAAAAGATGTCGCACGGCAAGACCTTCGTCATCCTTGCAAACACGCTCAACGGCTTTGTGCGCCCGTCGATGGCGCAGATGGTCGAAAGCTACACGGACGATGCGCATCCGCACAACTGCGAGCCCATGTACACCGGCCGCAATGCCTTCGGCTTCGTGCCGCCTAAAGACACTGCCGGGACCGAGACGGTCACCGTCGTGGGCAATCTCTGCACCGGCACGGATGTCATCGCAAAGGACATTACACTGCCGAAGCTCGACTGCGGCGATGTGTTCGTCATCACAAATGCCGGAAGCTACGCTGCGGTGCTATCGCCCATGCAGTTTGCGTCCCTGACCCCGCCTGCTCAGGTGCTTTTAAAGGCCGACGGCTCGACCGTCGTTATATAAACAAAGAGCTTTCCTGCATTTTTGCCGGGAAAGCCTTTTTTTGGCTAAACTTGCTATTGATTATTTGCACATGTGTGATAAAATACTTTATTATGTATAATTGCGCTTAATTGCGCATAAGTACGCTTTTGCGCCCATTTTTACTTGGAGAACAAATGAAATTTTCAAAAAAACTCAAGAAAAAAATTGAAGACGGTTCTTTTCGGGAGATGTGGCGTGAAGCACGGTGGATGTTTGTCTACATCCGCCGCTATCGGCTGATAGTGCTGATACATATCCTGCTGGGCGTTCTAGGCACGGCAATGTCGCTGCTGTCGAGTATCGCCATGCGTCAGCTTATCGATGTCGTGACCGGCTTTCAGACCGGCGGCATCTGGACTGCGGCGGCGTACATGGGAGGGATGCTCCTCGGCAGCGCCGTCATGCAGTCGGCAGCATCGAGAATTGCCGCTATCATAAACATCCGTGTGCAAAACGGCATACAGGCCGAGATGTACGACCGTATGCTGCGCACCGATTGGCAGTCGCTCAAGGCATTCCGCAGCGGCGACCTTATAAACAGGCTCAACAGCGATGTCGGCACCGTTGCAAACGGCGTGACCGGCTTTCTGCCGAGCTTCGTTTCCGGCACGGTGCAGTTTCTCGGCTCGCTCATTATTATATTGTGCTACGACCCCGTCATGGCGCTCATTGCGCTCGTCGGCGCACCGATATATGTGCTCTCGTCACGGGCGCTTGTGCGCAAAATGCGTGAGTATAACAAGCGCATGAAGGATATCGGCAGCCAGGTCATGTCCTTTCACGAGGACTCGTTCCGCAATATCGGCACGATAAAGGCCTTCGGCATCATGGACGGCTTTGACGGCCGCATGAAGCAGATGCAGGACACCTACCGCACCGCCATGCTCGAGTACAATCTCTTTTCCGTCATTGCCGGGCTCGTTATGAGCGTTATCGGACTTCTCATCTCGCCCTCGTCGGGCCGCACTAAGCCTAGGATAATGCGCACGATCGTGGTCTTACCCTCGCCGGAAGCACCCGTGAGTGCTATCATGTCGCCGGGGTGAGCGTCAAACTCCACATGCTCCAAGACCTTGTCGCCGTCATTATAGCTGAAGCTGACATTCGAGGTCGGCGGCGGCCTGTCCGAGGGTCAGGCGCAGCGAATTGCCGTCGCAAGGGCACTGCTGCAACAAGCGCCGGTGCTCATTTTGGACGAGGCAACGAGCGCCCTTGACGAGGACACCGAGCGCAGGATGCTGGAAAACATCCGCACCGAGGGTGGGGTCAAGACCTGCATCATGATAACCCACCGCAGCGCAACTGCGGCGATGTGCTCAAGGCGCTACGAGCTCGACGGCACGGCGCTCAGGCTGCTTGAGCGGGAGGGGACGACATGACCGATATACATGCCCACATTCTGCCTGCACTTGACGACGGCTCGTTTGATATGGTCTGCTCGCTTGAAATGGCAGAGATAGCCGTCGAATCGGGCGTTGAGGCGATGGTCGCAACGCCGCACTGCAACCAGCGGGGCTACTTTGAAAACTATGCCTCCGAGGAGCTTTTGGGGAACTTTCGTACGCTCCAAAATGAGCTCAAGCGCAGTGATATACCCTTGAGGGTCTACCTCGGCATGGAGGTTTTCGGCACGGAGGATGCAGCCAAGCTTTTCTGCGAGGGAAAGCTTCTTACGGTAAACGGCGGACGGTACATGCTCACGGAGTTTGACTTCGGCGCCGATGCGTATTTCATGGACAGGGTGCTATACAGCCTTCGTGATGCCGGCTGCGTGCCGATCGTTGCGCATCCCGAGCGCTACGAGGCGCTTCAGTATTCCCACAGCATCGTTACCAAATGGCTCGGCGACGGCATGGGAATTCAGATAAACAAGGGCAGCCTTTCCGGCCGCTTCGGCAGGGATGCAAGGCAACTTGCGTATGAGCTGCTGGAGCAAGGGCTGGTGTCATGCATCGCAAGCGATGCCCACGGCACTGTGCAGCGCACGCCGGATATGAGCGATATATACGAGTTTCTTGCGGTGGAGTATTCGCCGGAGCTTGCACGGCTCCTTTTGAAGGATAATCCGAACCGCATCGTTCAAAGCAGGCCGCTTTTGTCGGCACAGAAAATAAACTACTGAGAAAACGAGGTAAGAGCGTGAAAAAAACACTTCCCATACTGCTGACGGTGCTCATGCTGCTTTCGCTGGGAGCCGTGGCAGGCTATAGGTTTTATCAGAAAACGGCGGCAAGCCCCGGAGTGCCGAGCATCCGCTTTACCTCGGAAACGCTCAGCGTGCCGGTAAACGCCACCGATGAAGAGCTTTTGCAGGGTGTCACGGCGACAGACCCCGAGGACGGCAATGTCACGGCCTCACTCATTGTCGAGGGCATGTCACGCCTAGGCGGCGATAATAATGTAAAGGTGAGCTATGTTGCCTTTGACTCGAAAAACCACATGGCACGGGCAGAGCGCACCGTGCATCTGACCGACTACACCGATACCCGCTTTGGGCTTACCTCGGCGCTGTGCTTTGCCGCGTCGAGCAAGATAAATGTGCTCGACAGGGTGAAGGCAACGGATATGCTCGACGGCGACCTGTCGGACAAGGTCAAATACTCCGTTGAGGGCGACACGGTGAATATAAGCACCGTCGGCGAGCATCAGCTCGTTCTGCGTGTGACGAACAGCTTAGGCAGAACGGTGCATCTTCCCGTGACGGTCGAGGTCACGCAGACTGACCCCAACCCTGCAAAGATAACGCTCGACTGCTATGTTCTCTACCTTGCGCAGGGAGCGGAGTTTGACGCAAAGAGCCATGTCGTCGGCTATACCGCAAACGGCGAGAGCAAGACCGGCGCAGACGGGCTGACCGTGCGTGGCAGCGTCAAAACCGACGAGGCCGGCGTTTACACGGTCGATTATACCTACGGCAGCGGCACGAACCGCAGCCATACCAAACTCATTGTCGTTGTAGAGTAAGGCGGTGTGAGATGGAAGAGAGAAATTCGGTTTATGTAAATAACACCGCCGCCGAGGAGCTGCACCCCGTTCTGCTTATGAGAGAGGTACTCAAAAAGCTTTGGGCGATAGTTATGGTGGCGATTATCGCAGCGTCGCTGACATATGTCGGCGCATCGCTGATGTATACGCCGCAGTACCAGACAAAGACGACCTTTGTCGTCTCCGTTCGTGACGGGTCGAGCACCGTTTACTCCAATCTGAACGCCGCAAAGAGCATGGCAAATGCCTTTTCGGAGGTTCTAAACAGCGATGTTCTCAAAAAACGCATTGCCGCCGAGCTCAGTCAGGAGCGGGTAAACGGCAGCATAAGCGCCGAGGTCGTCGGCGAGACGAATCTTCTTGAGATGCGTGTCACGGCCGACAGCCCCCGTCAGGCGTATCTGATAACGAGAGCGATAATGAGAAATTACGAGGAGCTTGCCTCGGTGGTTTTAAACAATATCGCACTGGATGTACTGCAAAGCCCCACCGTGCCGACGCAGCCTGTAAACTCCGCAGGGGCGACGCACTATGCTAAGCTTGCGGCGGTCGGAGCTGCTCTTGCGGCTGCGCTTTTTGTCGCCGTGCGGGCGTATCTGCGTGATACGGTCAAGTCCGTCGGCGAGGTCGAGACGAAGCTCGACACGAAAATGCTCGCCGCCGTGTACCACGAGAAAAAGTACAAATACTTCGGCGATAAGCTCGGCAGAAAGAAAAAGAGCATACTCATAACCGACCCCACGACCGGCTTCGCCTTTGCCGAAACATTCAAAAAGCTTCGCACCCGCATTGAATATCTCATGCGCAAAAACAACTGCAAGGTCATCATGGTGACCTCGGTCATGGAAAACGAGGGCAAAAGCACCGTTGCGGCAAATATAGCCCTTTCAATGAACCGCAAGAAGAAAAGCGTGCTGCTCATCGATGCAGACATGAAAAAGCCCTCACTGCACAAGATACTCGGCTATCAGGACTCGGAGTTTGCAAGCCTTACCGATTACCTAAACGGCACGGCTAACCTCGGTCAGACCCTGCTTGCCGATAAAAAGCGGCAGATAGGTCTGGTGCTCAATAAGAGTAGCCGTACTTGCCGTAGTAGCCGTATTTTCCGCCGCTGCCGTAGCTGTAGCTCTCGTTAAAGTCGGCAGCGTGCACATTATTGAACACACAGCCGAACAGCATAGCGTCCGAGGCGTTTATCGCATCGATAGCATCGTTTATCATCCGTGCCGGAGTGGTGTCCTGCCGCACGACGAGGACGACCGCATCCGCAAGCTCGGTAAGGCACTCGGCATCGGGGCAGGCATCCATCGGCGGCGTGTCGATGATGACAACATCAACATAAAACGAGCCGTCCGGCCGAGGAGAAGCTCACGCTTGAGGACTTAAAGGACGGAAAAGGTTTTTTGGAGGGTAACGAAAAATGAACGAGCAATACAATGAACAGACCTCCATATCCCTAAACAGGCTCCTTGTGATGTTTCTGCACGGGCTCAAAAAGCTGTGGCTTTTGGTGCTGGTGCTGACGGTGCTGGGCGGTGCCGCAATGGGCGCATGGTCGTGGTATCGCTACACACCGAGCTACACCGCCTCCGTGACCTTCACGGTCTATGTCAAAAACGATGCTCAGGCCGAGATACCGGCGTATAACCAAGCGGCCGCCAAGCAGATGGCAGAGACGTTTCCGTATATCCTCACGAGCGGTGTTTTGAGCGATCTTGTCATGGCGGATCTCGACACTTCAAGCCTGCCGAGCATCAGCGCATCCGCCATTGAGGACGCAAACCTCTTTGTCCTCAAGGTGAGCGGCACTGACCCCGAGTATTGCTATGAGGTGCTCCAATCGGTCATCAAAAACTACCCACAGGTTGCAGAGCTCGTCGTCGGTCCCACGCAGATGGAGATAGTTGACGAAACGGGCGTGCCCACGGAGCCGTCCAACACCCGCCAGTGGCAGTCATCTGCGAAAAAGGGAGCTGTCATAGGACTTGCACTCGGCCTTCTTGTCGTTGCTTTCTACGGCTACACCAAGACCACCGTTATCCCTTTTCGCGCATATTGCGGTCGATCCTGACGGAGACGGCTCTGAATGCCTCCTTGTAGGCTCGGTTATTTATATCGTCAAAGCTCGGCGTTCTGGAAAAGCCCTTGCTGCGCTTTTTAACGCTTATGCCCGGCAGCGCACCGAGAAATTTAATGTTGCTCTTTTGGTGAAGCTCGGCCGCAGGGTGCTCATAATCGACTGCGACCTGAGAAATCCGACAATGTACCGCATGCTGGGCGTCGATAAATGCAAGGGCTTTTTTGAGCTTGTTGAAGGCGATGCCGAGCTTGCCGAGACGATACATGCAATCATCCCCAATAAGCTCAACATCATCTTTGCCGGTGAGTGCGAGGGCGATGCGACCGATGTACTCAGCGACCAGCGTGTCGGCGAGATACTGAGCGGGCTAAGACAAAGCTACGACTATATTCTTATCGACACTCCGCCTTACTCGATGCTCGCCGATGCCGAGAATATGGGCGAGGTCATCGACGGCGCTATGATGGTCGTGCGACAGAATTACGCAAGCCGTGTCAGTGTTGTCGATGCCGTCACGAGATTGAGCGAAATTGATGTTCCCGTCGTGGGCTATATCCTCAACGCCTGCGTCGGCGGCAGTCTCGGTCAGTACGGCTACGGCTATGGATATGGCTACGGTTACGGCTACGGCTACGGCGACAAGGAGAGCAGGTGACGGGATGAGCAAAACCGAAAAGAAGAAAATGAACAAGGGCACAAAGGCGCTGCTTATCATAGTATGCGTGCTCGTGGGGCTTGCCCTGCTGCTTGCGGCGACTGTATTTGTACTCAACGCCGTCGGCAAAAGCGCACTTACCGGTGACGATACAATGAAGCTTCCCGATACCTCCGCTTCAAATTTCGAGTCGCTCGACTCGGGAACTATCCGCCGCAACGGAAAGCTCTACCGCTATAATGATGAGATAACCTGCATCCTGCTTATGGGTATAGACAGCTACAATAAGCAGGAGGGAAACTACACTCCGCACCAGTCGGATGTCAATGTCCTTGCGGTCATTGACCCGAAAAACTCCAAGCTCACGCTGTTGTCTATCTCCCGTGACACACTGTGCCAGCTCGATATCCTTGACGATAACGGCAACATGACCGGCACCGCCGATGCACAGCTGGCACTTGCCTACAGCTACGGCAACAGCGACGAGAAAAGCTGCGAGCTCACGACGACTGCGGTGTCGAGAATTTTCTACGGTCTGAACATTCCGGCCTACGGCTCTATCTACATGAACGGCATATCCGACCTTGTCGATATAGTCGGCGGCGTTACGGTCACCCCGTCTGATAACTTCAACGGCTTTGCCGCCGGTAAGCAGGTCGAGCTCAAGGGCAATCTAACCGAGCGCTACATCCGCTTCAGAGAGCACACCGTTGACGGCAACAACGAGCGCATGCAGCGGCAAAATCAGGTGCTCATGGCGCTTGTGTACAAGGCCTTGAATGTCGCAAAGAGCGACCCGACCTCGGTCTTGGACATCTACAGCTCCGTGCAGGAGAATGTTACGACCAATATAAACACCGCAATGATGGTCTATCTTGCCCGTCAGGCGGTCGGTCTCGATTTTGACGGACATATCCTTACCGTGCCCGGCCATTCCGAGCTCGGCGAGCAGGATCACGCCGTTTTTGTCATCGACAAGGAGGCATTTCTCGATCAGATCATAGAAATTTTCTATAATCCGGTAGAAAACTGAAAATTCCTCTTGCAATTTTAGGGGATATGTTGTAATGTATATCTGTATCTATGGATAAAACTTCTTTTTTGGGAGGATATTAATATGAAAAAGCTGGTTTGCCTGCTTCTCGTTCTCGTCCTTGTGTTCGCAATGTCCGCCGGCGCATTTGCTGATACCGTCAGCAGCCCGGAGAAGGGCAACACCGATGTTGATATCAACGATGATCCCAAGTCTCCCCAGACCGGTGACACCGGCGCAATTTACTGGGTCGTGACTGCTATGGTGCTTGCTGTCGGAGCTGTGGCATTCTGCGGCGTTAAGCTCGTTAACGAAAAGTAATGTAAAAAATCAGAAAGCTCCATGATTGTTCATGGAGCTTTTTCCTTTGAGGTACACTATGAGCAAAAAGCTTCTGCGCACCATACTTATTATAATTGCGATAATTGCCCTGTGTGTCATCGCCTACTGCGGCTGGTATCTGTGGCAGTATTGGCATGGGCACGAGCTTGGCGATACGTTAAAGCACAGCTGGGGCGGCGGCGACGAGGACATGAGCGCCAAGACCGTTGAGATACCTGTCGATTTCGACTCGCTGCATGAGGTCAACCCCGAGATCTATGCGTGGATATATATTCCCGGGACGGACATAAGCTACCCTGTTTTGCAGCATGACGGCGACAACGGGTACTACACCCGCCGAGCCGAGGACGGCAAATATAAATGTAGCGGTGCTCGTCAAAGACCTTGACATCGG
>OQWE01000707.1_pt1 | contig 11456 bp, 10 predicted proteins | sample 1691591 | NCBI WGS metagenome assembly OQWE01 (sample SAMN03418265, study PRJEB22391) | human gut metagenome | biome: human-gut; feature: organic feature; material: feces | host: Homo sapiens | place: Tanzania | collected 2013-01
TGAGGCGGGCCTTGCCCCCTCAAACTCCCCCGCTGCGCGACGCTGTGTAAAATACCGGCCTGTCTTGTACAGACCGGTATTTTACATATTGTCAGAATATCAGATATTGCCCGTTACGGTAAGGACGGCAACACCCGGTGTAACGGTCCAAAGACCGGTCGCAGCGTCCTGCGCGTAGGCTGCGGCGGGAACGGTCACGCGACCGGCTGTTGTTGCAAATGCTCCGCTTGCCGCGTTGTAGCTGTAGTTTCCGGCATCGCCCAGGCTTTCGCCGTCGAGTGTCACGGTGATCGGAGCTCGAAGGACGGGATTAAAGGTATCGGAAACGATGAGACCCGCTGCGGCATCGGCAGCCTCGGCTCCGCTGTTTTGAATCGTAAAAGTGTAGACTATCTGTCCATTTTCGGCTACAACTGTCGGGTTGAGCGCCTTTGTTATGCTTAGAAGCGCTGTAGTGTCGGCCTCTACTGTATCCGTGGCAGTTACTGCTTCGGTAAGTCCGCCGCCGTTTACAGTCACCGTGTTCACTATGCTGCCGCCCGCACCGGGAGCGGCATAGTCATTGACTGTCGCCCTGTACACAAGCAGCGCATTGCCGCCTGCCGGCACGCTTATGCCGCTTATGCTGAGCGGAGGTCCGGCAGTCACGGTAGGGGAGGCCTGAAGAGCTCCGTTTACATAATACAAAACAGAGCCGCCGGTAAATGTGAGCGGAGTCGCTGTCGTGCCGCCGACGGCGTATGCGCCGAGATTGTCTGTTACGGTCAGACCGTCGAGGGGTGCGGCACCGGTGTTTGTTATGCTCACCGCGTAGGTCAGCACCTCGCCGCGGCGATAACTGCCGGATACAGATGTCTTGCTCGCGGTGAGAACCTGAGTGATCTCACCGGTCACTATATTTGAATTGGCGGTCACGCCGTTATAGCTTATGCTTGCCTGATTTGTGAATTGCGCCATAGATATCCTCCTTAGCAGGCCTTTGAACCTGCGGTACATTTTATGCACCAACGGTGAGTGTTGTTATTTACAGATTTGTAATTGCATTTTTGACCATACGCGGCTATAATTCTTCTGTCGGAAGGAGAAAAACATGAGCGATTTTGAGTATTTCAAACCCTATGAGGGTGACAAGCCATACATATTTATAAGCTATGCGCATGCCGACAACGATGTCGTTCTGCCCATAGTCAGCGATATGCATCGCCGTGGCTATAACATCTGGTATGACGAGGGGATAGAGGTCGGCAGCGAGTGGCAGGAGTGCATAGCCTCTCACCTTGCCGATGCGCACCTTGTCGTTGCATTCATTTCCAACGCTTACATGCGCTCGGATAACTGCCGGCGCGAGATGCACTATGCGCAGTCGAAAAAGATAAAGACCATAAATATTTTCATTGAGGATACGACGCTCACTCCGGGTATGGAGCTTCAGATAGGCAACATCTTTGCCCTGATGAAATATACATATCCCAGCGATGAGTATTTTTACGATAAGCTGTACAGCGCGCCGCTTTTAAACAGCGAAAGCTTTGCCGACTCGGCTCCGCGCCCGATGACCGAGACGCAGAAATCCATACCGGCATCTCCGCCGAAAAAGAAAGAAAAAAAGAAGCCCGGCAAGGGCAAAAAAATTGCCCGCTGGTCGATAGCCGTCGCGGTGTTCGGCGTTATTTTAGCGGCGCTCATTGTAGGCTATTTTACAGGCTATCTTGAAAAGCTGCTCACGCCGACAACACAGATAGAAACGCTTTCCGACGATACGGTGTGCAAATTTAAAAACCCGGTTTTTGAAAAGGCCGCACGTGAGTATACCGGCAAAAGCACGGGCGATATCACCGTCGGCGAGCTAAAGGGCATGACAGAGCTGTACATCGTCGGTGACGGATACAGCCTGCATGAGCCGACCTCGGGAGTCGGGCAGGTCAGTCAAAGCGATAAAACGACATCATACACCGATTGGCAGGGCAATGAGAAAACCATCAGTCGAGGAAGCGTCAACGACCTTTCGGATATCGCATACCTCACGGGACTGAAAACGCTCTGGCTTCAGTATCAGAGCCTGTCGAGTCTCGATACCATGCCGGCCTGCTCAATAACGAGTCTTAATCTCAACGGCAGCCGCATAGCCGACCTGAGCGGCATCGGAAATCTGCCGGAGCTGCGCAGGATCAGCGCGGACTGCAATCCCATCGGCTCGCTTGGCGACCTTAACAAGTGCCATGAGCTCACTCACGCATCGTTTATAGGTGCAAGCTGTACGAAGCTTTCTGTGTTCAAGCCGCTTACGAAGATACAAAGCGTCGCGTTTTCCAACTGCTCGCTGAGCGATATAGCGCAGGTGCTGGATATGAGCTCACTGCGCAGCGTAAAGCTGTATGACTGCAATCTCAGCGGCAGCTTCTTCAAGGCCTTTGACCGCGAGCGTGCGATAACCGAGCTTGAGCTCGTGCGCTGCACCGTTGATTCAACAAACGGCCTTACAGACTTCACGGGACTTACTATGCTGCGCCTTACGGGTACCCGCGGCGTGTCCGACTGGTCAGAGCTCGATTCCCTCACAGCGCTAAAGACAGTATACATCGACAATGGACTGTCCGACAGCTTTACCGGAGAGCATCAGTTTGAGATAGTGCGTGAATGACAATGCTGACTGATTTTCACGGTGCGGAAATGACCGGAGCTTCACAATTACGGCTAATTTACTGTGAAGAAGGTGCAAATGAATGAAAAGAACAAAACAAATGTCGGAGTCAATACGACTGGGTGCGCTGCTTGCCGTTTCCGGCGGATTCATGGATGCATATTCCTATATTCAGCGCGACCATGTTTTTGCCAATGCACAGACCGGTAACATTCTGCTGTTTGGAGTCAACCTGTCTGAGGGCAATTTTTCCGGGGCAATGCACTATTTCCTGCCGGTGCTTGCGTTTATAGCCGGCATAGCATCGGCTGAATTTGTGCGTATGCGAGAAAGAAATTTCCTGCATTGGCGTCAGGTATCAGTTATAACTGAAGCCGTCATACTGGCAGCTGTCGCATTCTTTCCGCTGTCACTGAACCTTCCGGCAAACGCGCTCATATCCTTTGCCTGCGGCATACAGGTAGAAAGCTTCAGAAAAATAAGGGGAAACAGCGCGGCAACCACAATGTGTATCGGCAATATGCGCAGCGGAACGCAGCATCTGTGCCAGTTCTTTCGCGACCGCGACAGGGAGCACCTGTACAGCGCCGCACTGTACTACGGGATAATTCTCTGCTTTGTTTTCGGGGCTGTGATCGGTAACCTCGCTATTGACTTTTGGCACGAAAAGGCGATACTGTGCAGCTCGGCGCTGCTCCTCGTCGTATTTGCATGCATGTTTATTGACGGGGAAAAAGAAAAACAGTAAAATGTGATTATTAAAATGCTCCCTATGCAAAAGAAAGTGTTTTTTTCACTGTCCCTTGCATAGGGAGCACAAAATGCATTTTTCTATTTGGATTTTTCGGACTCGGTCTCCGATTCGGCTTCCGCCTCGGGCTTGGGATCTATGGCAAGCGCGACGATCTTTTCCGTCAGCAGCTTATACAGATGTGAATATATTGCCGATTCAACGACGAGGTGCTTGACCGCAGAGTCATCCCTGCAATTCGGATCAAATACATCGACGGCAAGCTGCTTTACCTGCTCTGTGCACAGACGGCACAGACTGCGGTGGCGCATTACGAAATCGTCGTAGATATCCTTGACCTCATCCTCGGAGATGTTCATGGGTATTATTTTGCTGACTACCGATATGCTCAGGCTCTGCTTGAGCGTGCATATCATGATGAGATACGCAAGATGTATCCTTGTGTATTTTTTCTTCACCGGAGCGGGCATAATCTTCATACGGACATAGTTGTTTATCGTGCTCGGCGTGACTATCGGATCGCTGCCTTGAGTGTGAGGGAACAGGTCGAGAAACTTCGCTACAAGAGATATGACCTGATCCATGTAAAGATCAAAATCGGGGAGCTCGTCCCATGACGGGAGAGAAAAGCGGGTAATATATTTATCCCATCTGCGCAGCTTAGCTGCAATAAGCTTGCTGTTATATATAAGTAGTACCTCCCCTTATGAAGATTTAATATATTATAGCACCAAAATGAGAGCATGACAAGAAAATATAATATTCATTATTATTTACACAAAGGTATTTACTTAATGAGAAAAATGCGTTAATATAATATAACATATTAGATACGATGTATATCTGATAACACTCGGAGGTGTATGATGTCAATTGCGGTATTCACTGATTCGGCGGCAAATATCCCGGCCGCAAAGATTGAAGAGCTGAATATTCATGTTATACCGTGCAGCTATGAGCTGGGCGGTAAAATCATAAAGTGTCCGTCGGCTCCTGAAGACTTTGACGGACATGAGTTTTACGATATGCTCCGCGCCAAAACCGAGGTGCGCACGAGCATGACCAATTCACACGACATTGCCGAAGCGTTTGAGACAGAGCTTTCACAGGGCAGCGACATTGTCTATATAAGCATCTCCTCCGGCATCAGCGGAACGTTCAATGCCGGACGGCTTGCGGCCGAGGAGCTGCGCGATAAATATCCCGAGCGGCGCATCGAGGTGTTTGACTCCATGGGCGCGGGTCTCGGCATCGGCCTTCTCGCAATGAAGGCTGCCGATTATCGAGATGAGGGGCTTAACATGAACGCCCTCATCGAGCATCTCGCATCCGACCGCAGCGGGCTGTGCGAGTATTTTACGGTCGACGATCTTATGCATCTTCGCCGCGGCGGACGTCTTTCCGGCATTGCGGCGATGGTGGGCACGGTTTTGAACGTAAAGCCGCTCCTGCGCGGCGACGAGGAGGGAAAGATAGTCGTCTTCTCAAAGCTTCGCGGCAGAAAGAAGGCTATCGAGGCTATTGCCCACGAGTACGAGGCTAAGGCCGTCGATCCGCAGCATCAGCGTGTTGCGATAAGCCACGGCGACTGCCCGGAGGATGCAGAGAAGCTGGCCGAGATGGTGTGTGAAATAGCGCAGCCCAAGGAGCTTATCATCGCCATGCACGAGCCGTACACCGGCATCCACGTCGGACCCGGAATGCTCTCGCTGTTTTTCCTCGGAGCGGGAAGATAATAGGATAATAAAAAATCCCGTCTGACAAGACGGGATTTTTTGGCACCCCCGGCGAGACTCGAACTCACTACCTTGCGCTTAGGAGGCGCACGCTCTATCCGGGTGAGCTACGGAGGCATAACGGAATTATTTTAACCTATGCGGCGCGAATTGTCAACACCGGCAGGATATATGTATTTTCTGAATTTTTTGTTACGCATACGCCGCGTCTATTGACTTTGCGGGCAAAAAAGCCGATAATTGCTCTATTATACATTTTATATGGGAGAAGTGCTGAATGCTCAAACTAAAAGGCGTCACAAAGGACTACGCGGTAGGCGACGAGACGGTGCATGCGCTCAAGGGAATTGACCTTGAGTTCAGAAAATCCGAGTTTGTCGCCGTGCTCGGCCATTCCGGCTGCGGCAAGACGACGCTGCTGAACATAATAGGCGGTCTTGATCAGTACACAAGCGGCGATCTCATAATAAACGGCCGCTCGACAAAGGAGTACACCGACCGCGACTGGGATACCTACAGAAATCACTCGATCGGCTTTGTTTTTCAGTCATATAACCTCATCCCGCACCAGACGGTGCTGAGCAACGTGGAGCTCGCAGGGCGTGGACGGTGGTGTCGCCCGCCTGGTAATCCTTGACGATCTGTTGCAGCTTCAGCATATCCTGCCTTCTTTCTGAGGAAATGAATGAATAAGAATTCCAGAGTAGGATATCATTTTGGCTTTTTACCGTCAACGGCCGCGGGGAAGAATTTACCGAATGTTCACGTTTGTTTACTATCTGCCAGAAAAAGAACGCCGTGGTACCACCGCAGCGCTCTCCCTATTATGATGTTTTTAGCCTGCGCGGCGTGAGCCTGCAGTTCCGCGAGAGCGAGTTTGTCGCCATCCTCGGCCATTCGGGCTGCGGCAAGACGACGCTGCTCAACATCATCGGCGGCCTTGACCACTACACGAAGGGCGATCTCATCATCGGCGGCAGATCGACCAAGGATTTCTCCGACGCCGACTGGGACAGCTACCGCAATCATTCGATAGGCTTTGTCTTTCAGTCATACAACCTCATACCTCACCAGACGGTGCTGTCGAATGTCGAGCTTGCGCTGACGCTCTCGGGCGTTTCAAAGGCCGAGCGCCGTGAACGGGCGGTGCATGCACTCGAGCAGGTCGGTTTGGGCGATCAGCTCACGAAGAAGCCTAACCAGATGTCCGGCGGCCAGATGCAGCGAGTTGCCATCGCACGAGCGCTTGTAAACGACCCCGACATTCTGCTTGCCGACGAGCCGACGGGTGCGCTCGACTCGGACACGAGCGTGCAGATAATGGAGATACTCAAGGAGATCTCAAAGGACAAGCTCATTATCATGGTCACGCATAACCCCGACCTTGCCGAAAGCTATGCCTCCCGCATCATAAGGCTCAAGGACGGCCTCATCACCGATGACTCGCAGCCGTATGACACCGAGGTCACAACGCAGTCCGCTCCGTCTGCCAAGATGACCGCAATGAGCTATATCACCGCCCTTTCCCTGTCGCTGAATAACCTCATGACCAAAAAGGGGCGCACAATACTTACCTCGTTTGCCGGCAGCATCGGCATCATCGGCATTGCGCTGATACTGTCGATATCCACGGGTGTCAACAACTACATCGACAAGGTGCAGGAGGACACTCTGTCGTCCTACCCGCTGTCCATTATGGCCGAGTCTGTCGACATGACCGAGCTCATGACCACGATGATGGGGCTTAATAACGCCGACGGCGAGAATGTGCACGACAACGATGCTGTCTACTCGAACACCATCATGTACGACATGATGAATGCAATGTCCTCGGCCGAGGTGCAGAGGAACAACCTCAAGGCGTTTAAGGAATACCTGGACAAGCAGATGAGCAGCGATACACCGCTGCGCCAGCATGTGTCGAATATCCAGTACAGCTACGATCTGCCGATGAACCTGTACGCAAAGGACACAGACGGCAAAATTATTCAATCGGATGTCATGTCGCTCATGAGCAAGATGCGCAGTGCCGTGATCGGCGAGGAGGCCGAGGCCTCCGTGAGCTCGTCCATGAACAATATGATGAGCTCCTCCGGCATGAGCTCAACGCAAAGCAGCTTCGTCGTGTGGCAGGAGATGCTGCCCGGCGAGGGCGACGAGCTTATAAGCCCGCTTCTTAAGCAGCAGTATGATGTACTCTACGGCTCGTGGCCGAAAAGCTACGATGAAGCAGTGCTGATAGTCGACGAGAACAACGAGGTCTCAGACCTCGTGCTGTATGCGCTCGGCCTTAAGTCGGCAAACGACATGATGAGCGCAATGACACAGTACATGACCGGCAAGCAGCCCGAGCAGACGAAGGTCGAAAGCTGGAGCTATGCCGATATATGCAAGCAGTCGTTCCGTCTCATCCTCCCTGCCGACTGCTATCAGCTTGACCCCGTGACCAAGCAGTACAAGGATATAAGCACCGACGAGCTGGGTCTCAAGACACTGTACAATAACGCCATGGAGCTTAAGATAGTCGGTGTTGTTCGCCAGAGCGACGATGCCGTGTCCGGCATGATGACCGGCGCTATAGGCTACACTAACGCACTTACGCAGAAGGTCGTTGAGGAAACGCAGGCAAAGGATTTTGTCAAGAAGCAGCTTGACGACAAGACCACCGATGTGTTCACCGGCCTGCCGTTTAAAGAAAGCAACGAGGCGCTCACAGATGACGAAATTAAAAAAGCCGTCACCGATTACTGCAAGGATCTCAGCCAGGCAAAAAAGGCTGACATCTATGTGTCGTACATGTCGGTCGCTCCGCAGAAATACATCGACTCGACCATTGACGAGCAGCTTAAGAATGTAAGCCGCAAGGATATTGAGGCCAAGGTCGTTGAAAACTACCCCGAGTACAAGGAAATGCTCGCCTCCATGGACGATGAGACGCTGTTTGCATACATGCGTGAGATGATGTCTGAGCAGATATCCAAAAAGTACGCCGAAGAAGTCAAGAGCAACATGAGCAAGCTCTCGACCAAGGCGCTTGCCGAAGCTTTTGATGAGTGCTACTTTACAGCCGAGGGCTACAAGCTCATTTACGATAACTTCATGCCGGAGACCTTCTCGGATTCCACCTACGAGCAGAACCTGCGCAAGCTCGGCTATGTTGACCTTGCCTCCCCCGCCGCCGTTAACATCTATGTCTCTACCTTCGCCGACAAGGATGCAGTTGCAGAGATAATCGAGGACTACAACGACAGCGTTGAGAAGGACGACAAAATAAATTACACCGACTATGTGGGCCTTATCATGAGCTCCGTCACGACCATTATCGATGTCATTTCCTATGTACTCATCGCATTCGTGGCCATTAGTCTTGTCGTATCGAGCATCATGATCGGCATTATAACCTACATCAGCGTGCTTGAGCGCACGAAGGAGATCGGCATACTGCGAGCCATCGGCGCATCCAAGCGGGACATCTCCCGTGTGTTCAACGCCGAGACCATCATCGTCGGCTTCGGTGCGGGCATCATCGGCATCATGGTCACTATTTTGCTGTGCGTCCCGATAAACGCAATAGTCCACAGCCTGACGGGAATCTATTCCATTAACGCCGTGCTGCCTGCGTCAGCTGCCGTTATCCTCGTGCTCATAAGCATGGGACTTACCGTCATTGCGGGACTTATCCCCTCCAAGGTCGCAGCTAACAAAGACCCTGTTGTTGCACTGAGAACCGAATAAAATGTTTAACGCCCTATCGTTTGATGGGGCGTGTTTTTTGCAATTTTCACTTTTCCATGGTTTGAAGCTTTGTATTGATATCGCACAGCGCACGGCGGATGGCCGCAAGCTCCTCGGCGACGGGGTCTGCGACATTGACCTGATCGACCTCGCTTGCATAGTCGACCTTTACGCCGGCTCTTCTGACCACCCTTGCCGGAACACCGACTGCGGTGCTGTCTGGCGGTATCTCGCTGAGCACAACGGAGTTTGCCGCAATTCGGCTGTTATCGCCCACCTTAAACGGTCCCAGCACCTTTGCGCCGGTGCCGATGAGCACATTGTTGCCTATCGTCGGGTGGCGTTTGCCGCTGTCCTTGCCGGTACCGCCAAGGGTCACGCCGTGGTAGATGAGGCAGTCGTCGCCAATTTCGGCGGTCTCACCGATAACGATGCCCATGCCATGGTCGATAACAAGGCGCTTGCCTATCTTTGCACCGGGGTGTATCTCGATGCCGGTACGGTGGCGGCTGAGCTGAGAGATCGCCCTTGCAAGAAACTTGAGGTCGTGCTCATAGCACCAGTGCGCCTTGCGGTGGTAGCTAACCGCCTTGACACCGGGGTAAAGGAGCAGCACCTCCAGCGGGCCTCGGGCGGCGGGGTCTCTTGCCAAATATGCGTTTACGGTTTCAAACAAATCACGGAACATATCATCAGTTCTCCTTGAACATTGCTGAGCTGAGGTATCTTTCGCCGGTGTCCGGCAGCAGGGCGACGATGGTCTTGCCCTTGTTCTCGGGGCGCTTTGCAAGCTGGATGGCAGCCCAAACGGCGGCGCCGGAGGAGATGCCGACCAGAACGCCCTCACTCTTGCCGATGAGCTTGCCGGTTGCGAATGCGTCCTCGTTCTCGACGGGAATTATCTCGTCATAGACCTTGGTGTCCAGCACATCGGGGACAAAGCCTGCGCCGATGCCCTGAATTTTGTGGCTGCCGGAAACGCCCTTGCTCAGTACCGGGGAGGCTGCGGGCTCGACGGCGACGACCTTGACATCGGGGTTCTGGCTCTTGAGATACTCGCCAACGCCGGTGACCGTGCCGCCGGGGCCGACGCCTGCGACGAAAATATCGACCTTACCGTCGGTGTCGTCCCAAATTTCCGGGCCGGTGGTGGCTTTGTGGATCGCCGGGTTTGCGGGGTTTACGAACTGGCCGGGGATGAAGCTGTTCGGGATCTCCTTTGCAAGCTCGTCGGCCTTGGCGATAGCGCCCTTCATGCCCTTGGCACCCTCGGTGAGCACGAGCTCGGCACCGTAGGCCTTCATCAGCTGGCGGCGCTCAACGCTCATGGTCTCGGGCATGACGATTATGATCCGGTAGCCTCTTGCGGCGGCGACGGATGCAAGACCTATGCCGGTGTTGCCGGAGGTCGGCTCGATTATCACGGAGCCGGGCTTGAGCAGACCCTTCTGCTCGGCGTCGTCTATCATGGCCTTTGCGATGCGATCCTTTACGCTGCCTGCGGGGTTAAAATACTCGAGCTTACCGAGGACCTTGGCTTCGAGACCCTCGGACTTTTCAATATGGACAAGCTCCAGCAGGGGGGTCTTGCCGACAAGCTGATCTGCGGATGTATATATCTTACTCATGATTAATTCCTCCAAAATGATTATTTAAATGATGTCTTTAATTCTGTGCAGCATTAGTGCCGACATCGGTATCTCCATATGAAGGTCATTTTTAATAACCAACCTTTCCTGTAGGTTTATACGGATTATAAGGTCTGTGCGCCCGTTTGTCAATAGTCTTTTTCAACTTTTTTGTTGATTTACCCACTTTTCCGGTGTATAATTAGGATTAAGCAGACAGGAGGGAGCAAAAATGCTTGTTTCGACCAAAGGACGGTATGCGCTGCGGGTCATGATCGACCTTGCCGAGCATCAGGCGGACGGGTTTATCCCGCTGAAGATCATTGCCGGGCGGCAGGAGATATCGGAAAAATATTTGGAGAATATCATAAAGCTGCTGGTGCGGGCGAAGCTGCTGACCGGCGTGCGCGGCAAGGGCGGCGGCTATAAGCTTGCAAAAGCGCCCGAGCAGTACACCGTGGGGAGCATCCTGCGGGTGACCGAGGAGTCCATGGCGACCGTCGCCTGTCTCGACCCGGGTGCCGATGCCTGTCCCCGAGCTGCCGAGTGCCGCACGCTCAACATGTGGCGTGGGCTCGATAAGCTCATTAACGATTATTTTGAGAACATCACCCTCGCCGACCTCATGCACAGCGACCCCACAGGCTTCGACTATGTGATATGAAAAAGACCACCGCCCCAGAATATACGGACAGCACAAAAAAGCCCCCCTATGTAGTACTTCTATTTTCCTACATAGGGGGTGTTTTGCCTATTGTCCGTTTTTTACGGTTCGGTGCGAAAGCTGTTCGATGTTTTTTTACTTGACTTGGAAGCCATAATGGGATTAATATATGTTAAACCCAATATGTTAAACACGCAACAAAGTGTACGGAGGTAAATATCATGAAGAAATGGCTTATCATAGCACCCATCGGCGCAGCAGCCGCCGCAGCGTGTTGCCGTTATAGGTGATGGGGTCGACA
>OQWE01000710.1_pt1 | contig 11446 bp, 8 predicted proteins | sample 1691591 | NCBI WGS metagenome assembly OQWE01 (sample SAMN03418265, study PRJEB22391) | human gut metagenome | biome: human-gut; feature: organic feature; material: feces | host: Homo sapiens | place: Tanzania | collected 2013-01
GCGTGTTGTACGCCGCGAGCTCCCGGATGCGGATCGGAAGGTATCTCCAGCGCACAGGAGCACGCTCCTGCCCTCTGCCTTCAGACTTGCGGCCATCTTGCCGATAGTCGTCGTCTTGCCGACGCCGTTAACGCCGACCATGAGGATCACAGACGGCTTTGTCGTAAGCTTCAGCTGCGTGTCCATCGTTCCGAGCATATCCCGCATGTATTCGACGAAGGCCTCTTTGGCGGCTGTGCCCTTGTTTATATAACGCCGCAGCAGAATACGCTTGTAGTCCATCATTATCTGCGCCGTGGTCTCTCCGCCTACATCGGCCATTATGAGCATTTCCTCGAGCTCATCGTAGAAATCCTCACTGTCGATATCGTAATTGCGGAATATCTCCTCAAGCTCCTCAATATTCTTTCTGGTCTTTGTAAGACCGGAAAACATTTTGTCAAAAAAGCCCATTGTGTTCCTCCTCAGTCATTTTCGACAGAGCGCTGCGCCTGATCGAGATCAAGCTCTATGATCTTGGAAACGCCCTTTTCCTGCATTGTCACGCCGTAGAGGTGGTCTGCCTCCTCCATCGTGCCGCGGCGGTGGGTAATAATGATAAACTGCGTTCTGTCGCACATTCTACGCATATACTCGGCATAGCGTATAACATTAGCCTCGTCGAGCGCAGCCTCTATCTCGTCCATTACGCAAAACGGCGTCGGACGCACCTTGAGTATCGCAAAGTAAAGCGCTATCGCAACGAAGGCCTTCTCGCCGCCGGACAGCAGGCTTATATTCGACACAGCCTTGCCGGGCGGCTGCACCTTTATCTCAATGCCGCACTCGAGCGGATCATCCTCATCTTCGAGTATTACGGAGGCCTTGCCGCCGCCGAAAAGCTCAAGGAAGGTCTCGCGGAAGTTTTCGTCAATGAGCCTGAACTGGCCGAGAAAGACCTCCTTCATCTCGTTGGTGACATCATTGATTATGCCCAAAAGCTCCTTCTTTGCCTTTTCGATATCGCTGCGCTGACCGGTCAGGAACTCATATCGGGTGTTTACGCGCTCAAATTCCTCTATAGCGCCGATATTCGGCGTGCCGAGGGCTGATATCTGGCGGCGAAGCTCGCTTATGCCGCGTGATTCCTTTTGCAGATTCTCCACAGGCCGGCGGAGCTGCTGAGCGGTGGAGTGGCTGAGCTCATAATTATCCCAAAGCTTATCAAGGATCTGCTTTTCCTCCATTTCGGCGGAGAGCTTTTTCTGTTCAAGCCTCGCACAGCTGCGCTCAAGCTCGAGCAGACGGCGGTTAGACTCCTGACTGTCCTTATCGGCCTTTGTTCTGCGGCCCTCAAGCTCCATGCGCTTTGCGTTTATCTCTGCTATCTCGGTCTTTATCTTTTCGGCCTGAGACAGTATATCATCGCGCTGCTTCAAAACGGCATCAAGCTGCGAATTTATTACCTCGCATGTGCGCTGAGCCTTTTCTATGGCTGCCCTTCTGAGCTCACTGTCACCCGACAGGCTCTGAGCAAGCACTTTAAGCTGCGCTGCCGATGCGTTCGTTGCACGCATTTCTGCCTCGCACGAGGCTATATCGCGCCGGAGCTCTGCACGATCTTCTATTGCCGCGTCAAGCTCATATCTGAGTCCGGACAGAGCGTTTACCGACTTTTCAAGCTCTATCTGCGCCGCGTCGAGCTGCCTGCCCAGCGTAAGACGGTACTTTTTGAGCTCTTCGAGCTCGTTTGCACGCGAGAGTATACCCGTACCGCGAAGCGCCTTGACTCCGGCCGCGCGACCTTCCTGCCGGTTGACACGGTTCGCGGCAATGTCATGAAGGACGCACCGGTGAACGATCCCGGCTTCGTCGGAGTTGCATATGACCTTGTGAGCTTCGATAAACGCTATGACGGCATATTCGCAAATCTCCTCGGCCGCACCGTAGTCGCCGAAACGCTGGGCGACGCTGTTCGCATTTCAAAGGCAAACGGCAACCGCCTGCGCATTGTCAGTCTTGACGGTCAGCTCATAAACTCCGGAGGCTCGGTTTCGATGGCGAGCGCATACTCGTTATCGGTTTTTATAAGGTTTGCAACCGGCCCGTGAACGCCGCGCAGGTTTCCCCTTCCCGATTCGCGCATGACGGTCTTGACGGCCTTTGAAAAGCCCTCGTACTCCTTTTCCATCTCGGAGAGCATGTGTATACGCGCATCCATGCTGCGGCAGTCGACGGAGAGGCGGTTTACCTTTTCGCGAAGCTGAGAGGCCGCGTTTTCACGGCTTTGAAGCTTCATACGGCAGCCTTCTATGATATTAGTGCTGCCGGTCTCTTTATTCTTTAGCTCGGCAATACTGTCTGCAAGAGATCTTGCCTTGCTGTCGTTATCATCTATCTGTCCGGATATCTCGCTGAGGCGGGCCTGCGCTCCGGCGATATCGCTTTTCATGCGCTCGACCGACTCGCCGCTGCTTTTGATGTTTGCCCTGAGCACAGCAGCCTGCGAATCGCAGTCAGCGGCCCTTGCCTCGGTCTGCGAAAGGCGCTCACGCGCCTTGTCGGCCTCTATATCCTTTTCGTGCATGCGCTCGGATATGCTGCCGGCGGAGGCATACAGCGCCTCGAGACTGCGGTGAGCCTCGTCAAGCTCGGCCCTTGCCGCCTCGTAATCGGCATTCACCACCTGCGCCTGATCGTGCAGCTTATCGAGAGTTGCCATCCAAACGGATATCTCGCACACGCGCAGCTCATCGCGCAGAACAAGATACTTTTTCGCCGTCTCAGACTGGCGGCGCAGCGGCTCGACCTGAAGCTCAAGCTCGTCTATCTTATCGTTTATGCGCAGGAGGTTCTCCTCCGTTTTTTCAAGCTTGCGCTCGGATTCCTCCTTACGGCTGCGGTAGCGTGATATACCGGCGGCCTCCTCGAAGACCTCGCGTCGATCCGTGCTTTTTGTGGATACGATCTCCGCGATTTTACCCTGACCGATGATAGAATATCCGTCTCTGCCAAGGCCGGTGTCCATAAGAAGACTGTTTATATCCTTAAGACGCACAGCCTCGCGGTTTATGTAGTATTCGCTGTCTCCGCTGCGGTAATACCGGCGTGTGAGCATAAGCTCCGTGCTGTCACAGTCGAAGATGTGCTCGGAGTTGTCAATGATGAGCGATACCTGTGCAAAGCCCAGTGCGCCGCGCTTTTCGGTGCCGCCGAAGATAACATCCTCCATTTTGCCGCCGCGCAGTGTCTTCGAGCGCTGCTCGCCCATGACCCACAGTATTGCGTCGGCTATATTTGATTTACCAGAGCCGTTTGGCCCGACTATCGCCGTAACGTCTTTTTCAAAGGTGATCCGCGTCTTATCCGGGAAAGACTTGAATCCCTGCAATTCGAGTGCTTTTAAATACAAAAGTTCTACCCCATTATTTCAGTTCATTCAATATATTTTATAATAAAGGCAAGTCTTAATCAAGACTGACAATGCGTATTTCGCCACTTTTTACACTTGCTTCATGAATTTTGAGCTCGGCCAATGAAAGCTCCGACATGAGAGCTTTCACATTGCAGCGGTGCTGCCCGATCATTTTAGAGACGTCAGATCGGCTCACACCGAGCACAACGCGGCTTTCGGGCTTTACTTCTGCAAGCAGCTCCCGCGCCTTTTGCAGCATTATGCGTGAGAAAACGAGCTCGCCGAGCGCGGGATGATACGCGCCTCCCATCGCGTCGCCGCCCGACAGCTCCTCCGTCGGGTTGAGCCCCATGCGGATTATCGGGATGCCCGCCTCATTAAACAGCGGCACTATTTTTGTGCAGATGCGCACAGCGTCCTCGACCGTGTGCTCCCTATATGTCCCGGTGCGCCACATATCACACAGCACCGTGTCGCGCACGATAACGGTCGGATATATCCTCACACCGTCGGGCTCAAGAGCGATAATCTTTTTTGCAGACTCAATGCAGCTTTCGTCCGTATCGCCGGGAAGGCCGGTCATCATCTGCAATATTAGGTCAAGTCCGGCGGCCTTAATGAGCTTTGATGCGTTTTCAACCGCCGCGCTGTCGTGCCCGCGTCCGGAAAGCTCAAGCACCCGGTCGCACATCGACTGCGCACCGAGCTCGACGACGGCAACACCGTATTTTTTCAGTCTTTTGAGCACGGCTGCATCTATTGCGTCGGGTCTGGTCGAAAGGCGGACAGAGCTTATGACCCCCTCGGCAAGATACGGCTGCGCAGCCTCAAAAAGCTCAAGCTGCTGCCCCTCAGGTATGGCGGTAAAGCTGCCTCCATAAAACGCCAATTGCCGCTTTGTCCCCGATGGGGTCAAGGCGGCTGCTTCTTCTATGGCATTTTTAACGGTCTGCGCCGTGGCGGGCTCGATATGACCTGATATCCTGCGCTGATTGCAGAACACGCAGTCGTTCGGGCAGCCGAGGTGCGGCACAAACACGGGGATGATACTGTTTCTTGCTGTCATTTATTAAGTCTTTCAAGCGCCCGGCAGGCTGCCTCCTGCTCGGCTTCTTTCTTCGTTTTTCCGCTGCCGCAGCCGATGAGCTGCCCGTTAAGGCTAACCTCCGACAGGAATATCTTATCGTGATCAGGGCCTGATTCGCCCGCATCGGTATATCTGAGCTGCTGATCTGGCCTGCGCTGCACAAGCTCCTGAAGCTCGGTCTTATAATCCGACGCGTGATGCGCCTTTACAGCCTCGGGGCTGAGCACCATGCGCTCGACAAAGCTGAGCGCGGCTTCAATGCCGCCGTCAAGAAATATAGCAGCGATGACGGCCTCGGTGGCGTCGGCAAGTATCGATGCACGCTCTCTGCCGCCGTTTTTCTCCTCTCCGTGACCCATGCGCAGATATTCACCGAGTTTGAGCTCCTTAGCCACGCCGTAAAGGCTGTGCTCGCACACCAGCTCCGCACGCAGACGGGTCATTTTCCCCTCCGGCAGTGACGGCGCGATTGAGTACAGGTGCTTTGCCGCCGCAAATCCGAGCACAGAGTCGCCTAAAAACTCAAGACGCTCGTTGCTGGGCACGCCCTCCGCCCTGTTTTCATTTGCGTACGAGCTGTGCGTGAGCGCGTTGAGCAAAAGAGCCCTGTTTTTAAACTTATATCCTATTTTTTCTTCTAACTGCTTCACTATATTACGCTTCTTCCGATATCTTCATGTAATCGATGTTTTTTTCAATGTCTCCGACTATATCTGCCTCGGCAAAGGCCTTGGCCTGACGGATAGCTGCAAAGAACGCCCCGTCTCCGGACGAGCCGTGAGCCTTGATAACGGGCCTTGAGATGCCGAGGAGCGCCGTTCCGCCGACCTCGTTTGAGTCTATCTTCCTCGCTATGCCCTTGACGTCCTTTTTGATCACCGCCGCGGCAAGCTTATTCTTCGTGTTCATCATGAACACCTCCTTAAGCTCCGTAAACAGCCATTTCGCAACGCCCTCGGCGGTTTTGAGGACGATATTGCCGGAAAATCCGTCGCTTACGACAACGTCAACGCCGCCGAAGAGCATCGTGCTGCCCTCGACGTTGCCGACAAAATTGATCCTGCCCTCTTCGCTGGCCTTTTTCAGGAGCTTGTACGTCTCGTGCTGCAAGGCGCCGCCCTTGGTCTCCTCCGCGCCGATGTTGAGAAGTCCGACTCGCGGCTGAGTAAGCCCCATCATTCTGCGGGCATAGAAGCTGCCCATATACGCGAACTGAAGAAGATATTCCGGCGTACACTCGGCGTTTGCGCCGCAGTCGATGAGCATTATGCCGTTCTCGCGGCTGGGCAGAACCGGCGCCATGGCAGCGCGGCGAACGCCCTTTATGCGCTTTACGATAAGCGTGGCCCCCGTGAGCAGGGCCCCGGTTGAGCCTGCCGATACCATTGCGTCACCCTCGCCGTTTTTGAGCATGTTCAGTGCTACTGTCATGGATGCATCCTTTTTGCGGCGCGTTGCGGTGCTGGGATCGTCCTCCATGGTGATAACGTCGCGTGCATCGACTATGCTGATACCGCTTCCGTCCTCGCCCAGATACTTTTCTATCTCTTCCTTGCGGCCGACGAGCACAAGCTCAACACCCAGTCTGTCGCGTGCGTAGACAGCTCCCTTCACTGTCGCCTCGGGCGCGTTATCGCCGCCCATTGCGTCAATTATTATTCTCAAAGCCGAAGACCTCCTTTTTCATAAGTTCTTCAATAACTGCCAAACTCCTTGCTGATATCTCTGCGTTTTTATTGCGCTTGCCCTTGACCCTGTAGCCAAGCGGAGAGATAATACCGAAATTCACGTTCATCGGCTGAAAATCGCCGACGCTGCCGCCGGAAATATACAGGCTTAGAGCTCCTATAGCAGTCTCCTGCGGAAAGTCAACAGGATCTAGGCCAAGTATGCGTGCGGCGGTTTCAATACCTGCGAGCATTCCCGATGCAGCCGACTCGACGTAGCCCTCGACGCCGGTCATCTGTCCGGCAAAGCTGAGTCGCGGCTCGGTTTTGAGTCTGTAATACCGGTCGAGGAGCTTCGGACTGTTTAGATATGTGTTGCGGTGCATTACTCCGTAACGGACAAACTCTGCGTTTTTCAGGGCCGGTATCATGGAGAATACGCGCTTCTGCTCGCCCCAGGTCAGGTGCGTCTGGAAGCCTACGATGTTGTAAAGCGTTCCGTCTGCGTTATCGCGCCGCAGCTGAACAACAGCGTAGCTTTCGCGCCCCGTGCGCGGATCGCGCAGGCCGACGGGCTTCATCGGCCCGTAGCGCAACGTATCCTCACCGCGGCGGGCCATGACCTCAACGGGCATGCAGCCTTCAAACACTCCGCCGTCGTCAAAGCCGTGTACGGAGGCCTCCTTTGCGCCGCAAAGCTCACGGACAAAGGCTTTGTACTCGGTTTCATCCATCGAGCAGTTTATATAATCCGCTGTACCTTTGTCATAGCGCGAAGCAAAAAACGCGTTTTCCATATCCACGCTATCAAGCGTCACGATAGGCGCGACGGCATCGTAAAAATGCAGCCCCTCACCGCCGCAGAGTTCGGATATCTTGTCCGCCAGTGCATCGCTTGTGAGCGGACCTGTCGCAACAACGCACTCTCCGTCGGGAAAGCCCGTGGCTTCGTCCGCGACGATCTCTATATTTTCGCAGGCACGAAGCTTTTCCGTTATGTATCGCGCAAAGGCCTCTCTGTCAACGGCAAGGGCGCCTCCGGCCGCAACGCGGTTATGATCGGCGCTTTCCATGATGAGCGAGCCCAGCCTGCGCAGCTCGGCCTTTAAAAGCCCGACGGCGTTAGTGAGCTCATCACTGCGCAGCGAGTTCGAGCACACGAGCTCGGCAAAGTATTCGGATGTGTGCGCCGGGGTCATTTTCTTCGGCTTCATCTCGACGAGCCGTACTCTTATTCCCCTTTTGGCAAGCTGCCAGGCACATTCGCTGCCGGCAAGCCCCGCGCCGAGGACCGTGACCTCTCTCATATACTTATTCCTTAGTTTTCTTGGTGGTTTTTTTCTTAGTCGTCTTCTTGTCGGCTGCCGCCTTTTTCTTATAGCCTCGCTTATCCTCCGGCACGAACTCCGGACAATCCTCGTTTATACAGAATGCCTTCTGGCGGCCTCTGCCGCCGGGCTTGAACAGGGTCTTGCCGCAGCTCGGGCAATTATCCTTTGTCGGCACATACCATGTCATGAAGCCCTTTATCTCGCTGCCGTCGGCGGCGGTGCCGCGCCATGGGCAGTCCGCGCCGCGCTCGCAGGCGTAATAGGTATTTCCCTTTTTAGAGGTGCGTTTGAGGATGCGGCTGCCGCACTTGGGGCATTTTCCGGGCATCTCGATAACGAGAGGCTTTGTGAAGCTGCATTCCGGATAAGCCGGGCACGCGAGAAAGCGGCCGAAGCGTCCGGATTTTACGACCATCTGCCGGCCGCAGACATCACAATATTCATCGCTTAGCTCATCGGGAACCTTGATCCTCACGCCGTCAAGCGCCTTTTCGGCATTCTCAAGCTCGGTGCTGAAGTCGCCGTAGAAGCTGCGCAGCAGCTCCTTCCAATATAGCTTGCCACTCTCGACCTCGTCGAGCTCCTCCTCCATGTGGTTTGTGAATTTAAGATCTACTATATCAGGGAAGCGCTCCTCCATAAGCTGAGTGACTATCTCGCCGAGGTTTGTCGGCTTGAGATATTTGCCGTCCTTTACGACGTACTCATGCGAGGTTATGGTCGATATCGTAGGAGCATAGGTTGACGGACGGCCTATGCCTTTTTCCTCCATTGCGCGGATGAGCGTGGCCTCCGTGTATCGTGCGGGCGGCTGCGTAAACTGCTGCTCGGGGAGCATTTTTTCGAGGAACACCTGCTCGCCCTCATTAAGAGACGGCAGTTTGCTGCGCGGCTCGTCGCTCTCCTCATCCTTACCCTCCTCGTACACCGCCGTATAGCCGGCAAAGCGCATCTCAGAGTAGTTTGCGCGGAAATCGTAGCCCGCGGAGGCGACGTCGACAACAACGTTATCATACACTGCGTTTGCCATCTGGCACGCGGTAAAGCGCCCCCAAATCAGGCGATAGAGCCTGTACTGCTCGGGAGTAAGATCCTTGCGTACAACGTCGGGGCTCAGCTCGATATTAGTCGGGCGTATGGCCTCGTGCGCGTCCTGTGCGCCGGATTTTGTTTTATACACGCGGAAGGAGCCGTGGTAATACTCCTTGCCATAGTGGTCGATTATATAATTTTTCGCCGCCATGAGCGCCTCGTCGGAAAGGCGCAGAGAGTCGGTACGCATGTAGGTTATAAGACCCACCGTGCCGTAGCCTGCGATATCGACGCCCTCGTAAAGCTGCTGTGCTATGGACATGGTGCGGCGCGGCGTCATTCCCAGGCGGCGGCTGGCCTCCTGCTGAAGCGTCGAGGTGATAAACGGAGGCGAGGGACTGCGGTGCTTTTTGCCGTGCTTGACGGTCTTTACCTTGAACGGCTCATCTTTGGTGGCGTTGATGACGGCATTGACCTCGTCCTCGGATTTAAGCTCAAGCTTCTTATCATCCCTGCCGTAAAAGCGCGCCGTGAATTTGGCGTTTTCCTCGCTTTCAAATATTGCGTCGAGCAGCCAGTATTCTTCGCTTACAAAGCTTCTTATCTCGTTTTCGCGGTCGACTACCATGCGCGTTGCGACAGACTGCACCCTGCCTGCGGAAAGGCCGCGTCGGATCTTCTTCCAAAGCAGCGGTGAGAGCTTGTAGCCGACGAGACGGTCCAGCAGTCTGCGCGCCTGCTGTGCATCGACAAGATTGCTGTCAATATCACGGGGTTTTCCGATGCTCTCGGTGACTACCTTTTTTGTTATCTCGTTAAATGTAACACGTCTTGCACTTTCATCTGAAAGCGCAAGCAGCTCCTTGAGATGCCACGATATTGCTTCGCCCTCGCGATCCGGGTCGGTCGCGAGATAGACGGTTTTCGCATTTTTGCTGAGTTTTTTGAGCTCGTCTATGATATCCTTGTGATCCTTGACCGGTATATACTTGGGCTCGAAATCGTTTTCTATATCAATTCCAAGGGTACTCTTTGGCAAATCGCGCAAATGTCCCATGGAGGCAACAACTTTATAATCACTGCCGAGATACTTCTCGATCGTTTTGGCCTTAGCCGGCGACTCGACTATGACCAGATTCTTTTTTGCACTGGGCATCGGGAATCCTCATTTCATCTTAATATTCAAAGTAAAGCGCTTGCCCGTCTCCTGCCGGACATAGCCCTTTATCTGCAAAAGCGTGAGATCTGCCAGCACCTTTGCCGGTGCAAGACCGCTTCGCTCTATGACAGTGTCAACATGAATGGAGGGCTCATCCATCACCCCGATTATCTTCAGCTGACTTGGGCTCAGGCTATCCAATTGTTTCTGCAAGTCAATATAAGCCGCGTCGGGTGCCTTGTCAACAACTTTTTTCTCGCATTTTTCGGCACTGGGCTCTTTTTTGGGCTTGGCCTCGGACTTTGGAACGACTCCGGAGGGCATTTCAAATTCGACTTTTCTTATCTTATTCGGGTACAGTGCCGCAAACTCACTGACTACCTCCCAGCCGTTTGTTACCGGCTTTGCTCCCTCCTTGATAAGCAGGTTCGTGCCCTCGCAGTTCGGCTGATCGGCATTTCCCGGAACGGCAAAGACCTCCTTGCCCTGATCGGCGGCCTCGTTCACGAAAAGCCGCGTTCCGCTCCTGAGCGGAGCCTCGATCACAGTCACACCCAGTGAAAGGCCGCTGGTTATCCTGTTTCTTGCACGGAAAAACGAGCTGTACGGCTTCGTGCCTGGCGCATATTCGCTTATGAGCGCTCCGTGCATTACAACATCCCGCGAAAAGCGGCTTTTATCCAGCTCATGCGGCAGTCCGAGAACTCCGATCACCCTGCCGTCGGCCATTAATGCGCCCTCGGCAGCTGCCGAGTCGATGCCGACCGTCAGGCCCGATATCACCGTACCGCCGCATTTTGCTATCTCGTAGCCCATGCGCATACCCATTTTAATGCCGTAGGGCGTAGCCTTGCGCGTACCGATCACGGCAATGGCGGGCTCTGCGTCCATATCCGGCAGCTTGCCCTTGACGTATATGACGGCGGGCGGAAGATGTATGTTCCTAAGGCGCTCCGGATAAGCATCCTCATTGAGCGTAATAACATCTATACCGTCGTTATCGCACTTTTCAAATATTCGCTTTGCCGCATCGAGATCGCGCTTTTCAAGCTCCTCCGCACCTTCGATATTGCGCGGCAGCAGGCGCGTTATCTCGCCCACCGGCGCAAAATACATCTGCTCCGGACTTCCGTAGTATTTAAGAAGCGAGGTTATCGCCCTCGGTCCGATGCGCGGCGAGGTCGACAGCCACAGCCAGTAAATAACGTCATTCATACGCTACCTCGACATTTCCCACATAATGACCGATGCCGCGATCGCCGCATTAAGCGACTCGGAATGCGGATTCATCGGTATTATAAGCTCTCCGCCGCAGATATCCAGAAGCTCGCGGGAGAGTCCCCTGCCCTCGCTTCCTATTGCAACCGCGCTTCTGTGAAGCTCGGCGTTACGGATATCGTTCGCCTTATCGCTCAGCGCCGCGCCGAACAGCGGCAGTAGGATAATTATAGCCCGTAAAGGGGCGTATTGTCAAGGTGCATAGGCGAATTGTACCCTCCCAACATGGGAGGATTTTTTTATGGCAAAAATTGATAAGGCAAGATTTTGGACGGGCGTTCTCTACCCAGAAAACATGAGGGAGGACTGGAAAGAGGTCATAGGCGATACTTTGCAGTACCCCTATGCGTACTGTCAGCACTCCCAAGACAAGGACAGCAAGAGCGAACACCGCAAAGACAGCCCTTGACTTCTGGATTTTTTGGGCTATTCCGTCTACGCCGACGGAACAAGAAACTTGCGTTTCCCGTCCCGTCGTCTCCGCCAGTATACCCCAAA
>OQWE01000711.1_pt1 | contig 11442 bp, 10 predicted proteins | sample 1691591 | NCBI WGS metagenome assembly OQWE01 (sample SAMN03418265, study PRJEB22391) | human gut metagenome | biome: human-gut; feature: organic feature; material: feces | host: Homo sapiens | place: Tanzania | collected 2013-01
ATAACCAGTAAAACTCGGCTTCCGTAACTGGCTCATTTCCACCGCGATGTCCACTATGAGTCATCAGTATTACTGTAAGTGGTTTTACAGCGATGAAGAAATTGAAAAGGTTCAGGCATCAAATTTTGTAAAAGAGGTTGACGAAAAAACCGACGAGGAGCTTATAAAAAATAAGAAAACTAATTTTGTTGAGCCGCTTAAAAACGACGGTATGACGGACGGAATTGTTGCTCAAACGGATGCTTACGAAATAATAAAGCTTACAGTAAACGGACAAACCGCATACCTTGCATGTGTTTTCGACCCTTCAAAGGTGACGGTTGCATACACAAACAAGCTCGGAAGCATGGGTCAGTACGTCACAAAGATGGCGGAGCTTAAGGACGCTTATCTCGGAATAAACGGAGCGGGATTTTATGACCCGGGTGCCTGCAGTGACGGAGGAACGCCGGGCGGAATAACCATTGCGGGCGGAAAGATAATAACCGACAACGGATTTCACGGCTATTCGGGCGGAGGACTTATAGGCTTTAATAAGGACGATGTACTCTGTCTCATAAAAAACATCACGGCGGAGGAGGCTATAAATCAGGGTATCAGAGATGCCGTCTCATGGGGACCGTTTCTTGTGGTAAACGGTAAGTCGTCATATGTTTCCGGAAACGGGGGCTGGGGTCTTGCGGCGAGAACCGCCATAGGACAGCGTGCCGACGGTACGGTCCTTCTCCTGGTTGTGAATTCAAACGCCACCAGAAGCAAGGGCGCCGACATGGGAGACCTTGCAAAAATCATGGTAAACTACGGAGCGGTCAATGCGGCAAATCTTGACGGCGGTACCTCCACCGTTATGGTTATGCCGTCCGAGGATGCGCTTAAGGTTAACCCTGAATCAAAGACAGACGGGTGGTCAACTGCCTACAGAATCATAAATGATCCCGTTGACAGCGAGCTTAAACACAAGACAAGACCTATTGCGGATGCATGGGTGGTTTTAAAATAAAAAGAAAAAATGCTCAGATGCGTAAAAAGCATCTGAGCATTTATTTATACTTTATCTTTAAGCAGCTTCCTTTTCTCGGCGGCACTTGTTATCTGCCGCGAAATGAGGAAGCCTCCGACTCCTGCGAGAGTTCCGACAAGGAATCCTGCTATGACGTCGGTCGGGTAGTGAACACACAGGTAAATACGTGAAAGTCCCATAATGACCGCAAGCACGAGCAGTATGTAAGCCCATTTGTGACCGTCCGACCGCGCTGTGGAAAACAGTGATACAGACGATTCAAAGGCAACCGTTGTGTGCCCGGACGGGAAGGACTTGTCTCCTTCCAGATGGGAGCCGGCATACGTGTAAAATGCTTCATACGTGTTCCAGAACGGCGTGTCTTTAAGTCCGACATACGGTCTCGGTCTTGCAATCCACGGCTTTAGAATCATATTTGTTATGAGTGAGCCGATAGCCAGAGCAAACGCGAGTGAAATACCGTATTTTCTGTTTTTTTTGAAGCAGCAGAGCACGAGTGCGATAACAACGTATACAAGGAATGCACGTATGTTTCCGAGGTTTGCGAAGATGTTTGCAACAACGTTCAGAAACTCATTCTGTACACCGCATACGAGCTCGTAAACCCTTGTGTCAAACCCATAAAAGTAAGTATTCAGAAAATCTGTCATCAAAATCTCCGTTTATTATCAGTCCGGAAGGTTTTCAAGCTGATTTATCCAATAATTGTATGTGTCCTTGTAAGGCTTTGACTTGCCCGGTCCGAGATAAGTGATGGAACCGCCGATAACAGTACCGTGGTCGGCAACAGCATCGGGAAGAACATGCCAGATTCCTTTCTTGAGCGGCTTATCCTTAACTTCGTCATAAACGCAATGAGGCTCAAGATGAGGATAACGTGCAGACTCAAGGGATACGAGTCCGTCGTTCGGTCTCCACTCTTCGGTGATTTCCGCACCGTTGATGTTCTGGAGCGGGAATCTTCCCATAACCTTTGCAAACGGTATGAATGCGAAGATCATTATCTTGTCACGTACATAAGTTCCGTCGCCTACGGGCTTTGTTCCGTTACCTGCAACTGAGAAATAGTAAACGTTGGGTGATGTTTTGATATCTCTGTTCATGTCCATAGCCTGATCGATACGAAGGTCTGCGAATACATTGTCCTTAGACTTTACGATCTTTCTGATAGCCTTGATGTTGAACATGTTGCGAGCGTATGTAAGGTTGCCCGGAACCTCTGTGAGGCCCCACTGCTCCATGTGGAAGTCATAGACCGAGTTTGCACCTGTGTTGCCTATAACGCTGCCGAGAGCGAGAACACCGTAGGTTACGCCTACCATGAGCTTCGGGAAAGCGTGTGTAAAGGTTGTTCCGTCGTGCGGAGCAGAGATAGCGGTGAGTGACTTAACCCATTCACCGTGTCCGCCTTCAAAGAGCGGTGAAAGCTCTCCTGCGGGAGTTGCTGCGCGCTCTTCTTCAGAACCGAATTCAAGAAGGCTTACAAGCATACGCATGGTTGCGCCGCCGAATGAGTGTCCGAGAAGATGAATCTTCTTTATTCCGCCGTCTGCCATCGGCTCGCCCCAGTCCTTTACAAGACCTTCGCATTTTCTGCCGAAGCGGTTGTGACCCTTTTCTCTTGAGTGAGCAAGACCGTAGTCAACGGTTGTACCCTTAAGCTCTGCGTAGAGCTCGCAAGCGCGGTCCCAAGCTGAACCTACAGGGCTTACCTTCTGTGCATACGCCTCAATTCCGTCTGCACGAAGCTGTTTCATCTGATTTCCGCATACCATGCCCCAGTAAGGCATTGCTGCATACATCTTTTCCTTCTCACCCCAGCCCATCATGCCGTGGACAAAGATGTAAGGATACTTGTTTTTGTACGCCATTTTAATTACCTCTCTTTATTTCGGTCGCATATCAAGTGAATGCGACCATATTGTTTTCTAAAAAACTGCCATTAGATTATACTCCAAAAAAGACATTTTGGCATTTGACAACCATGACAAAAAACATATACTTTTGTGTACAACTTTAACAAGAATTTTCGCTTTACCGAAAATTTCGGGGCAGGTTAGTGCGGCACAACTTTAATTGTTTACACAAGTCGTGATTTATGATAAAATATTTCCTCACGAGTGTAGTTTTTTATAGTATTTTTGGAGGTTACATATGGCAACGGCAGAGGTCAGTACTGAGGAGTTAAATATTCAGTTTGACTACATACTTAAAGTGAAGGCAATTCTTCAGGAGCGTTTTTCGGGTCGTACTCCCAAAGCCTTTACACATACATACGGTTGTCAGGGCAATGTATCCGACGGAGAACGTATCGACGGACTTCTCTCTCAGATGGGTTATGATTTTACCGATGACGCATCCAAGGCGGATTTTATTCTGTTCAATACCTGTGCCGTACGTGAGCATGCACAGGACAGAGTTTTCGGAAATGTCGGTGCTCTTAAAAAATACAAGGAAACAAATCCCGAGCTTATCATTTCTCTTTGCGGCTGTATGGTTCAGCAGCCCCATGTGACCGAGAGGATAAGAAAAAGCTTTCCGTACGTTGATCTCGTTTTCGGAACGAATGTCATTCACAAGCTGCCGGAGCTTCTCTATGAAGTTCTTATCTCAGACTCACGTGTTTTCGACATAACGGGCGGAGACGGCGTTATTGCCGAGGGCTTGCCGATCAGACATACAAACAAGCTTAAGGCGTTTCTTCCCATAGCGTACGGCTGTAACAACTTTTGCACATATTGCGTAGTGCCGCTTGTAAGGGGCAGGGAGAGAAGCCGTAAGTATGAGGATATCTTAAACGAGGCAAAACAGCTTGTAGCTGACGGCTATAAAGAGATAATGCTCATAGGGCAAAACGTCAATTCCTACGGAAATGACTTCGGTGAAAAGAACCTTTTTGCAAAGCTTCTTCGTGAGATAAATGACATACCCGGTGACTTTCTCATACGCTTTATGACATCCCATCCGAAGGATTGCTCATATGAATTGCTGGACACCATGGCGGAGTGTGAAAAGGTTGAAAGGCATATTCATCTTCCCTTCCAGTCGGGCAATGACAGGGTCCTTAAGGCCATGAACAGACACTATGACCGTGCGCATTACGAGGAGCTTGTAAGGTATGCGAAGAAGGTTATGCCGGACATATCCGTCACCAGTGACGTCATAGTGGGCTTCCCCGGTGAAACCCGAGAGGAATTTCTTGACACCGTATCGCTTATAAGGGAACTTGAATTTTCGTCACTTTATGTATTTATCTACTCGCCCCGTGAGGGAACGAAGGCTGCTCTCATGCCCGATCCGATAGATGCAAAGACAAAATCTCAGTGGTTTTCCGAGCTTTCCGGCGCACAGGAAGAGGTTGCCGCACAGCGTTCAAAGCACATGAAGGACAAGGTATACAGAGTTCTTGCCGAGGGACGTAATAAAGCGGGCAGAATTTCCGGCAGAACGTCGGGTAACATAATGATTGAGTTTGACGGACCGGATGAGCTTATAGGAACATTTTGTAACGTCAGGGTTACAGAACCGCTTACATGGATATTAAAAGGCGAACTTGCAGAATAAATTTTACATCGCCCTTTTAATCATAAATACGGGGTGAAAGCCCCTTTTTTTAAAGGAGACAAAAACATGGACGTAATTGAACTTACAAGACAGCTTGGTGCAGCTATTCAGGCTGACGAGAGGTACGCAAAGTTTGCAGACGCAAAGGCTGCAACAGAGGCAAATGCCGAGATTCAGGATATGATGAAGAAGATTGAAGAAATCCGTACGGCATATCAGGCTGCCGCAATGAGCGAGACACCTGATGAAAAGCTTATGGAAAAGCTTGACAAGGATTTCCAGAATGTTTACACGGCTCTTATGGTAACAGACGGTATGTCGGCTTATGATGCCGCACGTCAGGAGCTTGACGGTATGATGAACTATATCATGCAGCTTCTCTATCTCTGCGTAAACGGCGAGGATCCGAAGACCTGTGAGCCTCCGACAGATCATGAATGCGGCGGTGAATGCAGCCATTGTTCAGGCTGCTGATTACTCAAAACAAGGGCGGCTCTCTGCCGCCCTGTTTTAAAATTTTGAGACTTAAACTATGAGTCCCGGAGAGGATGAAACAAAGATGGCTTCAAAGGGAAATACCCCTACCCCAATGATGCAGCAATATCTGCAGACAAAAGAACAATACAAGGATGAAATACTGTTTTATCGTCTCGGAGACTTTTATGAGATGTTTTTTGATGACGCAAAGCTTGTGTCATCGGAGCTTGATTTGGTGCTTACGGGCAAGGATTGCGGTATGGACGAGAGGGCTCCCATGTGCGGAGTGCCGTTTCACGCCGCCGATACGTATATCGCAAGGCTCGTGTCTCGCGGTTATAAGGTAGCCATATGTGAGCAGCTTGAGGACCCGGCAACGGCAAAGGGCATCATAGGAAAAACTGTCATCCTCAACAAACTGTGTTTTGAGGTTTTCCACCCGCTCACAATACTCTGTTAAGGCTTTGAGCTTTACAGCCTCTCTGTTCGCGATAATTTCAGACGGAGAAAAGCGTGAAAGTTCATCCGTAACCGAGGATGTATCCAAGTCCGAGGACAACGTAGTTACGTATACCGAGCCGGTGGATACGTCGCAGAAGCAGAGTCCTGTTTCACTGTTCGACAGACAAACGGACGCGAGATAATTGTTCTTTGTCTCATCCAGCATATCGGAAAAAGCATTTCCGACTTAGAACTTGTGAGTGAGGTGTCCGTCTGTGCGCTCGGCGCGGCACTTGCTTATCTCTATGAGGTTCAAAAGACTGAGCTTTCCAATATTCGCTCGGTTCATTATTACACCGACGCAAAGTATATGCGCCTTGATTTTTCCGCACGAAGAAATCTTGAACTCTGTGAGACTATGCGAAACAGAGATAAAAAAGGTTCTCTTTTGTGGGTACTTGACAAGACAAAAACAGCAATGGGAAAGAGAATGCTCCGCTCGTTTATCGAGCAGCCTCTTGTTTCTCCGGCTGCCATAATCAGACGTCAGAATGCGGTGTCGTACCTTTATCAGGATATGCAGCTTCGTGATGAAATCGCGTCATACATGACAAATATCCATGACATGGAGCGCCTTATAACGAGGATTTCCTACGGTACGGCAAATGCAAGGGAATTGCGCAGCCTCTATGAGACGGTTTCTCTCCTGAAACCCGTAAAGGAGCTTCTTCTCGGCTGTAAGACAGAGCTTCTCACTCAAATTGAAAATGATATCGACCCGCTTTCGGATATCCTGACGCTTATAGATTCTGCAATTGTCGATGAGCCTCCGTTTTCGGTACGTGAGGGGGATATGATAAGGCAGGGCTACAGCGAAGAGCTTGACTCCCTTCGTGAAATAGTTTCCGGAGGAAAGGGATATCTTGCAAAAATCGAAGCCGCCGAACAGGAAAAGACGGGAATCAAAAAGTTGAAGATAGGCTACAACAGGGTTTTCGGATATTTTATCGAGGTATCGAATTCATTTAAGGACATGGTGCCCGAAAACTACATACGTAAACAGACTCTCGCAAACTGCGAAAGATATATCACACAGGAGCTTAAGGAGCTTGAATCAAAGGTGCTTTCCGCACAAGAGAGAATAACAAGGCTTGAATACGAGCTTTTCTCGACAGTAAGGAATACGGTTGCGGGAGAGCTTGACAGAGTACAGAAGACCGCTACGGCGGTAGCTCTTCTGGATGTTATCTGCTCGTTTGCAAAGGTTTCTTTTGACAACAATTATGTATGCCCCGAGATAACCGAAAACGGCACAATAAGCATAACAGGAGGCAGACATCCGGTTGTGGAAAAGATGCTTTCCGGTGCTCCGTTTGTTCCGAATGACACCCTGCTTGACGGCGGTGAGAACCTTGCCGCTATAATAACAGGGCCGAATATGGCGGGAAAATCCACGTATATGCGGCAAGTGGCACTCATAGTCATAATGGCTCAGATAGGTTGCTTCGTGCCCGCATCGGACGCAAAGATAAGTATCTGCGACAGCGTTTATACCCGTGTGGGCGCGTCCGATGACCTCGCTGCCGGCCAGTCAACGTTTATGGTTGAGATGTCCGAGGTTGCCGGTATACTCAAAAATGCAACAAAGAACAGTCTAATTATTCTTGATGAAATAGGAAGGGGCACCTCAACCTTTGACGGAATGAGCATTGCACGTGCTGTCCTCGAATATGTCTGCAACCGCAAAAAGCTCGGTGCTAAAACCTTGTTTGCAACGCACTATCACGAGCTTACGGATATGGAAAACGAATTTGACGGGATAAAGAACTATAACATCGCCTGTAAAAAGCGCGGTGATGATATCATATTCCTGCGCAGAATTGTAAGAGGTCCCGCTGACGGCAGCTACGGTATCGAGGTTGCGAAGCTTGCGGGTGTTCCGAATGAGGTTGTTAAACGTGCACGCGAGGTTCTCCGCGGAATAGAAGCATCCGGCTTTGAGGGCCTCGGCGGCATGAGCGGTATTCCCGTATCGGAATTCGACGAAGCCGAAAATATGCAGATAAGCTTCGGTACAAATCTCGGCACGGAGCTGGTATCCGAACTTAAGAACTTAGATGTGAACACACTCACGCCGATAGAGGCGATGACATATTTATACGAAATCGCAAAGAGGGCAAAGGACAGTTAGAAACGGAGGCCGTTATGCCGAAAATAAATGTTTTGCCAAAGCATATTGCAAACTTAATAGCTGCGGGCGAGGTCGTTGAACGTCCTGCCTCTGTTGTCAAGGAACTTATGGAAAACGCCATTGACGCCGGAGCTACGGCTCTTACGGTAGAGATAAAGCGGGGCGGAGTAACGTATATACGCATAACCGATAACGGCTGCGGGATTGCACGTGACGACATAAGAAACGCGTTTAAAAGTCACGCGACCAGCAAGATACTCAGGGAGGAGGACCTTTCCGGTATAGGCACACTCGGCTTTCGCGGAGAGGCGCTGGCATCTATTGCCGCCGTTTCCAGGGTGGATGTGCTCACCTGTACACAGGATGAGGAAACCGGAACGGTTTACAAAATAGAGGGCTCAGAGGAAAAACTTCTCGACGATGCAGGCTGTCCGAAGGGCACGACAATCGTTGTTAAGGATATTTTTTATAACACACCCGCAAGAATGAAATTCCTGAAAAAGGATGTTACCGAGGGAAACGCGGTTGCAGGCGTGGTTGACCGGATTGCGCTTTCTCACCCGGAGGTCTCGGTGCGCTTTATCCGTGACGACAAGCAGCAGCTTGTAACCTCGGGGAACGGAAAACTCGGCGCAACGGTTTATTCCGTTTTCGGAAAGGATTTTGCGAATGCTCTCATAGAAACCTGTTATGAGCTTGACGGAATAAAGGTCGAGGGTCTTATCTCTCTTCCCCGTGCCGCTCGGGCAAACAGATCCATGCAGTTTTTCTTCCTCAACGGAAGACTTGTAAAAAGCATCACCGCACAGACAGCTCTTGAACAGGCCTACAAAAATGCAATTATGGTGGGTAAGTTCCCGGCTTGCGTTCTTAACATATACACCCCTCTAAACATGGTGGATGTCAATGTACACCCCGCCAAAACGGAGGTTCGTTTTGAAAATGAAAAGCAGATATTCGACGCGGTTTATTATGCCGCAAAATCCGCTATAGAGGAAAAGGACAAGCCGTCACGTCTTGACCTTGCAAGGATGGATCTTAAAAATCCGCATTTTAATGAAAGCAAGGGAGAGCAGGTTTCCTTTGATGTTGTGAAGATGTATGAAAATCTTCCGAAGAAAAATCCTGACTTCTGGAAAAAGGAAAGTTCAACATCATATAAAAATTCACATGTAGCCGGCACTCCGATTAAAGAGAGTGAATCATTTAAACAGAGTGAATTGCCAAAACAGAGTGAATTACCAAAACAGGATACATCGCCGGAAGGTACAAACACCTGTGAGACGGCAGCCGAGAAACCGGTACCGCCGAAGCCGTACGTCAGAAGCTCTGAATCAGCGGTCGGAAATGTTCGGAAAAAGCCTGAAAAAATAATCGGTGAAGAAGTAGCTGCCGAAGAAGAAATCAAAGAAGAAACAATCATTGAAGAGCGAAAGAATATCACTGACTTTAAGGTTATAGGGGAAGCCTTTTCTACTTACATATTTGTTGAATGTGAAGGAAAGATTCTCCTTATAGACAAGCATGCCGCACACGAGCGTATGCTCTTTGAAAAGCTTAAGGCAGAGGCCGAGGCGACAAAATCGCAGGTTTTACTCTCTCCTGTAACCGTTATGCTCAGCAAGGAGGAATATTCGGCGGTTCTGTCGGCAAAGGATTTGCTCATGAGCACCGGCTGGAATATCGACGACTTCGGACAGGGCTGTGTTGTTGTCCGTGAGTGCCCGGTTATGCTTATTGATGACGACATAAAGGCACTTGTTGAGGAGATGGCTGGATACCTTATAGAATCACATGACCCGACTCCCGAAAAGCTTGACTGGATTTACCACAACACCGCTTGCCGTGCCGCGATAAAGGGCGGGGATAAGACCACTGAGTATGAACTCACAAGGTTTGTTGAAAAGCTTCTCTCGGATCCTGAAATACGCTATTGCCCTCACGGACGGCCCGTGATGATTGAGATGTCGCGCGCAGACCTTGAAAAGCAATTCGGAAGAATAGTATAAGTTAATCGGAAGAATAATACAGTTAAAAGGAATCATAAAAAAGAACCTCTCACGAGTCCGTGAGGGGTTCAAATATTTTTGAGATATCCGGTCTTTGTAAAAGTCTGTAAAACAAAAGAAGACCGAGAATTACAACGGAGATAAACTCTCCGGCGCCGACCTCCAGTGCGGTGATAAGGAATGTGGTTACCTTCGCACCCTCGCCGTCCGCGAGGAAGAAGGTGAGCTCCGCACCGACTATGAGTGCGTTGCATATGACGGGCATGAGTGATGCGGCAAACGGATAATCCTTTATCCTGACGTTTCTCAGAAGTCTTGTGAGAATTGCTGCGATAAGAGTTGCGGATGTACCTATCAGAATATCCGCAAGACCGTACGGACTTGCAAGATTTGAGATGGCGCAGCCTATCGCAAGACCCGGTATGGCTGCCGGCGTAAATACAGGCAGGATACAGAGGATTTCCGAAAGTCGTACCTGTATGGGACCGAATGCAAGCCCCATGGCGTTCGAGATGAGTGTCAGTACAAAGTAGAGGGCTGCGATAAACCCTGCCTGTACGACATAGATGTTTTTAATTTTCATTTTTTACTCCTTAGTTTTGATTCGGCAGTCAGTGCCGGTCAGGATGGTTTCGAACTGACCTTGGTGTGTATTCTTTAACCGACTACGCTGTAAAGAATGTCGGTGTATGTCGGGAATGGCCAATACTCTTTTGCGGTTATTTCCTCAAGATTGTCGGCGAACCTTCTTGCACTCTCCATGTCGGGTGTTATGGTGTCTCTGTAGTAGTGAGCACGCTCGGTTATGTCGTCCACGTTCTCGGCTTTTAAGATGTCCTTTTCGAGCGTTTTGAGTGCTCTGTAAAGGTTGTCGGAGTTCTCCGAGAGCCTGTTTAAAAGATTTATCTCAAGCTCACAGCGGAGGGCTCTTGACGCTCTCTGCTTTTCATTTATCGTGGTTGCGATAGCGCTCATATACTTGCAGACTGCCGGGCAGATATCCTTCTTTATCATGTCAATCATTGTGAGTGTTTCGATATGAAGTGACTTGCAGTAATTCTCAAGAAGGATGTCATAGCGCGAGATAAGCTCTTCCTTTGTGTAGATCTTGTGCTTTCTGAAAAGCTCGATATTTTTCTCGGCGATATATGGAACCGTACATCGCCGTTCGCATTCACCGGAAATAAATTTGAATTCCGTATGCTGGGCTCAAGTGCGTCTCTCAGCTCCCCTAACGTCATATATATGGAGACGATGGCGGGCGGCGCCTCATCTCCGCCGAGACGATGGTCGTTTGTCGGGCTTGCGGCGGAAACACGTAAGAGATCCTGGTATTCGTCAACACCCTTTACGACCGCCGCAAGGAATATGAGAAACTGTATGTTCTCGGCGGGCGTTTTTCCGGGGTTGAAAAGGTTAACCCCGGTATCTGTTGACACCGACCAGTTATTATGCTTACCTGAGCCGTTTACACCGGCAAACGGCTTCTCATGGATAAGGCATGAAAGGTTGTGACGTATGGCAACGGTTTTCATTATCTCCATGGTAAGCTGATTCTGGTCGGTGCTTGTGTTGGCGTCGGAGAAGATGGGGGCGAGCTCATGCTGTGCCGGAGCAACCTCGTTGTGCTCGGTTTTGGCATAGATGCCGAGCTTCCAAAGTTCTGTGTTGAGGTCGTCCATAAATGACTTCACACGAGGTTTGATCGTGCCGAAGTAGTGGTCCTCCATTTCCTGACC
>OQWE01000713.1_pt1 | contig 11418 bp, 11 predicted proteins | sample 1691591 | NCBI WGS metagenome assembly OQWE01 (sample SAMN03418265, study PRJEB22391) | human gut metagenome | biome: human-gut; feature: organic feature; material: feces | host: Homo sapiens | place: Tanzania | collected 2013-01
CGGAACCATAAAGCGCAGCAAAGATAACGAACAAGATCAAGAACAGCCCCAACATATACAATAACTGCCCCAACATATAAATTCTACCACAATGATAAAGACTCTTATCATCGACGACGAGCCGTTGGCTCTCCAGCAACTTGCAGTTTACGTGTCGAAGGTTCCGTTCCTTACGCTCGTGGGCGAGTGTCAAAGTGCTCTCGAAGCACGCGACATCATCAACAGCGAACGTGTTGACGTCATCTTCATCGACATCAACATGCCCGACCTTAACGGCATGGACTTTGTGCGCTCGCTCGTGGCGCCGCCGCTCGTGGTCTTTACCACAGCCTATTCGGAATATGCTATCGACGGATTCAAGGTTGACGCCGTAGACTATCTGCTCAAGCCGTTCAGTCTGGACGACTTCCGTCGTGCCGCTCTGCGCGTAAAGGAACGCTATGAGCACAACAATGCGCCGCTGCCTCTCACCGCTGAGCCTGAGCCTGAGCTGACAGACGAGAACATCTTCCTGAAGACGGAGCATAAGGTGGTGCGCGTAAAGATAGCCGACATACGCTACATCGAGGGCATGTCGGAGTATCTGAAGGTGCATGTAGACGGACAGTCGCGCCCTATCATCATGCTTCTTGCTATGAAACGCATGGAGGAGCGTCTGCCGTCCAACTTCCTGCGTATTCATCGCTCGTATATCGTGAACATGAATCATGTGCAGGAGGTGACTAAGAACCGCATCGTGATGGATACTGACACGTATCTGCCAATCGGAGATATGTATAAGGATGCGCTGAGCGAATACTTGGCAGACAAATATCTGGGAAGGTAGAACGAATTACCACGGTCTACCGCCGCTGTTTCCGCCGGTAGTTGCCGTAACTGTTGACGACGATGTGCCGCTTGTCATGGTATAGCTGCTGCCCGAAGTGAGTCCGGGACAGGTGATGAGCACCGAACTGCCTCCACCGCCCCATCCGCCGGGGCCACCGCCGCCAGGACCAGCCTGCTGTGGTGCGCCCCAACCGCCAGGACCGCCGCCCTGACCGCCGTTGCCTGACGTGTAGTTGCTCGGCACGGTGAACTTTGCGAGCACGGTGTCGCCGCTCTTGAGCGTCACTTCCGTGTCGGCTGCCACACTCATCGAGCCTGAGACGTAGGGCTGGGTAGACTCTGACGTGCTCGGTGTGGAGTTGCCGCCGCCGACAGCGAGCAGCGTGCCGCCGGTGAAGATGACAGAATAGCCTTCTTCTTCATTGGCGTCGATGCCGCACTCGGGCGACGATGTGCCGAACGCCATTATCGTGCCACCCTGAATGTACAGATTGCCGTTCGAATCGAGTCCGTCGTTGCCGGTAGCCACCACCGTGACGGTTCCACCTTTTATATACATATGGCTCGACGAGTTGATTGCGTCGTCGTTGGTGTTGCATACCACTGTGCCGTCGTTGATGGTGAGCACAGACTTGCTCTCGATGCCCTCGCCGCCGTTGCCGGTGACGCTTACATTGATTGTTCCGCCGTTGACGGTCAGGTTGCCGTCAGCCTTAATGCCCTTCGGCGACGACTTCTGGTCGCTCGTAAGTCGGTCGGTATTGCCTGTATAGTCGTTATATTCGGTGCCGTTGAGGTATACGTACATGCCACCGGTTGTAGAGATATTCAGTTCGCCGCCGTTCATTACGAACTCGCCGTCGCAGTTGACGCCCTTTCCGCCGCTGCCCGACGATGTGAGATGCAGCGTTCCGTTGTCAATCTGCACCTTTCCGTCGGCGCTGAGGCATGACGCAGCCTTCGTCTTCGACGCGTCAGAATCCCACTTGCCGCCACCTGCGGTGCTGACAGTCAGGTCGCCGCCCTGCACGAGCAGGTCGCCGTCAGCCTTCAGACCCTTCGTAGCCTTGCCCGTAGTGGCGATATTGAGCGAACCGCCGAGAATGGTTATCGTTCCGGTGTCCTCTACCTTGCGGTCGGTGTCGTCCTTGAACGAAACCTGCACGCCGTCGTCCTTCACACCCGACACATTGAGCGCCCCACTCTCCATTGTGAAATACTGGTTGCAGTTGATTCCGTCCTTCACGGCAGCGAGAACGTTCACTGTAGCGTTCTTCAACTCTACGTATTCTCCTTAGCATATATGGCGTGCGCCGCATTGCCATAGACATTCAGCGTGCCCCTTCCCTTCAGTTCGAGATGGCCCTTGCAGGCTATGCAGCCCTTCTGCGATCCGTCGGCAGCGTCGCGCAGCGTGTTCTCTGTGTCCTTCTTGGCGCTCAGTTCGATGCGCTTTCCGTCGTTGATGTTGAGCGGAGCGCCGGTAAGACTGGTGAGCGTAACGCCCTGCAGTTCGAGCGTTGCCTTATACGAGCCGTTCAGCGTGAACGAGCCGTCGTCCGACGAGCCACTGAGCACGTACGTAATCTCGCCGCAGACGTCGTCGCTCACCGCATCGCTCTGCGTGAGCACCACATCGGCGCCGCTCACCGTGGGCTCTACGTACTGCGCCACGTTGCCCGCCACGACCACCTTCGCCGTCGTGCCGCTGTAGCTTACGCTCACGGTGTTGTCCTCCACTTCGCTTTGGTCTACATACATGCGCGTGATGTCGGAAAGACGGAGCGTCTTGCCCATCACGGTGAGCTGCGTGCCGCCGCTGTACGTCATGTCGCCTGCCTGAGCAGCCGGAAGAGCGTACGTAACGTCGCCCACAACCACGTTAAGAGTCTGCGCGTCGGCAGCCAAAGCTATCGCTCCGGCAGCCGCAATAGTTGTAAGTATGCGTTTCATTCTACTGCCATTTTGAGGGTTCTACCATTCTTCTTCACTACGTAGATGCCAGGGCTCACGTTGCGGCGCAGGCTGCGCTCGCTGTCGAACTTGCCTACGAGCACGCCCGCCGTGGTGTACACCTGCAGCGCGGTCGGGGCTTCGTCGAGCGAGAGGTCGGCGATGGATGTCTCCACCTGCTTAGAGAAAAACATGCGTGAAAGGTCGGCGAGCGCAAACTTGCTGCTGCCTTCTGCGTTCTGCGCCACAAGCTGACTGCCCTCTACGGTGAGGTTCAGACCGCTGCTGCTCAGCGAAACTATGCTACCGTCTGCCGTCTGGAACGATAGGTAGGGATAGCTGTCGGCCGATGCTGACGTGGCAAGCATCAAGGCCAGGGTTGGAATCAGGAACTTCTTCATAACAATTCCGTTTAAAAATTTGGTTTAACTCACTAATTATTATTTGATATAAAAAACATTAACTATTTGATATAAAAAAACGGGACCAAAGATAGCCCCGTACTTTTATAACCTTTTCTCACGAAAAAACTATTAATCAACAACAAAATTCATTCGTTTGTGACTCCACCGCTGTGGACATACTCTAATACTTGTAGTCTTTTGCTTAAATAACATTGCTTAATGTGTGTATGAAACGTAATCTGATGTATGTGTGTAAACTCTAAATTTCTTCTAAATAACTCTCTAACTTACTTTTATTATAACTCTCTAAATTATTAACTCTCTAACAATTACTACTTGTAATACTAAACTATTCTTCCTTTTTACGCTTGCAAAGTTATTCAATAAACCAGAAACCCACAAATTTATTCAACAAACACCCCCATTCGTTCAATAAATCATATCATGCGTTGATGAACGGGCACAAAAAACGGGGAATCGCGCTCGTTTTGACCGTAAAACAATCAAAACAAAGCGGCGATTCCCCGTATTGGTTTCTAACTAAAAGCTATGTATGTCTTTAGCTTTCGTTCTATAAGTCGCGAGCCTGAGTCGTCGTCAACCGTACGCAACCCGATTGGACGGCGAACGCAATCTGATCGGACACCGAACGCAACCCGATCGGACACCGAACGCGACCCGGTCAGACACCGTACGCAACCGGTCGGTTTACTCCTTATTGTTGCCGAAAATGCGCAACAGATAGAGGAAGAGGTTGATGAAGTCGAGATACAAGCTCAACGCTCCGAGCAGAGCGAGCTTCTGCATGTGTTCGCCGGCGTCGGGCGCAAGCTGGCACATCTGCTTTATCTTCTGTGTGTCGTAAGCGGTGAGACCCACGAAGATGAGCACGCCTACGTAGCTCAGGATGAGATCGAAGCCGGTGCTGCGCACGAACATGTTAACCACGGTGGCGATGATAAGACCGAGAAGCGCCATGAAGAGCAGCTTGCCCATAGACGTGAGGTCGGTCTTGGTGGTGTAGCCCACGAGCGCCATTACGCCGAACGTGCCGGCTGTGATGAGGAATGTCTTGACAATGGCTGTCATGCTGAACGCAAGGAAGATGACAGAGAGCGTAGCGCCGTTCACCACCGAGTAGAGCACGAACAGCAGCGTAGCCGTAGACAGCGAGAGGCGGTTGATGGCGCCGCTCACCGAGAACACGAGCACGAGCTCGGCGATGATGAGTCCCCAGAAGATTGCCTTGTTGCCGAGGATAGCCATAATGAGCGACGGAGTAGACGCAACGCCGTATGCGGTGATGCCGGTGATGGCGAGGGCGAGGGTCATCCATACAAACACTTTGCGCATGAGCGCAGGGAAAGCAGACGACATAGAGAAGTCGCTGCCACGAAGCGAATCGGTATCTAACCAGTTTTGTTGTTTCATAATTTTCTGTTTTTAAATTGTTTGTATTCTTTGTTTGCAGGGCGGAGGCCGGAGACCTCCGCTACTATACATTATATTATATGCAGGAAGCGCAGTATATCGTTCAGGTTCGCCACCACCATGAGCAGCAGCAGAATGCCAATGCCGATATACTCGGCGTATATCATGAAGTTCTCAGACGGCTTGCGGCGCGCAATGATCTCGTAGAGCAGGAAGAACACGAAACCGCCGTCGAGCGCCGGGATAGGCAGTATGTTCATGAAGGCGAGGATGATGCTCAGGAAAGCTGTCATGAGCCAGAACTTATGCCAGTTCCACACATCGGGGAACATGCTGCCTATAGCTCCGAATCCTCCAAGCGACTTGGCTCCCTCGGCTGAGAAGATGTACTTCATGTCGCCCACATAGCCTGCGAGAACGTTCCAACCGTACTTAACACCAGCTGGGAAACTCTCAAAGAATCCGTAGTCGATGTGGGTAACCTTGTCGTTGGGCAACACAGGTGTGAAACCAAACTTGAGGTTCTCCGACGCTTTGTCGGATGTCTTGAGCAAGCCACTCGTGTTGATGGCACATAAGCGACCGTTGGCCTCGCGGGCAAGGGTGAGATGAACGGTGAGAGCCTTGACGCTGTCGGCATGGTTCTTGGCAAACGTAAGCACATCACTCACACGACCTATCTCGTTGAGGAACTCGTTGTGAGAACCTATCTTCTTGCCGTTGACTGCCACAATCAGGTCGCCCTTGCGCATTCCGATGTGCTGGGCGAGCGAGCCGGGGAGAACGCTGTCGACACGTGCCTCAATGAACTGGGTCATGAACGGTGGCACCGACTTGAACATCTCAAGCAAGTCGAGGTCGCCAGGCATATTTACTGTCATGGGCTTGCCGTCGCGGATGACATAAGCCTCACGGGCGCGCGCCATGTCGCGATACATATCGGGACCGAACTTCTTAAACTCACCGAGGTCAGTGCCCACAAGCACGTCGCGGTCACGGAATCCAAGGTCCTGAGCCTCCTTGTTGAACTTCATGCCGAACTGCATGTCCTTTGGCTTGACATAATCGTCGCCCCATGTGAAGAGGCACACAGCATAGAGGAACAATGCGAGCACGAAATTCACGAGCACACCGCCCACCATGATGAGCAGTCGCTGCCAAGCTGGCTTGGAACGGAACTCCCACGACTCGGCAGGTTTCTTCATCTGCTCAGTATCGAATGACTCGTCAATCATGCCAGCTATCTTGCAGTAGCCGCCAAGCGGCAGCCAGCCTATTCCGTAGGTTGTGTCGCTCTTCTTGGGCTTGAACTCGAAGAGGTGGAACCAGGGGTCGAAGAACAGATAGAACTTCTCCACCCTTACACCAAAGAGTTTGGAGAAGAAGAAGTGTCCGCCCTCATGGAGCAACACAAGAATTGAAATTGCCAGCATGAACTGCAGCAATTTGATAAGGAATATTTCCATTAATTATTAATTCGTAGTTATTATTTTTTTTATTTGAAGGGCTACCATCTGTGGTAATCATTATTTACTCTTTTCAATTATCCCAATAACAGTTCCTCGGCGATTCTTCTCGCCTCGGCATCCGTGGCGATATAGTCGTCGTAGGTGGGCTTGGCGATGAATGTGGCTTTCTGCATTGTGCGCTCTATTATCTCGCCCATCTGCAGGAATCCGCACTTGTCCTTGCGGAACGCCTCGTTGACAATCTCGTTGGCTGCATTGACGATGCAAGGCATGTTGCCGCCCTGGCGGATTGACTCGTAGGCCATGTGCAGGCAGCGGAACTTCTGCATGTCGGGCTCGAAGAACTCAAGGGGCTGACGGAAGAGGTCGAGACGGTCGCCATTGAGCGGCAGACGCTCGGGGAAGGAGAAGGCATACTGTATAGGCAAGCGCATGTCGGGCACTCCAAGCTGAGCCTTAACTGCTCCGTCGCTGAACTGCACAGCACTATGCACTATCGACTGCGGATGCACAAGCACCTGGATGCGGTCGGCCTCAACGCCAAAGAGCCATTTTGCCTCTATCACCTCAAATCCCTTGTTCATCATCGAGGCTGAGTCGATGGTTATTTTTGCGCCCATCTCCCATGTGGGATGCTTAAGGGCGTCGGCAGCCTTCACGTCGCGCATCTGGTCGAGGGTGAAGTTGCGGAAGGGTCCGCCCGAAGCGGTAAGCAATATCTTCTCAATCGCGTTGTTGCCCTCGCCCACAAGACTCTGGAATATGGCAGAGTGCTCACTGTCGACGGGCAGGATGTTAACGTGATTCTCGGCCGCAAGGCGGCAGATGAGCTCGCCTGCCACCACAAGGGTCTCCTTGTTGGCAAGGCAGATTGTCTTGCGGGCCTTTATGGCGTGGATTGTGGGCGAGAGTCCGGCAAATCCCACCATGGCTGTGAGCACCATGTCGATGGGCTGAGCTTCTACAATCTCGTCGAGGGCCTTGGCTCCGGCATAAACCTTAATCTCGGGACAATCCGCGAGAAGAGCGCAAAGAGGCTCATAATATTTCTCGTTGGCTATTATAACAGCGGCAGGACGAAAATGGCGAGCCTGCTCGGCAAGCATCTCGTAGCGGTTGTTGGCTGTGAGGCAGTACACCTCGTAGCGGTCGCTGTGCTGCTTTATGACATCCAGGGCCTGTGTGCCGATGGAACCGGTGGAGCCGAGGATGCAGATTTGTTTTTTCATATCTGATTGTTTATGTTTATAGTTCCAGTAGTCCTTCAGGCAGCTGCATGGTTATTTGGCGACGCTCGGTGTCAACCTCTACTATCAGCTCATCGCTTGCAGGCAGGAGCAGGTCGCTGCCGTCGGTAGTTACAAGTTCGAAAAGCGTGTTGATAGTTGAGTCGTCGACAGAGCGTATTTCGCCCACAGTCTTGCCCGACTTATCATCCACCACGTGATAGCCCACTATCTCAGCCCACGACAATGAGTCGGAATCGCTGTCGGAATGCTCGCGCGGAAAATACACATCGCTGCCCGTGAGGTTGCGTGCCTTGTCCTGAGTATTTATGTCGATAAAGCGCACAAGTGCCGTCTCATCGGTCTTGAAACGGTACTCGTCTATGAAGAAAGGCACAAGTATGCCGTCCATGTCGAGAATGAGATAGTCGGCATCTGTGCGGTCGAACACGTCGTCGTCGAAATGGAACGACACCTCACCGTCCACGCCATGCGGCTTGCCTATCTTGCCTATACGGTAGACAGAATCTTTTTTTATCATTATAAAATGAATTGACAGTTATTACTCTCTCCTTATCTTCGCTCCCAACGCATTCAATCGTTCCTCGATGTCCTCGTAGCCACGGTCAATCTGAGCGATGTTCTCAATGCGGCTTGTGCCCTTGGCTCCAAGAGCGGCTATGAGCAGGGCTATGCCTGCGCGGATGTCGGGCGAAGTCATGCGTCCGGCACGCAACTGTTTCTTATGGTCGTGTCCCACGATTACACAGCGGTGAGGGTCGCAAAGGATTATCTGCGCTCCCATGTCGATAAGTTTGTCGACGAAGAAGAGGCGGCTCTCGAACATCTTCTGGTGGATGAGCACCGAGCCACGCGCCTGGGTGGCTACAACGATGAACACCGAGAGGAGATCGGGAGTGAGTCCTGGCCATGGTGCGTCGGCAATGGTCATTATAGTGCCGTCGATGAACGAGTCGACAATGTAGTGAGGCTGCTTTGGCACGATGATGTCGTCACCCTCTACCTTCAGCTTCACTCCAAGACGGCGGAACGTGTCGGGGATGATGCCAAGATGCTTCATCTGCACGTCCTTGATGCGGATGCCATCACCCACCATTGCTGCCATACCTATAAAGGAGCCTACTTCAATCATGTCGGGCAGCACACGGTGCTCAGCACCATGCAGACTCTTTACGCCCACGATGGTGATGAGGTTGGAGGCTATACCCGAGATGTTGGCTCCCATGCTGTTGAGCATATGGCAGAGTTGCTGGATGTAAGGCTCGCAGGCAGCATTGTAGATGGTTGTGGTGCCTTCGGCAAGCACAGCAGCCATGATGATGTTGGCAGTGCCAGTGACCGAAGCCTCATCAAGCAGCATGTATGTGCCTTTAAGGTGTTTTGCCTCGATGGTGTAGACCTTACGGTCTTCGTCGTTGATAAACTTTGCACCGAGACACTTGAATCCGAGGAAGTGGGTATCGAGACGGCGGCGACCGATCTTGTCGCCTCCTGGCTCAGCCACTGTGGCTCTTCCGAAGCGTCCGAGCAGCGGTCCCATGAGCAGCACCGAGCCACGCAGAGCCGAACATTTCTGCACATATTCGTCGCTCGCGAGATATTCAAGGTTCAGCTCGTCGGCCTGGAAAGTGTAGTCGTTGCGCGAGTTGCGCGTCACCTTCACACCGATGTCGGTGAGGAGTTTTATGAGATTGTTGACGTCGAGAATGTCAGGAATGTTGCTGATGCGCACTGGCTCCGATGTTAGCAGCGTTGCCGCTATCACCTCAAGAGCCTCGTTCTTGGCACCTTGTGGAGTGATGGTGCCACTAAGCGGATGACCGCCCTCTATGATAAACGTTTCCATAGGCATTTTATGGTGGATTATTTGCGTCTGCGTTGTTTCTTATCGTTGTTTCGTATATCGGAAGCGATACGGTCGAACTTGAACGTGTCGAGGTCGAGCTGCACCTTGCCATCAGTATAGTGGGCAAGGTCAGAAGCCACTTTCTCGTTGTCGCTTGAGCCGTGACCCCACTGCACGAGGTCGCGCTTCATTTGGTTGGCTACAAGGCGCACAAGCTCGGTGCGGTCGCGTCCTTCTGGCATGGTCTTCAAGAGATCGAACATCTCGAACATCATCACTCCATAGTGGCGCACCGGGATGCGCTTCATAGGATATGACATTGGGGCAGGCTTCTCAAGCATCTTCTTGGCTTCGCTGATGTCATAGGGATAGTCGATGTCGAGCTTGAAGTTGCTCATAAGCGCAAGGTGATCCCAAAGTTTATGACGATAGTCGGCATCATCACCCGTAGGTGGCGACATGCGCTCCATTACTGCCACTATTGACTCGGCGCAATGCTGGCGCTGGGCACGGTCGGGCAGCGAAATGCAATAATCGATCATCTGCTGCACCTCGCGTCCGTATTCGGGCAGTATGAGACGCTCGCGCTGTGTGTTATAATCAAGTCCTGATATATTCATTATTTATACGTTTTCTGTGTTAAAGAAGTTTCTTGGATTCCTTTGCCACGAAGTCTTTAAGATAGAATGGCACAAAATATGCCACATCCTCGTATTGCTCCCTGGCTATGCGACGCTCGGCAAGCGGATACATCCATTTTGCCAAAGGCTCAACGCCCTTTATTAGGCGCGCATTGGGATGGTTGATTACTTCCATACACTTCTCTGCTCCATTGCCGAAGAAATATACGGGACCACGGTCGAGATATTCCTTGTATGTGTTCTCGTCGACTATGTCAGCCTGAATGCCACGCACCTCCTTTAAGGCACGGTCGTAGACGGCCGAGTAGACTTCCATACGGCGCGCGTCGAGCATCGGGCAGAGCAATGCGCCCTCCTCCACTTCCTCGCGCAGCAATACGGGCACAGCCATAAGCTCAAGGGTTGGCACGGAAATCAACTTAAGGTCTTGACCGAAACAAATGCCCTTAGCCATAGACACTCCGATGCGGAGTCCGGTGTAGGAACCAGGTCCCTGACTCACGGCTACGGCATCAAGGGGTATGGCGTGGCTGTCGGCAAAGGACATGGCTTCGTCGACAAATGTTCCGAGATTCACGGCATGGTTAGGACCGTCATGATCTTCCTTGGAGAAAATGCAAGCACCATCCTGGCTGACGGCTACTGAGCACACATTGGTGCTCGTATCAATATTCAAAATACACGACATGCTAAAAACAATTTTCTTTTTTCATGAGACCCTACAACTCCTAACCACTGGACTTAATACTACAAAATTCCACTCCAATGACTAACAGTGGGTCTCGCGTTACATATATGTAAGTGCAAAGTTAATGGAAATCAGCGGCAACACAAAACGAAATCATCCATTTTTGACTCTTCAAGGCTTTATTTCGGAAAATAATAAGTATTTTTGCATTCTTATAAAACAACACAACAGTAAAAATACATATAAACAACATAATATGATACTATCAATGACGGGCTACGGCAAATCGGTCGCAGTCTACAACGGAAAGAAAATCAATGTCGAGATTAAGTCGCTCAACAGCAAGAGTCTCGACCTGTCTACTCGTATCGCTCCGCTCTATCGCGAGAAGGAGATGGAAATTCGCCAAACCATTCAGCAGCGTCTGCTGAGAGGTAAGGTGGACTTTGCCATCTGGATTGAGAAGGACGCTGCTTCGGATGCCACTGTCATCAACGCGGCCCTCGCCGAGAACTACTGCCAGCAGATTAAGGCTATCGCACAGCGCTGCAACATACCTGAGCCGGAAGACTGGTTCCTAACGCTCATGCGAATGCCCGACGTTACTGCCAAGACCGAGGTGGAGACTCTCGACGACGAGGAGTGGAGCGTTGCTCGCGCTGCCGTAGACGAGGCTATCGACAAGCTTGTGGCATTCCGCACACAGGAGGGCGCAGCCTTGGAGAAGAAGTTCGGCGAGAAGGTGGACAACATCGAGCAACTGCTTCTTAGCATCGAGCCTTACGAGAAGGCGCGCGTGGAGAAGATTCGTGCACGCATAATCGAGGGTCTCAAGTCGATTCCCGACGTGGAATACGACAAGAACCGACTGGAGCAGGAGCTTATCTACTATATCGAGAAGCTCGACATCA
>OQWE01000714.1_pt1 | contig 11415 bp, 8 predicted proteins | sample 1691591 | NCBI WGS metagenome assembly OQWE01 (sample SAMN03418265, study PRJEB22391) | human gut metagenome | biome: human-gut; feature: organic feature; material: feces | host: Homo sapiens | place: Tanzania | collected 2013-01
AAATTAAGCTACCTCTGAACAAGGAGGTTTACACCCAAACCATGCTGATGGCAAGGCATCAGAAAATAGCAAAACTCTTTGACGAAGATTTTTGGGTGACACGATGACGAAGTCAGGAAAAAGATACAAAAAAAGAGGACATTACGTAATGTAATATCCTCTTTTGTGACTCCGGCAGGATTATTACTCTACATACATTTGTATGTTAGATAATCACCTTTGGTTGCTGAATATCAATACCTTAGAGTTAGGATATTTTTTTGCTTTGCATTGTTGAATTTGTGAGTAACAAATGTGTAACAAACAGCAAAGTCCGTCTTTCCCACTTACATACATACTTTTTAACAAGTAAGGTATGAACTAATATTTTAAAGAATTCTATTTTACTTTTATAATAGCGATATGTATCACTATGTATTGTGTGAAAGTGTTAAATAGTTGGTAGGTAGGTACAATTAATTGACATTTTGCTATTTTCTTAACTTTTTTCCTTATAATTTTGTTGCCGTTAAGTTCGACAGTAATAAGGCAGCTGCAAAAAAATCGGGTGGTGTTCTACTTTTAGAATTATCCTCACTATCACTATTGCAAAGGTACAAAAAATATGCGAGAAAACCGATGAAATCCGTACTTTTAACCTTTACTTTGTGTGGCTTTATGGTCTAACTACCCGACAAAGAAAACACTACTGGCGGACTTACTACTAACTAAAAAACGAGAATGCAAATGAAGTATATTAAAAACATCACTGCATGGATCAGTGACATGAAACCTGGCGAGGTGAAGTCTGCCTACTTGCCATGTGACAGAGTCCAGACTTTAAACTGCCTAGCTTCACGCTTTAATAAGAGTAGAGGAGTGCTACGAAACATGTTCGTGCACTATCACTACTGCTCTGATCAGAGCGTTGCTACATTAGTGTGTGAGTCTTTAGATGACTTTAATGAAAATAAAAATAAAGGAAACGACTATGGTTGGAAAGAACAGATCCCAAAGAATTACCGTTGACGAACTGAAGCAGATCGTCATCGATCAAGAGGAGACGGTTTGGAGTGTTGAGCAAATGGCACAGATGCTTGGCATCTCAGCACAAGCTGTGAGAAAGAGAATTACACGTGGGCTGATGCCTGCCCACAAGAACGGTCGCTTATGGTACATACTGAAAAGTGAGTACATAAGCCGATTGAGATCTAAATAGTTTATCCTCACTTTTATAATAGCAAGACCATATACTCGGTGTCGTGAGGCACTGGGTATATGGCATTTTTTCAATCTACCCACTATGATACGACAAGAAATCATTGACACCATATTGGACCGCACAGACATCGTGCAAGTCATCGCCCAGCACGTTCAGCTGAAGAAGTCTGGCGTACGCTATGTAGGCTGCTGCCCCTTCCATCAGGAGAAGACACCATCATTCTACGTCTTCCCCCACACTGGCACGTTCAAGTGTTTCGGATGCGGAGAAGGAGGCGACGCAATACACTTCATCGAAAAGGCGGAGAACAAGACATTTGTCGAAGCGGTCCGCACCCTGGCACAAAAAGCCAACGTCCAGATCGAGGAGCAGGAAGAGTCCGTTGAGGAAAAGCAGAAACGAATGCACCGCGAAGCTCTATGGATCACAAATAAGCAGGTCGCCGATTTCTACCGCAAGCAGTTCCTCGACTCTAAGGAGGCGCAGGAATACGCTTACAGACGATGGGGCAAGGACTACTGCACCATGCAGGAGATTGGCTATGCACCTAAGGACGGACACGCAATGCAGCAGCTTCCAGTTAAGGCGGAATTTCTGAAGGAACTGGGCTTGCTCAACCGTGGTGGATATGACTTCTACCAAAACCGCGTCGTTATACAGATACATGACCGTTTCGGGCACGTAATAGGCTTCACCGCTCGCTGCATGGACGATCAGCAGCCGAAATACTTGAACAGCTCCGAATCCGACATCTTCCACAAGTCCTATGTGCTCTTCGGTATCGAGGACGCATGGAAAACCGCAGCTAAACAAGATAAGATGTTCCTCGTAGAGGGTGCGCCGGACTGTATGCGACTCCAGTCGATTGGGATACACAACACAGTGGCAGCTCTCGGATCGGCGTGGAACGACAGCCATTTCTCTACAATAAAGCGAGTCACGAACAAGGTGTGTTTCCTTCCGGATGCCGACCCGACCAAGAAAGGCGAAACGCATGGGCATGGAGTCCAGGTTGTGATGGAGGCTGGCACGCAAGCTATGGAATACGGCTTGACGGTCAGCGTGAAGGAAATACCGGACACGGAGGAGAACATCAAGCAGGATCCCGACTCGTTCTTCAAAAACACCAACATATTCAACGCCACGGAGGAGACGGATTTCATTCTCTGGATGGCGGACAAACTCTTCCCTCACACTACCACCACGGAGGAACAACGCGAGGCGATAAAGGAAATTGCTTACCTTCTCTCACTCATTGATGACGAGACGGGTGTTTCCATGTACATCGACAAACTCACCAAATACTACCAAGGCAAACGGCTGTGGCTTAAGGCGGTAGACGAGGAACGAAAGAAACGTGAGCAGGAGACGAAAAAGACTAAGGACAAGGAGGAAAACGACTTAAACCGAAAGTACGGATTCTATGTCGACCACGGATGCTATATGTCCATAACGGAGAAAGGCAGCGTTTACGAGTGGTCTAACTTCACGATGCTTCCGCTATTCCATATCAAGGACAACGTAAATCCGAAGCGACTATATAAAATCAAAAACTGCATGAACTGCGAGGAAATTGTGGAACTGAAGCAGGAGGATCTGATATCAATTTCTAAGTTCAAGCAGAAGGTCGAGGGGCTGGGCAACTACATCTGGAAAGCTACTGAAAGGGAACTGACGAAGCTGAAATCCTACCTCTATGAGAAGACGGAGACGGCTACGGAGATAACGCAGATGGGATGGCAACGAGCCGGATTCTATGCCTTCGGAAACGGAGTGGTGTTCAACGGAGTGTTCCAAGAGACGGACGAAAATGGTATTGTCAGACTCAAGGACAAGGGCAACTACTACCTGCCTTCCAACTCGAAGATATACAAGGCGGACCCGAAACTGTTTACCTTTGAGAAGCAGTTCGTTCACCTCAACCTCTCATCGGTGACACTAACACAGTTCACTGACCAACTCTTTAAGGTGTATGGCGACAACGGCAAGGTGGGATTCTGCTTCTATCTCGCTACCTTATTCCGCGACGTGGTGACTTCTACTTCTGCCAACCATTGGTTCCCTATTCTCAACCTTTTCGGTCCGAAGGGCAGCGGAAAGTCGGAGCTTGGACACACGCTGCTCTCGCTATTCACAATAGCGTACACGGCACCGAACATACAGAACTCCACGCCATCGGCATTGAACGATACTGTGGCAGCATCAGCAAACGCACTCGCTCACATCGACGAGTACAAGAACGACCTGGACGTGAAGATCATCGAGTTCCTGAAGGGTCTATGGGATGGCACCGGACGTACACGAATGAACATGGACCTTGACAAGAAGAAGGAGACGACTGCCGTGGATGCCGGAATCATACTCTCCGGACAGGAAATGCCGACAGCGGACATCGCACTCTTCACTCGTATCATATTCCTGCAATTCCCCAGAAGCGAGTTCTCTGACAAGGAAAAGCAGAACTACAAACGTCTGCTCGATATGCGCTCATTGGGTCTGACACACTTGACAGTGGAACTGCTGAAGCAGCGCCGACACTTTGAACAGGCGTGGTCTACGGCGTTCAAGGAGGCGCAGACTGATGTCGGCAACGCGCTCGGAGATGCTAAAGGTGAGGACAGAATCATGAACAATTGGTGCGTGCCGTTGGCGGCACTACGAGTTCTGCAGAGCTGCATCCCAAACCTATCATACGACGATATGCTGCGCGTCATTGTGGACGGAATACGAAAACAGAACGCTGAGTGTAAGACTAACGGAGAACTGGGTGGATTTTGGAACACAGTGCAGTATCTCGTCAGCGACGGGGAACTGATTGACGGAGGAGACTTCTTCATACGTTTCCTGAACCATCTGAAGACGGATGTGGCGGATGTCAGCTGGACGGAGCGCCGACCGGTGCTTTTCCTTCAGAAGACACGTGTCTTCAACCTTTACCGCAAGGAAGGTAGGCAGACGAACGACAAGGTTCTGCCTACTGATGCGCTGCGCTATTACCTGCAGAACAGCACGGCTTACCTCGGCGAGAAGGTGGCACGCTTCGATGTCTACAAGAAAGGCTCTCCTGTCTATGACACGACAAAGTCGGCACCTAACAAGCCACCTACCAGGGTGACTTCTGCACAGCGAGCATATTGCTTTGCCTATGACCGACTGGTGCAGATATTCGCAATATCGCTTGGCGACCCATACGACGATTCGGAGGATCCATTCTAAGCCCTTTATAATCGTTTTACTTTTTTACTCTTTTACTCTTAAAAGCGGTAGCTTACTACGAACGTATTTCTTTTTATTTTGGTATCATAATAGGTGGACTGCCGGGGCGATTGGTTCGTCTCGGCGGTTTTCATTTGCTGAAGTCGTAGCCATCCTCGAAGATATAGTCCGGAAAGAGGTACTGTGCACACTTTGTAATCTACCTACCTACATACTTGCAGCCCATTATACGCTCCAAATACCAATAAAGATGTATTCTTTGAAGATGTCAGGCGAAATCACAATCCTTTTTGCCCATATCTCATAATTCAGAGGAAAAATGCTGTAACATCTGTAACATAATGTAACATGCTGATTGTTATAAGATTTAGGTAGGCGTTTATCTTGTAATTTATTGTAACTTCTTGTAACATTTCTCTATTCTTATACTAGAAGGTAAGCTATAATTATTATATGAATTTTTGTGGTTTTGTTTTCCAGAACCTCCTTTTCGCATTTTTATATTATAAATAGATATTTAGATGAGTTATTTCTAAAACCCAAATAGTTTTAAAAGTTTATGCCAAAATGTTTCTTGGGGTTTGCTCTCTTCTATATTCTCAACTTTTACATTTTTTTTGATGGCACTACCAAAGGTAGAGTGTTTTTTTTCATTATCATTTTGAATTAAATCTTCATTTTCATATGGGGATATTACCTTTGTAGAAAATTCGTGATTTAAATATCTTTCTCTATATTTATTTTCAGCATATTTTTTTGCTTCTTCAAATGTCCATCTTTTTATAGTTGGAATATTTTGAGATAGCTCCATCATTGACGATATCTTACTAAGTTTGTTTAAGATTTGGTAAATGAAAGATACGCATTCATCACAATTATGTACTATTTGAATTTCTGCGAATCTTATAACTGCCCATCCGTTGTTTACTAGCAAGTTATTTCGCTCCTCATCCTTTCCGTTTATATGATGGATTGGGTTTTTAGACAAACTTAGTAAGATATCGTCAATGATGGAGCCATACGGTTCGTCAATTTCGATGTCTATTCTTATATTAAGAATAGAGCTTTTACCTATTATGGCAATGTCAGGAGTTATAGGATATCTATCATCCTTAAATAATAGTTGAACATCATTTCTTATCTCAAACAATTCCTGTTGGCTTGGTTTTAATGTTTTATTTAGTTGGGTGTACAACAGATCTTCTGTAACGCCTTTGAGGGATGTATTCTTATTGGGGTTGATTCTGTATGGAAATATAGAGGTGTTTTTGTTAGGAAATATGATAATAGGATATGAGTCTAATTCATTGGGTAGAGGACTATCATAGCCTACATATTTGTCTCCTTTTTCTATAAATATTTCATTCTTTTTGTGCTTGTATTGTATAGTATGGTGCTTGTTGATATCATATCTTTCAAAAAATAATGATTTTATTCTATTGCCAATTTCACTAGGAATCCAACCCTCTTCTATGCTTCCCTTTTCATCGTTGTATTTACATAGAAAACTCACTTCTTCATAGATATTAGGCTTTATGTCATCATCTATATATTCTATACCATTTTTATATGTCACAATAGTATTTGGGGTACACTTTCTTAAGTATCTCCCAACTTCCTTTCTTACATATTGTCCATTGAGGTCATATCTAAATACAGCACATGCGCCTATATAAGCTAAATTCTGTGGTATTTTAACAAGTTCATTTGAGGATGCTCCACCTCTTGATTTTGGTATATATGGTCTTACTTTTTCAATAAAATCCTTGTCTTGAATTTCTATGAGGATTCTTTCAAGATAAGATTTCTTATTCATTGCAAAGGAATAAAGGTATTCTTTTGTTTGTCCATTCTCTTTTGTTGAGAATATATTGGGATAAAATAAAATATAATTTGATACTCTCATAAGGTTTTTATTATAAACGCAAAGGTAATAATATTTTTTCAATTACCTACCTACATACCAAATAACAAATTTTAAATGATTTCGTCTTCACATACACCTTGCCGAAACTTGTAGTATCTTTGTGCTCGTAATCAAATTACATTGTTATGAGCGATTATCACATCTATATAAAAATGCCTTCTTACCTGCGCCAGTGGTTCATCCAACGGCACAGCGGCACTGATCCCGTGCGCTTGAACAACGGCAGTATTGAGTCAAAGCTTGTCAAGCTCGCTGTTGTCAAGCCTCCGGTATCTGCCATTCCTCACCGACAACAGGAAGATGAAGTCGCCATCTGCATCCCATACTCGAAGATGAGAGACCCACGCACGTACAATCACATCACAGAGACTGGAAAGCGTGCGCTCCTCGAGAACATAAAGAATTCCTTCGATGTTGATTGCTGGACGTTCCTTCATGACTTCGGGAAGATCGGCAAACAACAGAAGGATTTGATATACCTCTTCATGGAGCAGCGAGGTATCTTGGAGGACGGTACATGTTGGGATTCAATTGCTAAGATTTACCAGCGACTCCGAAAGAATTATCTTACAAACCAATGCAAGCGGAAAAAGTCAACGACTTCAAGCCGTAGAAATAGCAAAGCTGAATTTTCAGAAACGGAAGAATAAAATATGCAAAGAATACCCGGAATCACTAAAATGATGTACATGTTTGCCGAAACGCTCACGGCAAGCATAACGCAGAAAGCGTTGGCGAATGTTCCTGTTGGGGTGTTCGCTGACACTTTCACTGTGTCGCACACCGGGGATGCTATATGCGAACTGGAATCACAGTTCGACAACAACGATATGCTGGAGAAGGTGAAGCTCACATTCTCCACTACTGACACCCTGCCTACACACCGCCGTCTGGCGTTCGTCATCAACACGGCGAACGGCAAGCAGTACCTTATCGGTGCTGCCGAACCTCCTTATCCTGTCGTTAAGGTAGAATCCTCTACAGGTAGGGTGAACGGCGATTCGGCGGTCACGAAATACACCATTTCTTACGAGAACAAAGTGGCACTTGTGCCCTGTACGGCGTGAAAAACGCCGTTTTTTGTAACAAAAAGCGTGGTTTTGTAACAAGTTACAACAAGGCTATTTTTATAACTCGTTGAAAATCAACACTTGTTATTTTTGTTACGTTTGTTACGCTTGTTACACCCGAAATAGGTTCAGTTTTAAAAAAACAATAAAAAAATAATTCCCAACTCAATAATTCCCAATTGGCGCCAGCTTATAATTCCACACTCCTAATTCAACATTCAACATTCTAATCCCGTCTTTTCCATACATTATTATATATAATATCTTTGCTGCACCTAACAGAATTAATCATGGCAAAGACAACATACAATCTTCACCTCAAAGGCTACGTAGGAGGTTGGGATTTCGATTCCGACTACGTGGACTACGTGCTCAACAAGAACACGGACAAGGAGGTATCTGTACTTATAGACTCACTCGGAGGACAATTCAACACAGCACTTTCCATATCCTCAGCGTTCAGACGGCACGGCAACGTTCATGTTCACTTTGTGGGCATGAACGCCAGTGCCGCCACTATCGCTTCCATGGGAGCGAAGCGCATCACGATGGATCGCTCGGCGGTCTACCTAGTACACCAGTGCTCACAATCGTTCTTTGAGTGGGGCAGCTTGAACGCCACTGACATGCAGAACCTCATTGACAACCTCGAGAAGCAGAAGGCTGACCTCAATAAGTTCGATGCCACTGTTGCGGAGATGTACGCTGCAAGATGCAAGAAGAAACCTGCTGAACTGCTCGAACTAATGAAGGTGGGCGGTTGGCTCACAGCACAGGAGGCGCTTTCTTGGGGCTTCGTCGACGAACTGACTGAGTACGAGGACGAGACGGCGCCGGTAATGACGGAGGCAATCGCAGCTGACTGCACCGCTCATGGCATACCGCTTCCAAATCTTCAGACGGACAAGCAGGAGGAAATCAACGCCTTCAGGAGATTCATAAAGTCCTGCGCTGCCGTTTTCCACTTTCAAGACAAGACACATATAAACACTTCACCATCAATCACTTCCACAATCATGAAGAAGACCTACAAGAACATCTGCAAGACTCTCGCCTGTGAAGTTCTCGAAGCTGAAGACGACAAGACCACACTCACAACACAACAGCTCGAAACGATTGAAGCCGACATCGAGGCGAAGGAGAAGTCCATCGGCGACCTCACTGCGGAGGTTGACAGACTGACTAAGGCTAACAAAGAACTGGATGCCAAGGTCAAGTCACTCCCGGCTGACACCACCAACAACGTTGTGGACGACAAGAAGAACGAACCTTCTGCCGAGAAGACGGAAATCGAGAAGTTCTACGACACCACCAACTCCGCACAGGCTCTCTTTGACTCATTGCCATAAGCACGCCTTGCTTCCCTAATCTTTCACGGCTTAGGGAGGCATAAGAAGGCTTAAATCGGCTTATCTAAATCCTCATTGAACAATTCAAAATGCGCAAAGCGCACAATTCAACATTCAACACTCAAAACTCAACATTCTAAATATGGCTGGAAAATTAACCTTCACCCTTCAAGAATACAAGTGAGATGCTCCGAAAGCGACTTAGCGATCAGTCCGAGCAGATGTTCTTGTAGGCAAGAATACAAGGACGCTGCGCACAAGTGGCGTTCTGACTTCCTTCGTCTGCCGATTATCGGCTGCGACGACACTCTTAAGTTCATGACCGGACGACCCGGCATCCGTTACAAGGAAAGCGTAGGCACACTCAACGCCACCGCGCAGTTCGCACCATATTCGCCCTCTCGCACTGAGGACGTGAACTTGCAGCTGGACTTCCGAACTCTCGAAACGTTCTTTGGTTCGGTGGTCGCTAAGTTCGAGCCGAACTCCGCTATCTCTACACTCCTCGGTACTGGTGCCACCAAGGGCGACGGACAGAAGTCCACACCCACAGCGCGCGAAGTGCTCGGACTGATCGCTAAGTCGCTTTCGGAGCATCTCAACGATTCCATCTGGAACGGTGTGCGCAATCCTGCCGGAAAAACTACAAAGGATCTCTTTGACGGATTCGACACAATCACTAAAAACGAGGTCACTGCTGGCACTATCTCGAAGGAGAACGGCAACTACATGAAGCTGACTGAAGCAATCACCTCTGCCAACGCCATTGACGTGGCAAAGGAAATTCTCTTCTCGCTCGACCCACGTCTGCGCTCGCAGACTCTCTTTCTGTACTGCTCGCAGGACTTTGTTGACAAGTACAACGAGGGTTATCTCCTCACTCACAGCGGCATCCCGTACAACACACAGTACAATCAGCCCACTGTCGAGGGTTCCAACGGCAAACTCATCTTCTGTCCGCTCTACAACAAGGCTGACTCGAAATACATCCACATCTCGCCGAAGATCAACATGCTTTACGGCTATGACCAGATGGGTGACGTGGAGTCTGTGGATGTAGAGCGCTTCGATGCCTTCCTCCTCTCGTACATCGCCACGATGTTCTTTGGAGTGCAGTTCGAGTCTATCGACAAGCGACGCCTCAAAGTCATTGAGCTTGCACCATAAGAATCCATATAACTTCAAGCCTTCTACGACAAGAGTAACATCTTGCGTAGAAAGGCTTCTCTAATCACTCAAAGGAGTCGCCCCCAATCACCCACCACTTAGAGAGGCGTAAGGAGGCTTAGAAAGGCTTATCCGATGAACTATTCAAAATTGAATAATTCCTAATCGGTGAAGCCGACAATTCAAAATTCAAAACTCAAAAATCAAAACTCAACATTCACCATGCCTGAACCAGCAAAAACAGATATCCAGAAGTCCCTTGCATGGGCTATGGGCACACCGGAGTTACCCGGCGTTCGCCGCCGTATTTCTATGAAAACATCGACGGTGTGGCGAACGGCTGAGGAGAATAAGGAAGACGACGGAACGCCGGGATTGGCCGGATTCCATAACGACGGGATAATGGACGTGGCGCAGCTATGCGCTTTCATAAAGGACGAGGTGAATAAGTATCTGGATAATCCTGCATCCAGCGCCTTCGATAATTTGGAATCGACTGATATTTCCCTTCCTAAGATAAGTCTTACCGTTTTCGTGGATGAGTATTATTACGAAGAAGACTCCGAAAGGAGTCTTCACGGCCCAGGTAAGTTCATCTACGATGCAATTGTCTTTCGAGATGTCGGAATTGTTAAAGAAATTAGTCAGGTGGAAACTTATGGTCTTCGACACATAGTGGCAGTCGCAAAGTGCTATCTCCTCCTTCGCTATGGAGATCTGACCGCTTGCTCCGGGCTGGTTTTCCTTCACATCGGAAACTGCGCCCTTACTCGTCTCCACCTCCACGCGTATGTTGTTTACCGAATTAACTGTCACGGTGTAGGTATAGGAAGTATTTCTCTCGGTGTTGAAATCGGCTATATTCTTTCCCCAATCTCCCAGATGGATGATATACTGCACGTCTCCTCCCAGTATCTTTCCGGCCTTGTCGTCGACCAATTCCATCTCCACATAGCCCGTCACCACCACATAAGTAGAGAAGTCGTTAGCATACTCGAACATTCGCATATCCCTGCTGATTTCCTGACCATCCAGAGAATACGTGACAGTGTATTTCTCATTAAGCCCGGAATCAAGCTTCTTCGAGCGGCTGCGGTCCTGATAACCTGCCAATGCCTTTTTCGGCGTCTGGCGATTCTCCATCATATAGAATGAAAAACCTGATGTGCCGGACTTCGGGAAGTCCTCGAAATTTACGAACTCCGTATCGAAAAAGCCTGCGGCATATTTCGAATAATTCTCTTTCGCAGTAGTAGGAGCGACATTTACGCAATCCTCATTACGAGGTAGGACATATCCGGTACGCGGCACGTTTACCACCTTCCACTGCCTGGGCTCGAACGACTTGATGGTCTGACCCTGAGCGTCAGGAGTATTTCCCGTCTTGAATACGAAACGCACCTTCGCGTCGATTCGCCGGAGCATAACCTTTCCGGTAATGGTGGTTCTGCCGGAAGAAGATATTTCCGACCGGCAGATGGAAGA
>OQWE01000717.1_pt1 | contig 11408 bp, 7 predicted proteins | sample 1691591 | NCBI WGS metagenome assembly OQWE01 (sample SAMN03418265, study PRJEB22391) | human gut metagenome | biome: human-gut; feature: organic feature; material: feces | host: Homo sapiens | place: Tanzania | collected 2013-01
GCGGGCGCCATCGGGCGTGCAGTCACGATGCGCGTCTCCGACGTCATGCGAAGCGGCGACCACCTTGCGCTGGTATCGCCCGATGCGACGATCAAGGAAACGATTCTCGCCATGACCAAGGCGCATGGCGGTTCGGCGGCAGTTGTAGACAATGCGGGAAATCTGCTTGGTATCTTCACGGACGGCGATTTCCGCAGAAAAGCGGAAAACGACATGGAGATTCTCGCCAGAAAAGTCGGTGATGTCATGACAAAAAATCCTGCGTCCATCTATGCGGATTCTCTGGCAATCGAAGTGTTGAAAGTCGTCGAAGCGCGCAAAATCGACGATATCATCGTGCTTGACGCCGGCGGCAAGGTTGTCGGCATTGTGGATATTCAGGACCTTCCCGGTCTGAAACTGATGTAACTTACTCCGGCGGAACGGCTCAGAAAATATTCATCTGATCCGTTCCGTAAAATTGATTATCAGATTTCCGTTAGATTTTCTGCCGGCTTCTTGTTTTTCAATCCTTTTGCGTTATATTCTTGTAACTTTATTTTCCAGAACCTGACTATACCCAAAGGAATCCATCTATGGTTCAACGCCCCGTTTCCGCTGTCGCTGTCGTATGCCTGCTGTTCATTCTGCTCTATCTCGTTCCTCTGGGGTTGCGTCCGCTTCTGATCCCTGACGAAGCGCGTTACGCACAAATTCCGCGTGAGATGATCCGGAATCACACATGGCTCATCCCGCAGTTTGCCGATATGCCCTATTATGAAAAACCATCCGGCGGTTACTGGACGGAAATTGCGGCACAGAAGATTCTCGGGGAGAGCAACTTCACGGTCCGGCTCCCCTACGCGCTTGCCGCCGCAGTAACGCTTCTCCTGACATGGCTCATCGCACGCCGGTTCCGGGACGACGAACCCGACAGACGTTTTCACGGGCTGCCCCTCTACTCCGTCCTGACTCTCATGGTCACGGGAGAATTTTTCATCATCAGCACAACAGCGGTTCTGGACGGAGTGTTCACTGCGTGCGTTACGGCGGAATTCGTCTTTTTCTATCTTGCATGGAGTGAAAAGAAGTCTCCCGGAATTTCATTTCTCTGGCTGTTTCTCTGCGGACTCGCAGTCGGCTGCGCTTTCCTCATAAAAGGGTTTCTTGCGTTTGCGCTTCCCGGGCTCGGCATCGCGGCATTTCTGCTCTGGGAACGCGATTACCGCAGTTTCCTGACGAAACCGTGGGTTCCCTTTCTGGCATCCCTGCTTGTCATAGTTCCGTGGGGACTCGCAACCGCCGAAGCCGCGCCGGATTTCTGGCACTATTTTGTTGTGGTCGAGCACTATCAGCGGTTCTTCCGTGAAGTTTCCTCCCAGCATCCCGAACCGTTCTTCTACTTCATTCCGGTCATCCTAGGCGGAGCCATGCCGTTCACGCTTTTCTGCGTGCCGCTGTTCCTCGGCGGCAGGGAACTGCCGTGGAAGCACAGTTCTCTCCTGAAATACTGTGCGGCATGGATCATCCTGCCGTTTCTTTTCCTTTCCCTTTCCAAAGGCAAGCTGGCGACCTATATTCTGCCTCTTTTTCCGCCGGTCGCGATCATCGCGGCGCTCTGTATGCTGGGCGCCCAGGGGAAAGAAAACGCATTGAAATATTTCAACATCACGGTCAAGTTCACAGTCGGAATTCTTGCCGTCGGACTCATCGGATTCCTGATCACGAACTTTGCATTCCATCCGGTCTACGGAACCGGGCAGATGCCTCTGCTCGGCTTCACGGTACTGTGCGTCATTCTCTTTCTCGCAATCCTCCTGCGGGCAATCCGCGAGAAAACGATGAAAGACAAGTACCTGACACTTGTCATCGCCATGTTTTTCCTGATGCCGGCATGGCAGGCGGGACTTCCTGAAATCGTAATGAATCAGAAAGCGCCGGAAGCCTTTCTGAAAGAAAGTGTTGCGAAGATTCCGCCCAATGCAATCCTCATGACCCGCGACCAGTTTCTCGGCATCCTGCTGTGGACTACCGGCAGAAATGACCTCCGGCTGTTCTACAAAACCGGAGAATTTGAATACGGGCTGAATCACTCTCCCGACAAGGAAAAGCGTTTTGTCTCCGTAGAGAAATTCAAGGAAATGCTGGACAACCCCGCATCAAGAGATTATCGTCCGGTCGCAGTCTATGTGACAGCGGGTCATGAGAAACGTTACAATACTCTGCCGCAATTCAGGCAGACCATTTCCAACGGAGAAATTTCCCTGATGCTGTTTGAGTGAAAAACTTCTTCAGGAAAGGCGGAATATGAAGAAAACGAAAGTCACACTGCGGTCACTGGCACAGGAGCTGGGAATTGCCCCCGCGACGGTTCTGCGCGCACTGACCAATCATCCGAATGTCACCCAGGGACTCCGGCGGCGCGTCATCGCGCTGGCGCAGAAATACCACTACCAACTGCCGGAGCACTATAAGAAACTGGTCGCCGTCGTCATTCCCGGATTTGAATTTGAAGGTTACACCGGCCTCCTTCTCTCCTCGCTCATGAAAGAACTTTCCGCAAATCAGTTTCACGGAGAGATCATCTCCGACTGCGATCTGGAAGTTCTGCAGGATCATGTCTATGCGGGAGTCATCTCCATCGTATGGACCGCCGGGCTGGAAAAACAGTGGCCGGAGGAACACGCCACGCCGCTGGTCGTATTGAATGCGACTTCCAATCCGCGCGAGGGCGTCTGTCAGGTGACTTCCGATGAAAAGCAGGGAATCACGCTGGGATTGGAACAACTGTACAACAAAGGACGCCGCCGCATTGCATTCGTATCTTCTCAGTTGAACTGCAGTCTCAATGCAAGAAAACGGGTCGAGGCGTTCCATGAGTTCTGCCGTAAAAAGAAAATCTCCGCAGGCTCCTTCCATGAGGAACATACTCCAGATTATGATCTGGATGCAATCGCGGACAATATCATACGGAAAAAGGCGGACGCCGTCTTTGCAGCAGGCGAGACTTATGCACCGCAGTTGCTCTTCCGGCTTTCCCGCCACGGAGTCAGGATACCGGATGACCTGTCCATGCTGGCGCTGGAATATCATGCTGTCACGCCCTTTACGATTCCGCCTCTGACGGCTTTGACCCAGGATTTTGACGAGCTCGCCAGACAATCCGTCCGGCTTCTGCTCCGGCGCATTCATCACCAGCCATCCCCCGCGGAAATTCTGGTTCCGTATCATTTCATTGAACGGGAAAGCATCTGATTTTTGTTTCAAATGTTTCAAAAACAAAACTGTCTTCCCCTCTTGTCAAAATATGATTTTCATTTATAATAATTTATGTAATCTGAAAAATCTAACAGGCTGGAGGCATCAATGTTCCATAAACACATAACTGATGACAACTATCTTCATTGTATATTTACAATCCCTGTATTTGCAAAAAAGTATCAGAATAAGTTTTTCACCTTGATCGAGCTCCTCATCGTGATTGCAATCATTGCCATTCTGGCGGCAATACTTCTGCCGGCGCTGAACATGGCAAGAGAAAAAGCAAAAGCAATCTCTTGTTTCAACAATCTGAAGCAATTAGGACTTCCATTCCAGATGTATTCTTCAGACTATTTCGGCTGGGTCATTCCGGCACGAGCGGGAACAGACCCTGATACGGATGCAATTCCATGGGTGGCAAATTGTGCGGAATATATGGGATTTAAAATAAATTATACTTCAGTCTCCACAAGATTAGCTCCGGCAAGAAAGCGTGGAAGTTTTGTCTGCGAAGCCAAAGGAGCTGAAAAAGATCGTTATGGCGGGACCACAAACTATAAATGGAGCGGATTCCTTGGATTGGATACAGATAAAACAACACCCAGCATGGAACGAAAAAATATCAGTCGATGCAAGAAGCCATCCGTCATCAATGTCGCGTTTCATAAGAAAATACCTCCTGCTTTACTTTTTATTTTTGGGATATTGTTTACCATACTTTCAACCAGTCAGCATACCAGCAGCCCCATGCTGCCCATTGGCAATGCTCCGGATATTCAGGCATTTTCATAAAGTCAATTGCTTCCACATGACCGTCCACCAACAGGGAATTGCAGGTGCTTCCCGGATGTCTGCGGATCAGGGACACGTATGTACTGTCCTGTTGCATTTTGTTATTGTTGTTCGCATAGACATACGTCGTAATTCCGCTTTTCGTAAATCCTGCAGGCGCAAAGGAACGTTCCGGAAATGGACTTTCAATGAGTGGAGCAAATCCTTTCATGGCGGGGGAAGCATGACCGTCAGCGATCAGGGGAGAACAGGGAAATGTGTTGCTTTGAAAACCGGAGATAAACAGCGGGTATGTTTTTATTCCGAAGTTTCCATCCCCGTGGTGCCGGGCAAAGACCAGCTCGAAATTTCTCTGTTTCTGCGAGGAAAAGGTTCCATAATGATTATGAATTATGCCTATAATGAGAAAAACAAATATGTCGGGGATTGGAACAGCAATAAAATCACAGTTGACACGCCGGAATGGAAGGAATATCAGTTTAGAATCCCAATCACGGCTGCGGTAAAGCAGGCAAAAACCTTACGGATTGCCCCTATGATTTTGAGCAACAGCGATCTGCAGCTGGATGACATGCAGATTGTTCTTATTAGAAACTGAAGGAAAAAGTACAATGATAAAAGGGTCCGCATTTTTCTGCCTGTTTTGCCTCTCGGGCATTCTGCATGCTTCGGAAGAGCCCCGCTGGGTAAACCGGACGGATTATAAAATATCCGAATACTGGGTCAATTCTGCGGACAAGGGAATTCCTTTCCGCTACATATTCGAATACTTTCGTGATGTCCCCGATCCCTCTTGCATGGGCAAGGTTCTTGGAAACGCATGGCACAGCATTGTGGCGTCTTCCTTGTGGAAAGATCGGAAACCGGTTCCGGGAACTGAAGAAATTGCAAAACTGCCATTATTCCGTGATTCCTGGCTTTATTTCCACGCCTATCCGAAAACGGACTTTCGCAAAATCGGAAAAGGAGAAGAAATGATCCGGATGGATCAATTTCTGAACCCTGAAATTCGCTGCGTTATCGAGCAGGCGGAAAAAGCAGGCAGGCGTTACACGATAGATGCCCGCACCAGGGAACAGCTCCATCTGTTCGACAACCAATACCGGTGCGACATGGAAGAATATACCGCATGGAAAAGGAAACATCCACATTTTCTTGCATTTACCGTCGGCGAGTGGTGCAATGATTACCTTACACTCATGCCGACAAAGTTTGACAGAGCCAAAAAAGCAGGACTTGTCACGCAACAGGAATATGAAACAGGACTCGCAAAATATAAACTTCCGGGAACGGCAGCAGGCATTGTCAAACATTATCACTGGATTTTCAGCACATTGCAAAAGTACATCTACCAATCGCCGCAAGATATGCTGTTAATGCATGCCTTCTGGAATATGGGACATGTCGCCGGAGCCAACGGAGCAAAGCAAATCTATTTGGAAGTAACTAACACAACTGGGCAAAGTTACATGGCGTATCGCTGGCAGGATGCGCTGTATTTCATGCGCGGAGCTGCGCGGCAGTTCGGTATGCGCTGGAGTTGGTATCAGGCAAGCTATTTCAATGGCTACGACTCCAAAGGGAAATTTGTCCTTGATTCACAATACGGCTGGAATCCTTTTCGCGATCCATGGGGAGGCATGTCCCGATCTCTGGTTCTGCGCGGTCAGTATTTAGGGTGGCTTTCCGGGGCGTTCATGCTGCACAACGAATCTGCAACAGGCACCTTTGTAAAGCAAGATGGAGAAGGGCGTTACAGCCTGACGCCTTACGGAGAGGACGCAGCCCGGCTTTACGATCTCACACAAAAACATGATCGCGGAATTTCCTATGCCCCCATAGCATTGCTGACCCCCTACGAAATGGTGCAGACCGTGTCCGGCGGAAATGCGTGGAGCTATACAGCGGAATACCCGCTTTCTCTGCGTATGCTGGATGCTTTTATGGCAACAATACTGCCCGGCTATGAGCGTCCGGAAAAATTACGCGAAGGAAACGAAGGCTGCCTCTTCAATTCCCCCTATGGAGACGTTTTCGACGTATTGAATCCGGATGCGCCAGTGACCAATCCTCTGCAGATCCTGCCGGCCTACAAGGCAGCTGTTCTGATCGGGGATTATAAAGAAAATCCGGTCATGGCGGAAAAACTTATGCAATATGTAAAGGACGGAGGAACATTGATTCTGAACATAACGCAGCTAAGCGGAATGTTCCCGGAATCATTTACCGGGATAAAACGTGCCGGAATAAAGTTTTCGTCCGGCTCCTACACACTGGAAAAAATTACGCTTCTTGATGATGCCCGAATTGTCGCCAAGGATGCTTCCGGCAATCCATTGTTGACACTTCATCCCGTAGGATACGGCAATTTGATAGTTTGCACAGCGGAGTACATGCTCCCCGATGCAGAAATCCTCACAATGAATGAAATCCTCTCCGGCACAATTAAATTCGACCTGATTGAAACGGTATTGAAGCGGCTGCTGGATGAAACGCTTCCTGTCAGGGTGGAAGGCAATATCCAATACGGAATCAACAGCCTCTCCGACGGTTATCTGATTTATCTGATCAATAATAACGGGGTAAAAAAGTTTACGGACAAACAAGAAATTCTCGATCCTGCCGCCTCTGCCAAAGTTACTGTATTTCTGAAAGACGGAATATTGAAAACAGCAACGGAGCTTGTCTCGGGAAACAGTCTCGAGATTTCCGGCAACGCCATTTCCGCCACAGTCTCACCGGGCGGACTTGCTATTGTCAAGCTGATAAAACAGAAGTAGGATAACATGGGGAAAAAATTCTGGTTTCAAAAATCTCTGCGCCGTATGCTCGTGGACATGCACATTCCTGACTGGGATGAACGCTTCCTAAAGGATTTTTCTCCGGAGCATTATGCCGAAATGATGCGGCTTGCCAAAGTCGATACGTGTTAAGTTCATTCAGCAGAGAAAGAAAATACTGTCGGAATCCGGTATTTGGACAACACAGTCCGAATCTGGTTCCTGTGTGTTCCACGGTTCCCTTGCAATCATAAAGTTGAATCCGCCATTCAGGATGCGCATCATATGCGGCGCGGTTCCAGACATTCAAATAAATTTGAACGTTAATTTCTCTTTTCCGGCAGGCGGCGATTGTCTCTCCCAGCAGATCTCTCCCATGTAATTGGCGATGCCGGAACCCTGTTTCCGTTGGCCAGTAGCAAAGCCCTAAATTTCGGGAGGAAACTCCGTTTATTGAAATTCCCCGCATGGTGAATTGGAACGATCCCGCATGGCTTGCCTATGACCGCTGCCGCCGGCACTGGCTGGATGAGTTTGCCGAAGCAATTCAGAAAACAATAAAAGACAAGGAGCCGAAACGTACGGTAACGCTGCAATGCCAAAGTATCATGCGCGGACGCTCCAGCGGCATCGGAAACAATTTCCTGAAGTGCAGCGATTATTTCGCCGGAGATTTTGACGGAGGAAACGTGGAACAGTCCTGTATCTGCAAATTTTTCTTCATGCTGTCAAAACATCATCCCATTGAATTCATGACGCCGCGTTGTGAATCGTTGGTCCATCATACCACTTCCCGTTCTTATGACAATTTGTTGATGCGGTCTTATGCCGCCATCGCAAACCAAGCGGCATTTACCCTGATTGATGCCATTGACCCGCGTGGTACACTGGATCGCAGATTTTATGAAACGGCACGACGGCTCAACAACTCCTACAGCCGTTATGAACCTTATATTGACGGAAATTCCCAAGCCGTATTCGACGTAGGCATTTATCACAGTTATGAATCTTTGGTAGATTTGGAACACACACCTCAAAATATTGCAGAAGCCGAAGACCATCCGTCATGGCCTTTTATCCGCATTCGTGAAAATATTGTAAATATTCTGCAGAAAAATCATCTGCTGTTCGGTTTTGTACATAAAGCGGATATGCTGGAAAAAATTCCCCTGATACTGCTTAGCGACTGTTCTTCACTCACGGAAGAAGAGTGTATCGCTTTGACGGAATACGTTCAGAATGGAGGCAGACTTTATGCCTCCGGATCAACCTCTTTGTATGACCCGGAACATGGAAAACGAAAAGACTTCCGTCTGGCGAAACTCTTCGGGGTCCACACAGCCGGAACGCAAACGCAAACTGTTTCATATATTGCTCCGACATTTCCAAATTCGATTCCCGGTGCAACCGCGGATTATCCATTAATGCTGGATCATCCGCAAATTGAGATTTCATCTGTATCCGGCGCGGAAATCCTCGGCACATTGACCCTGCCCATTTCCGATGCGGCGGAACAGAACCATTTCGGTTCCGCCATCAGTGATCCGCCGATGATCGCAACGCCTGTGCCAGCCTTAGTCCGCCATCGTTACGGCAAAGGGGAAGTGCTGTATGCAGCGGGAATGATTGAGAACATCCCGCTTGATTGCCATCGTTCCATTTTTGCTACACTTCTGAAATATCTGTTGAGCAACAGGACAACACTGGAAACCAATGCGCCGAAACAAGTGGAATGTACTCTGTTTGACCAGCCGGAACAAAAACGCTTCATTTTTTCCTGCCTGAATCAGCCGGTTGAACTGCCGGTACAACCGCTGCATGATCTCAATTTTCAGCTCAGACTGCCGGAACATTGCAGAATAACGCAAGTGCTTCTGGCGCCGAAGAATCATCCCTGCCCATTCAGTTTAAAAAACGGGATACTGACATTGAAACTGGAACAGTTGAAAGAATTTGCATTGTTTGTGCTAAAATATCAGAAAAAAGGATCACAATGATTACAAATCTCAAACAAAATCTTTATAAAAAACATGGTTTTCTCCTCGGAGTCAACTACTGGCCGCGGAAAAGCGGCGTGAAAATGTGGCGCGACTTCGATGAAAAAGAGATCGATGCGGAATTTGCGCAGATCCGCGAACTCGGAATGGATACGGTCAGGGTCTTTCCGCTATGGGATGATTTCCAGCCGATCTATGAACTGCCGAATGCACAGAACCGTCCGCGCGGCATCGGAATGCGTCATGACTGGAACATGACTCCCGTTCGGAATCCGGAAATGGTGGATGTGAAAATGCTGGAGCGGTTCGACCGCGTGGTGGAACTCGCCGGCAAGCACAATCTGAAGCTGATCGTGGCTCTGCTGACCGCATGGATGAGCGGAACCCTGTTCAATCCGTCGTGGAAAGGCGGTCGCAATCTGTTCTCCCATCCGTTCATGCTGAAATACCAGATGCTCTACTGCCGCGCATTCGCCAGACGGTATGCCGGACGCCCCGAAATTCTCGCGTGGGAATACGGCAATGAACAGAACTGCACCGATGAATGCGGCTCCCCTGAAACCGCATGGGTCTGGCTCCATGCGCTGGCGGCGGAACTGAGGCTCCATGATCCGCAGACTCCGGTCGCTTCGGGAATGCACGGACTGGTCAACATCGCTTCGGAAAAACATCCGTGGGGCATTGAAGACAACGCCGACGCCGTCGATCTGCTCACGACACACCCCTACCCTCCGTTCACACAGGGATGTTTCATGGAGAGCCCCACGGACCTGCGCGCCAATCTTCACGCCACGGTTGAAAGCCGTTATCTTGCGGATCTCGGGCATCGCCCCACACTCTGCGAGGAGACAGGAACCCTCGGAAACAGTTCCCTGTCCGAACCTCTGACCGCCGCATTCCTGCGGATGCGCCTGTTCAGTCTTTTCGCCAACCGGATTGAAGGCTGTCTCTGGTGGTGTTACAGCGATTTCCGCTGTTCCGGCGAGCTCCCCTACCGGGATGTCCAGATGGAAAACGACGGTCTCGGGCTGACCCGCACCGACGGACAGCCCAAACCCGCCGCGCTGGAAATGTCGAAGTTCCGCGCCGTGGCGGACCGTTTCGGGGGGCGTATGCCGGAGCCGGAACGCAAGGCGGCGATTCTGGCAAGCGATCTCTGCGACGACTGGCTGAGTCTCTATAACTGCTATATCCTCTGTGTGCAGGCGGGAATCACTCCGAAGTTTGTCCGCCCGGATCGCGACGACCTGACGCCTTATCCGCTGATTCTTGCGCCGTCCCTGCGCGGAAGTATGCCCGTCTCGGTGCCTGCGTGGCAGAAAGCAGCCGAAGCCGTCAGACGCGGAAGCGTGCTCTATGTCTCCGGAGACGGAGTCAGCCTGAGCAACATGAAGGAGCTCTTCGGGATCAGCGAGATGGAAAAAATCCCGTTGCCGGAAAGACATGCCGCGATTCGATTCAAGGCAGGATTCCAATGCGGAATTTCGGCAGACTTCCGGAACCGTTTTCACTCTTTTGCCTCCGAGCCTGCGGCGTGGTATCCGGACGGCGCTCCCGCCATGCTGAAACACCGCTGCGGCAAAGGAACGGCATATTATCTTTCCCTGCCGCTGGAAGCCTCGCTTGCCAAGGAGCCGTTCGCGTTCGACCGCTCCGAAGCATGGAAACTCTATTCCGGGCTGAAAGAGGCGGCGGGGCTGGAATCCGTCGTCGATTATCCCGACCCGCAGATACATCGTATGCCTTGCATCGGGGTAATTCATCCGGCAGGACACGGCTGGCTGACTGTGATCAATCACCGCCGCGAAGCCGTGGAAGCCGGCCTGACCTCCTCCCGCCGGATTCTTGCCGTCAGCCGGATCGCCGGCGAAGCTGAAATCACGGGGACACGAATCAGGCTCGAACCGCTTCAGGCGGCGATTTTTGAAGTAAGTCTTGGCGCATAGTCTGCCGGATGAATTACCCCGATGCAAGGCATACGATGTATCGGGAAATTTCATCTGCGAACGTAAACAGACTCCCGAAGGTAAAAACGGGGAATGCCGGGAAATATGGAGGCGAAGCCCGCAGCAACTGTAAAGCGTCTGCGCCGGATATATTTTTACTGCCGCAGCACACCATAGGCAAGAAAAATCGCTTTCCGGCGATATGAGACTTGATTTTCTGCGCAGACTGCGGTATTTTGTATGGTGAATTATCATTTGACAACGGAGTTTCCGCCACTGTGAGAAAGCCAGACAACGCACCTCGAAAACCGCGCATCAGCGATATTGCCGCCATGGCGGGAGTCAGCCGTATGACCGTCTCCCAGGCGCTCAATCCGTCATCATTTCTGTCAGCAACGGCAAATACCTGTTCTTCATTGCCGATTTTTCCACTTTTCGACTCAGCAAGTTGCCTACGCATCTGCTCCATTTCCATCTCCTTTTCTGCAATAGCCTCTTCCTTCAGCTCACGTTCCCTTTCCAATGCCTTGTTCAATATCTCCATACGGGTTTCAAGAAGGCGTTTTCTCCGCCATAAAATGAAATATGTCAACATTGACAAAAGGGCTATGATTATCGCAATGGTCACGGAAACTATAATATAGACCGTCTGA
>OQWE01000719.1_pt1 | contig 11402 bp, 8 predicted proteins | sample 1691591 | NCBI WGS metagenome assembly OQWE01 (sample SAMN03418265, study PRJEB22391) | human gut metagenome | biome: human-gut; feature: organic feature; material: feces | host: Homo sapiens | place: Tanzania | collected 2013-01
TGATATTTGGTATTGTCCTGCTTATTTTCGATAAAATAATATTTGGGATTTTTGTTACTGGCAGCATTGCTTATGGATTATGGATATCCTCATTCCTACGACGTCGTAAGGTGATTGATTATGAGCTGTTTGAACAGCAGGCGATAAATCAGAACAAGACATACCAGTTCATCACGTCAATGCAGGAGATAAAACTCCAAGACTGCGAACAACGTAGGCGATGGGAATGGGAGGACACACAGTCTGATTTATTTAATGTTCAGATGAAGTCATTGAAACTGCAACAGGCTCAAGAAGCTGGTTCAATATTCATAAATGAGGTCAAGAACATACTGATAACTGTTTTTGCGGCAACAGCTGTGATTGACGGTCAAATAACACTTGGTGCGATGCTTGCTATCCAATATATTGTTGGACAGCTCAATTCTCCTGTCGAGCAATTCATGTCGTTTATCTACTCTTTACAGGATGTGAAGATCTCCCTTGAACGAATAAATGAGATTCATGAAGGAAAAAACGAAGAATCTAAAGAAAATCAGACCAAATCGTTTGAGTCGGAAAAATATATTAGTATAAACAACATTGACTTCAAGTACGATCCACATGCTTTGAAGAAAACGCTTGAAGGCGTATCCTTCGATATACCAGAAGGAAAGGTTACTGCCATAGTTGGAGCATCAGGAAGTGGAAAAACCACACTAATAAAACTCATGCTCGGTTATTATCCAGTTATGTCCGGAACAATCAATATTGCCGGACAAAATATCAATAAATACAACCTAAAATGGTGGCGTCGACATTGTGGAGTGGTAATGCAGGATGGAGTGATATTCTCTGAATCTATAGCCCGTAATATTGCAGTTGACGATGGGAAGATAGATGTGGAGCGTCTTGAACAAGCCGCAAAAATTGCAAATATACATGAATTTGTTATGGGACTTCCTCTAAAATATAATACTATTGTAGGACGTGACGGAGTAGGACTAAGTCAAGGACAAAAACAACGCATACTCATAGCGCGTGCAGTCTATAAGAAGCCTGATTTTATTTTCTTAGACGAAGCCACTAATGCTCTTGATGCCAAAAACGAAAAGGCAATAGTAGAAAACTTGGACGAATTCTATAAAGGACGTACAGTAGTTGTGGTGGCACACCGTTTATCGACAGTAAAAAATGCTGACCAAATAATTGTTATTGATAAAGGTAGAGTAGTAGAGACCGGTAGCCACAATTCTCTAATTGAAAAAAAGGGAGCATACTACACTTTGGTCAAGAATCAACTTGAGCTCGGAAACTGATAAATGTAACATAAAATAACAACCCATAATAATAGGATAAAACATGAAAGAGATAGATATAAAACAAAAAAATGTATGCAATGATATAGAACTGCGTTCTGAAAAGGTTCGTAATCTATTAGGAGAAATACCTCCAGCCTTTGTGCGATGGGGTTCAGTAATAATTGTTGCCATATTCTTGGTACTATTATTAGTATTATGTTTTGTGCCTTATCCTCATTCAAAAGGTGAAAGCATTTTACAGCATTTTTTGCTTGTAATTTACACAAATTATAATTAACTTTGTAATTACCTTAAACGTATGCCAAATTATGAAACATTTCATTGCTTATATTCTTTTTATGTTTACTTCAGTCGGTGCAATAGCTCAGGTTGATGTTAAGGGCGTTGTAATTGATGACAAAAGCAAAGAGCCGCTGACTGGAGCATCCATTATAATGAAAGGCGCAGACAATACGATTAAGAAATTTGCCATTTCGGATAAAGACGGAACGTTCTTTATGACAGTGGCATCTGTTGCGGGCTGCCGCCTGGAAATATCAATGATGGGTTTCGAGAAGAAAAACATTACTCTTGATAATACTTCTTTCCCAATTACGATTAAGATGACATACGGAGCTGTGCAACTTAAAGAGGTGAAAATTAAGGCTGAACGTATACGCGAACAAGGCGATACGATTAGCTATAATGTCAGCAGTTTTGCACGCTCACAAGACCGTTCTATAAGCGACGTACTGAAGCGTATGCCAGGAATAGATGTATCGAAAAGTGGAAAAATACAGTATCAAGGCGAAGATATAAACAAATTCTATATTGAAGGTTCCGACCTGCTTGGCGGCAAATACGGCATAGCCACAAACGGTATCAGTCATGACGATGTGGGAGCGGTAGAGGTGATGGAGAATCATCAGCCCATGCAGGTGCTTTCGGGCATCTCATTCTCCAACAAGGCTGCAATCAACCTGAAGCTCAAAAACAAGGCTAAAGCTACGTGGAGTTTTCACGGCGATGCCGGAGGCGGATGGTCGTGGCAACCCGAAGGTGCAGTATGGGATGGAGAACTGTTCGCAATGTGCGCCATGTCAAAATTTCAGAATATAACCACACTGCGCACTAACAACACCGGTGAAGACCTCACATCGTCAAACACCGACTTCTTTGCAAATCGCCGTGGCACTGGCTTGAGCAATTATGTCAACATCGGTCTGCCCGGAGTGCCGTCGCTCGGCAGCAAGCGCACGCTATTCAACCGCTCTGCACTTGTCTCGGCAAACAATCTGTGGAAACTCAGTCGTGGCGAGTTTAAAGCCAATATCGACTACTCGTACAATAGGGTCTTAGCCAACGCATCGAACACTACAACTTACTTTCTTGACGAGGGCAACCGTATTATAACCGAAAACCGCGACGGTACAGAACGTGACCACTCTCTGTGTGGCAAGTTCATATACGAACTAAACCAAAAGACAGCGTTCGTAAACAATACGTTGCAGACAAATATCAACTGGAACGACATTAAACTCAGCACAGCAGGTTCGATACCCACTGCACAGTCAGCCGATTTGCCGGATTATTATGTCAATAACAGCTTCAAGATGATAAAGAAGTTTAATGGCAAGCATCTGGTGACGTTCGAAAGCCGTAATGAATGGGAAGCGCTGCCACAGACTCTTAACATCGGCTTGAACGGCAATACATATCGCCAACATGTAGGCGACCATGCTTTCTATACACACGAAAGTGCAGCATACGCTTTTGCACTAAAAGGTATTGCCATAAGCCTTGAAGGAGGCATAAAGGGCTACTGGCGATTGATGGACTCCGAACTGTCCGAACTGCCACAACAATTGCCAGGCTTAACGGAGAACGTCGTGAATACAAACTCATTCACGGTGTATGCAATTCCGAAACTTGAATACTGGATAAGACGTGTCAACCTCACTGTCAATCTGCCGGTCAGCTACGCTCATTACTCATTCGACAAGGCTATGGCCAATCGCGGCGAGGTGTATTTCTCGCCGTCGCTGAGTTTCAACTGGAAGCCCAACAACCGCTTTACGGGTGCAATTCGTGGAAACATAGGTAGCTCACCGATGAACCTCAACCTCATTCACCCAGGGCTGGTAATGACCGACTATCGTACTCTGAAATCAGGCGTTGAAAATTTCTACAATTTATCGTCGCAGAAAGTATCGGCCAGTTTCAGCTACAAGCACACACGATACGGACTGTTTGCCGACGGAATGGTGATGCACTCGTGGAGTCATCAGCCCTATACATTGTCACAACAGCTATACGGCGACTATGTAGTATATAGCTATGCTGATGCCGACAATGACGAAAAGATGTTTCTGGCTGTGGGTAGCCTCGGCAAAACCCTCGACTTTATGCGCGGCAGTTGCAACATAAGCGGCTCTTTCAACCGTAACGAATCAAAGTTGTTGTCGCAACAGCAGCATGTTCAATCGGTCAATTCAAACTGGAATGTCAGCGGAAAAGTGAATGGTTCGCCGTGGCGGTGGCTCAGTTTAGAGTATGCCATAAGATATTCGCAAAAACGTCTGAAAATAAGCAATGCGTCAACACAATGGTTGTCGGCACTGACAAACGAGCTGACTCTTGACTTTGTACCACACCCCAAATGGGAATGGCAGATAAGCGGCGAGCACTACCGCAACGAACTGACTGAGGGAATGTTCAAGAATATCGCAATGCTCGATACAAAACTAATATTCAAGGCCAGCAAGCTCATCGAACTGTCGGCATCGTTAACGAATATGCTCAACAATAAGCAGTACAATTACACAACATACTCGCAACTCTCTTCTTTTGAATCACAGCGTCAGCTCCGCGGACGCCAATTATTAATTTCAATAACATTAAGAAAATGAAAAAACTAGTAATCTCTATCATTGTCTGCCTTGCAGCAATAGCTTCAATGGCACAAACCAAGTCAGAAATCTTAGTAAGTTATAATAGCATTACCCCCAACAAGTACAACAAGCTTGTCACATCGAAAATGTTGCTCCTGGCTTCTTCGACCGATGCTAAGTATTTTAATGAGCTCAGCCTTTGGGTTGACTCTCTGAAATCAACCCCAGAAGGCAAAGCAAAGTATATGGATATACTTAAAAAAGCCTGTATGACGGTTGAACCCGACGGCTCTACTTCATGGAATCTGAGCAAAGGACCTGTAAAAAAGACATACATGTATGTATTCAGTAATCCTGCCAAACAAACGCTTACTGTGTATGACAAGTACGGAGAAGACCTGGGCTATTACACTGAGTCGCTATCAGAAATGAAGTGGTCGATGGTGAATGATTCTGTCAAGACGATTCTCGGCTACGAATGTTTTATGGCTGAGAGCGATTATCACGGCCGACACTGGAAAGCTTGGTTTACACCCGAAATTCCAATGTCATTCGGACCTTGGAAACTGCACGGGCTTCCGGGATTAATCCTCAAAGCTGAAGCCAATGGCGGATTCTCGTTTACAGCCACAGGCCTGGAACAAACCAATCGCCTTATTACTCCAATGTATCTTCAGCAGGATTATACGAAGATTGACCGGAAAAAGGGACTTGAAAATGCCGAATATTATGTAAATAATGAAGCGAGCATCATGAACGCGCAAGGGCAGAACGTAAAGATATATACTGTAGACGAGAATGGTAATAAAGTGGAAGTTCCCAAATATGACGGTCTAAAACACAGTCTTGAACCTGATTATAAAATGAAACGATAAAACAAAGGGAAAATGTGAACAACTTGTAATATTATATGAATATGCCTACACAATGATAAATCAGTAACTTTGCAGCTGAATTATTAATATAGGTATGAAAAGAATATTGTTCACATTTTCCCTGACTCTTCTTGCCCACTATTCGATGGCGCAAGAAACATTGTCATTGAGTCAATGCCTACTGATGGGCATTGAACGAAATCTTAACTTAAAGACTTATGAGGGTAATGTGCTTAAGGGCAAGCACAATATCAGCGAGAACCGCTCGCGACTGTTGCCACAGATTAATATCGGTGCAGCGCTGAACGACAACTTCACGCCGCCAGTATCGGTAACGGACGGCAAGGCTTACGGCAAACCGTATAACGTGACGAAGACGCTGCAGTACAACTCGTCGGCAAGTGTTCAGCTGCAAATGCCGCTGTACAGCCAGACGGCTCTTACGGCTCTGGACATCTCGAAGACTCTCGACCAGCTCAACACTCTATCGTACGCCAAAGCCAAGGAAGACCTGATTGTGCAGATAAGCAAGATGTATTATCTGGCGCAGAACACCGAGGAGCAGATTGGCATTATCAAGGACAACATCAAGCGACTTGAAGAACTGCGCAATATCACACAGGCATTCCACGACAACGACATGGCTCTGAGCGTGGACGTGAAGCGTGTGAACGTGAATCTGGAGAATCTCAGCGTGCAATACGACAACGCCAAGGCTATGCTCACCCAGCAATACAACATGCTGAAATACGTTATCGACTATCCTGCCGACAAGGACATTGCCGTAACGAAGGCTAACGTGGAGCTGACGGACATGGCGGCTCTAACCGGACTGAACGAGAATCTGTCGGAGCTTCAGCTGCTCAGAAAGCAGCAGACACTTGCCGAACAGCAGAAGAAGCTTGCCAAGGACGGCTATCTGCCTACGCTGGCGCTCACTGGCAACTGGACTTACACAGCCTTCACCGACAATTTCAAGAACTGGTTTCACTCGGGCGAGTCGAACCATTGGTATAAATCGAACGGCATTGGTCTGTCGTTGCGCATACCTGTGTTCGATGGTTTTGAGAAGCGTTCGAAGATTAGAAAGGCACAGGTGGACATCGACGACGCTAAACTACAATACGAGAATGCACTGAAGGGTATGCAGACACAATACGCCAACGCTGTGAACGATCTTGCTAACAACCAGCGCAACTTCAGCAAGCAACGCGACAATTATCTGCTGGCTGAGGATGTGTATAAGGTGACGAGCGACCGCTACCGCGAAGGAATAGCATCAATGACCGAGGTGCTGCAAGACGAAATGAGCATGAGCGACGCCCAGAACAACTATCTCACGGCTCACTTCAACTACCAAGTGTCAAACCTGACACTGCTGAAACTCACAGGACAGTTGGAAAAACTATTGAATTAGGAATTTGGAATTTGGAATTAGGAATTGTTCTCGGCTACGCCTGCGATTAGGAATTATTCAATGTTGAATTAAGAATTCAAAATTGCCAATAATAACAATTCAAAACTCAAAATTCAAAACTCAAAATTGAATAATTCAAAATCGGCAAAGCCGACAATTCAAAACTCAAAACTCAAAATTGCCAAAGGCAACAATTCAAAACTCAAAAAAATGGAAACAAACAATAACACTACAAACAACAACAATAATAGCGACAACAGCACACAGTCTAACCACGAACTAACCGCCAAGCAGCTTAAGCGCCAGCGCATCCGCCAGATAGCGGTAAGCCTCATCGGCGTGGCTATACTGGTATGGGGCATCGTAAAGATTGCCTGCATGTTTATGGACTACAAGAGCAACGAGAAGAGCGACGACGCCCAGATAGAGCAGTACATATCGCCTGTAAACATGCGTGCTTCGGGATATATCAAGAAAATATACTTCAAGGAACATCAAGACGTGAAGAAGGGCGACACGCTGCTCGTTCTCGACGACCGCGAATATCGCATCCGTGTAATGGAGGCAGAGGCTGCACTGAAGGACGCAATGGCTGGAGCCAACGTTGTAGACGCTTCGCTGCAGACCACTCAGACCTCGGCTACTGTGTACGAGGCTTCGATAGCCGAGATTGAAATACGTCTTGCCAAACTCGACAAGGACCGCCAGCGCTATCAGAACCTCGTGGCTCGCAATGCCGCCACACCGATACAGCTCGAACAGATTGAAACTGAATACAACGCTACGAAGAAGAAACTCGATGCCGTACGCCGCCAGCAGAAGGCTGCCTATTCGGGTGTTAACGAGGTGCAGACACGCAAGAAGAATACAGCAGCTGCCATTGAGCGCGCTCAGGCTGCGCTGGAAATGGCAAAGCTCAACCTCTCTTACTGTGTAGTAACAGCTCCTTGCGACGGCAAACTGGGCAGACGCGCACTGGAAGAGGGTCAGGCTGTGAATGCCGGACAAACCATCACCTACATCATGCCCAACACACAGAAGTGGGTAATAGCCAACTACAAGGAGACACAGGTAGAGAAACTGTATGTTGGACAGAAGGTGAAGATGAGCGTTGACGCATTCGAGGGCAAGGAGTTTGAAGGACGCATCACCGCCATATCGGGTGCAACAGGCTCAAAATATTCGCTCGTTCCTACCGACAACTCTGCCGGCAACTTCGTCAAGATACAGCAGCGTGTGCCTGTACGCATAGAGTTTGAGGGAATTTCGAAGGAAGACAACGACAAGTTGGCTGCTGGAATGATGGTTGTAGTAAAGGCTCAACTTAAGTAAATGACACAAGCAGAGATATATACGGCAGTGCCAGAGCACATGCCTAAGAATTTTCCGTTCTACAACTGGGTGCCAAAGCCCCTTGGCATCGCCTTTCTCGTCATACTTTTCATACCTATCATGACGGTAAGCGGTGCCTACACCGTCAACAGTAGTGAGATGGTGGGCGGGCTTGGCATCCAGTCAGAACACATAGCCTTCATCAGCTTTGTCACATCGATAGGTATGGCGGCGTTCTCGCCGTTCTTCTACTCGCTGGTGAGTGTGCGCCGCCAGAAGATGATGAGTCTCGTAGGATTCTCCATTCTGGCTGTGCAGAGCTATATATGCGCCAATACCGACAGCCTGTTTATCCTGGCTCTCAACAGCCTCATCATGGGATTTGTCAGACAGACGCTTCTGATGTGCAATCTCTTCACGCTTATAAAGTACGGATTTGGTATTGAGGCTACGCGCAACGTCACGCCGGGCAACGAGCCTAAGGACGAAGCCGGATGGGACGCACTCGACACAGAGAAGAAGGCGAGCCAGCCCATCATCTACTTCTTCTTCATGCTACTCGGACAGATAGGCACATGGATAACGGCATGGTTTGCCTACAACTACCACTGGCAGATGGTTTACTATGCCATGCTGGGTGCCATACTCGTGGCGCTGCTCATCACACTGGTGTGCATGCCCTACAACCCCTACCCTACGAAGCATTGTCCGCTGTCGTTCTCTAAGTTCGGCAACGTGGTCGTGTTCTGTCTGATGTGCTGCTCGTTTGTGTATGTCACGGTGTACGGCAAGGTGTACGACTGGTACGACAGCCCCAACATACGATGGGCTACAGCTATATGCGTAGTGTCATCGCTGCTGTTCTTCTATCTGGAAAAGACACGCCGCTCGCCCTACTTCATGCTCAAGGCTTTCAAGTCGCGCAGCATTCAGGGTGGCATTCTGCTCTTCATCGGACTGATGATATGCAACTCCAGCTCCATGCTCGTGAACATATTCGTAGGCGTTGGTATGAAGACCGACCAGATACAGGTGGCAGAACTTGGCAACTGGGTATTGCTGGGCTACTTCATCGGACTTGTCACCATACTCATACTCAACAATAAGGGTGTACACTTCAAGTGGTTCTTTGCTATGGGATTCCTGCTGATTGGTGCCGCATCGCTATTCATGTACTTCGAAGTGCAGACAGCAGGAATGCTCGAACGCATGAAGTGGCCAGTAGTAATCCGTGCCACGGGAATGATGTTGCTCTACTCGCTCATCGCCGTATACGCCAACCAGCGCATGCCGTACAAGCTGCTCTCTACATGGGTGTGCATAATGCTCACCGTGCGTATGGTGATTGCACCAGGCATAGGCTCGGCTCTGTATCAGGTGGTGTTCCAGCACCGCCAGCAATACTACATCACACGCTACGCCCACGACTACGACCGCACCAATGCCGAGACCGCCATGACGTACGACATGACCGCACGCGGAATGCAATATCAAGGCAAGAGCGAGACGGAAGCACAGAACATGGCAGCTATGTCGACAAAGGGCAAGGTGCAGGTGCAAGCCACCCTGTCGGCAATAAAGGAGATGTCGGGATGGACCATATACGCCTGCGTCATCCTCGCCGGACTGATGCTCGTGGTGCCGTGGCCCAAGAGAGATATATCGAAGGATAAGTAAGGAGGGAGAAAGCCCTACCCCTAGCCCTAGCCTCAGCCCGAGGGTGTGTCAAAATGGGAGTTATAGGAATTTAAGAAGAAGTTAATCCATCTACGATGGATGGAAGTTAACAGATACTCCTATTTTGACACACCCTCACATTAAAAAAAACACTATCATTATTCAGTAAGACACATGTCAAGCTGTTCCTTTATAGTCTTCTTGTCCATGTTCTGTCCGATGAACACTATCTTCTGCATACGGTCGCCATACTTCTCATCCCAGTCCTTACGCAGACCTTCCTCACGCTCAAGCAAAGGCTTAAGCTCATCCTCAGGCATAGTGGCATACCATTGTCCGGCATTCTTCAAGCCTATCTGTCTGCCAGCCTGCTCAAAAAGATAGCACATGTCGGGCTGATCCATAAACCAACATATGCCCTTTGCACGTATCACACTCTTAGGCCATAGCTTGGCAACAAAGTTGTCGAAGAAATTCATGTCGAAAGGCTTGCGACGATAATACACAAATGTACCTATGCCATATTCCTCAACCTCGCCTCCCTCATGGTCGTGATGATGGTGATGGCAGCAGCAATGCTCGTCATGGTCGTGGTGATGGCAGTGTTCTTCATCATGGTCATGATGGTGATGACAGCGCTCATGCTCCCCGTCATGGTGATGCTCGTGCTCCTCTTCTTCATCCTCTTCCTCGTCTCCATGATGATGCTCAAGCTCGTTTATCCAAGCGGCAGATGTAGCCACTTCGTCGAAGTTGAACATGTGGGTGTTAAGTATGCGATCGAGGTCGATGTCACCATAGTCGCACGGCATTATTACAGCCTTGGGCTGGATGGCATGGATAATATCCACAAGATGGTTGAACTCCTCGGCACTCACCTCCGAAGCCTTGTTCAGGAGAATAATATTGCAGAACTCTATCTGCTGTATTACAAGATTCTCAAGATCGTCCTCCTCAAGGTCTGTTCTGCCAAGAGCGTCACCGCCAGCAAATTCATCCTTCATGCGCAAAGCATCGACAACCGTTGGAGATATACTGCGGACCAAGAGTTGGTATAGAGCAAATGGTTTGTGCTATAGGAGCCGGCTCGCATATACCGCTCGCCTCTATCACTATATAGTCGAAACGCTGTTCGGCAACAATGTCGCGAAGCTGTTCCACAAGGTCCATCTTCAATGTGCAGCAGATGCAACCGTTCTGAAGAGCCACAAGACTGTCATCTTTCTGGTTTACCACACCACCCTGCTGTATAAGGTCGGCATCGATATTCACCTCGCCTATGTCGTTTACAATAACCGCGAACTTAATGCCTTTCTTGTTGGAAAGGATACGGTTAACCAATGTTGTCTTTCCGCTGCCTAAATATCCTGTAAGCAGCAATACTGGTACGTCTTTCATCTATTTATTCTTTTTAGTACTTATTATACTGTTTATGTTTATGCTTCCTATAGGCAGCAAAAGTACAAAAAACTTTGCTATTATGATAATGTATAAACCATTTTATATTGATTAGACACCTACCTTTTACATATATACACACCATTGAATCCTATAAAGAAGTATGCCACCTGACTGACAAAAATGTCATATACTGACTCTTTGGCACAAATTTAAGACAAGGAATTGACTGAAATCAATAAATATAGGACAAGGCTAAATAATAAGGCAAAATCCTTGTGTGCGTACACAAAAGGTATTATCTTTGCACCTGTTAAAACGAAAGAGCTAAGAAGAAGCTCCGCAAGGAGTGATTCTAAAGCAAGAATAAGGTATTAGCCACGCAAGCCTTGGGCAACTGAGGGGAGCGGGGTAAAAAAGATTTAGGATAACAAAAGAAGAAAGGATTAGTATTATGATGATTTTTGGTTTTATTTTCGCAATTTGCTGCGCTGCATTTGTTGAGGCTATTGTTGTTAACAACAAGGTTAAC
>OQWE01000725.1_pt1 | contig 11363 bp, 9 predicted proteins | sample 1691591 | NCBI WGS metagenome assembly OQWE01 (sample SAMN03418265, study PRJEB22391) | human gut metagenome | biome: human-gut; feature: organic feature; material: feces | host: Homo sapiens | place: Tanzania | collected 2013-01
GCAATCTCGATGGCGAACGACGAGCCAGGCTGACCGATGCGAGATACGCGAGTGTCAGGCGGAGAAGGAGGAGACGAAGCGTCTGCGCGAAGAGCTGAAAGCGTTTAAGGAGGACGTGAACGAGATAGACACGAAGTCGGCTGACGACCTCATCGAGAAGAAGATGCGCCAGATAATGGAGCGCAAGGAACGCCGCGAGAAGCGCAAGAAGGAGAAGAAGGAGAACGCGGCGAACCCAGCCACCTCAACATCCCAACTCTTCAACACCTCAACATCTCAACACCTCAACACCTCAACACCTCAACACCCCTTTAAGGCTGGCGACACGGTGCGCATGCGCGGACTCACGACGGTGGGTCGCGTGGAGTCGGTAGAGGGCAAGGAGGCGACGGTGGTGTTCGGCGACGTGCGCACGAAGGTGAAGACATCGCGCCTTGAGCACACCACGAAGACGCCGGAGTCGACACTGCCGCCAACGTTCGGCATCAGCCGCGAGACGCGTCAGACCATCGACTCGCACAAGCTCAACTTCCACCAGGACCTCGACGTGCGCGGAATGCGTGGCGACGAGGCGCTGAACGCCGTGCAGCACTTCATCGACGACGCCATACTCGTGGGCATGTCGCGCGTGCGCATCCTTCACGGCAAGGGCAACGGCATACTCAGACAGCTCATCAGACAGTATCTGCAGTCGGTGCCGAACGTGACGCAATGCAAAGACGAACACGTGCAGTTTGGCGGAGCAGGCATCACGGTCGTCGACTTCTAATTCACTTCGTAGCGGAGGTCTCTGGCCTCCGCTACACCAAGCTGGATAGTAAACACTTAGCAACACTATTGCTTGCGGCGGAGGCCGGAGACCTCCGCTACTAAAAAAGGCTGACTCTTAAGCTGCAAAATCGCAGCAAGAGTCAGCCTTTTCTTATGCTTTAATCTTTACTCTTTCAGAGAACACCTGCCTATTGGCTGTGGTTTTACGAATGTTTTGCTATCGAAAAATCATCGGACACCGAACGCAATCCAATCAGACTCCGAACGCGAACCGATTAGATTCCGAACGCAATCCGATCAGACTCCGAACGCAACCCGATCAGACACCGAACGCGAACCGATCAGATTCCGAACGCGAACCGATGCCTATTGCATTGCAATTCACTCGTTAAAGAACTTCTTCTGGCTTAGCTTCCTCAACCTTATCCTCACTGAGCACAAGCTCACGATAGATTACGGCATCGACAGAAAGCATTACGCAAACGCCGGCAAGAACGCATACAAGCACAACAAGTACGCCCAACGAACCTGCGATGGCGTCGAACATGCTGAAGAGAACGTAGGAAACAACGAGCAGAGCGATGTTTACGGCAAACTTCAAGCAGAACGCCTTAAACTTATAGCCCATCATCAGACGGTTGCTCTCGGAGAGGCACAGCGCCCAATTCATCTTCTTACCCACAAGCAGATAGACAGCGAGCAGCCAACTGAACGAGAGTACAACAGCCGGTATTAACATGAACAGACAGGCTACCGACACGGCGGAGCTGATGACAGCCTGCAGAATGAAGTATTCACCCATGCAATGACGGTACTCGGAATCGAAAATGAACATCGGACTGATCATCTCGCCCTTGCTGAGCTTCACGGGAAGCGTAGCCAATGCTATCGTAGTGCCCACATTAACGTACGGAATCCATACGGTTACGAGCCAAAGCAACACTGAGAGAACAATCGGCACAAGATTTTTAACGCCGATGGCGAATGCGTCCTTCAAAGAAGGCACGAACTGAAGTTTTTCTTCCATAGCTATATTTTTTTAGGTTATTGTTTTTAAGTGGTATAACATTTGCAAATATACAGCATTTTTCACATATACCAAACCTTTTTGCTAAGAAATATTAATTATTACGTACTATTTGTCAACTTACGCCGATTATTCATCAACCAACAGCAATAAAAAACCGCTCCACATCCCATACTGGTATGCAGAGCGGCCCAATTAATTAATTATGAGAATTCAGTTACTTAGTAACCTTCACGGTCTTCATAGTACCGTCGGCTCTCTTCATGGTCACGATGTAAGTGCCCTTGCCGAGTGTTGAGAGGTTGTTGCCAACCGCTGCTCCACCGAGTGTGTAAACCGAAACCTTTGCGTCAGCCGGAACAACCACGCCGTTGATAGCGTCAACCACTACTGTGAGCGTTGCTGTAGCCGCCTCCGACTCCTTCTCCTTGTAAACTACAACCACCTTGTAGTTGTGTTCGCCGGCGAATGTGTCGGCTGTGTATTCCTGAGTGTATTTGCCTTCGCTGCCCGGAGCCTGAGCGTCCAGTGTAGCGAGAAGCTCCTCGCCCTCGTAAACCTTCACGGTGAGCGCTGCGTCAGCCGGCAGATCCTTTCCGTCGACGTCCTTAGTCGGGTTGGTCCAAGCAAGCTCTACAGCCGAGCGTGTGATAACCTCAGTAGCCGTGAGGTCGGCAACCGGAGCTGTAGCCACCGGCTCTTCTGCTGCGCCTTCCTTCTCAGCCAGACTGAAGTCGAAGATGTAGCCGTAAGCGTTCGAACCCTCCGAGTCTGAGATGTGGAACGCTACATAGTAGTTGCCCGACTCCTGTACGCTGAACTCAAATGCACTCGGGTCGCGGTCGTATACTGTGTTAAGTTCGATAGAGCCAAGAGTCTGGTCGAACGAACCCTGCACCTTCTTGTTTGTACCGAGTTTCATCGTGAACGATGTTGTGCCAGACTCAAGACAGCTGCGGTTGTTGGCTGTGTGAGCCTTCGCTACGTATGTCTTTCCAGCCTCGAGAGCGAATGCCGGAGATACCCAATAGTCGTTGGCGTCGGTGTTCCAGTCGCTGCTGAAGCCTACGCAAGGATGCTGGTCGCCTACCGGATTCCAGTCGGTATCGTACTCCTGATAGCCCCATGAATTCCAGCTCCATGTAGAACCGGTGTTGCCGCTGCGGTCCATCGCTGTCCATGCAGCCGCATTCTCTTCCTGCTCGAACGAAACCTCGTACGGAAGTGCTACCGGAGCCTCTGGCTCGCCGTCTGCCTTCTCCTCTATCTTCACAGAGTAGATGCTGATAGCGTCGTTAGCGTTGTTAGCGCCCCAGTTGAGTGCGCGGAACGCGAAGAGGTATACGCCGTCCTTGTTGGCGTCGAGTGTCCACTGGTTCTTCACCTCGCCGCTCTCGCCTACGGTTGCGGGGAGCTTAGAGCCGATCCACTCGATAGTCTTCTGGTTGTCAGCCGACTTGCTGCCTACGAAGTAGTCGAGGATGAGGTTCAGCTCGTTGTTCGGACCCGAAGCAGCGTCTACAGTAATCGTGTACGACTTGCCTTCCTTCAGCTCGAACTTCGGCGAAACGAGCCAGTCGCATGTTTCAGACTTAGCGTCTACGCCCATGTGTGCAGCCGGTTTGCCGGCGAAGTCGGAAGCGGTGTAAGCCCATGTCACGCCCGGTGTCTCGCTGTTGTCCATCGTGGTCCATGTAGCGAACTTCTCTGCCGAGTCGAATGTCATATCATAAGGCAATGTGCCCTCCTGGTCTTCTACTGGTGGATCTGGTTTGTCGGGATCAGGATCAGGACCCGGGTCAGGAGTTTCGCCGCCTACCTTCTCTTCGACGCTGAAGCCGAGAGCGTAGAGATATGCCCAGTTGCTCTTGTCGCCGGCAGAAGTGTTTGTAGCGTGGAACGCAAAGCTGTAGAGTCCGTCCTCAGGAACGGTGAGGTCGTACGAGTTGTCGTACTGCACGCCAGAAGACGGCATATCGATGTCGCTCAGCTTTGTGAACGAAGCGGCGTCGGCAGGAGTCGTCGTGTACTCTACAGAGAGTTTTGCAGGTGTGCTGTACATTGTGCCCGAGCTTGTCTTCACGGTGTACGTCTTGCCTGCCTTCAGGCTGAATGACGGAGAAACGTAGTAGTCGTTAGGTTCGCCCGAGTCGGTCCTGATACAGTAGCTCGGTGTGGCTGTCCACGCGTTGCCGATGCAGAAACCGTCGTTGCCCCAATCGTTATTGAACTCCCATGAGGTGCCAGGTGTCGGGCTGGCGTCAAGCACGGTCCAAACGTCGTTGGTAGAATCGAAGGTGATAGAGTAAGGCAGTTCTACTGTGCTCTGGGCATAAACATTCGTTGCGCCAAACAACGCAAGAACGAGCCCCATTGTGTTAAGTAACGTCTTTCTCATAACTATAAAGTTTAAAAGTTAATGAATCTATTTACTTATTTAGTTCTCTAAAACTATTCTCTCCAATTATTAATTGTATCAATTTTACACTAAAGGCATACAATACGATTGCAAAAGTAATAAATATTTTAATACAAAGAAACATTTGATAGATATTTTTGTGTTTAAATTGGCATTTTGTTTAAAAATCTTCATTCGCAGCGTGAATTTGCAAAATAAGCGACAAAGTGTGCGAGCACAAAAAAACCGAAGACTATGCTATTGGCAGCATTGTCTCCGGTTATATGCGTTTTGTCTGTAAAGAAGCCTTACTTTTTCTTTGCAGAAATACTTACTTCTTCTTAGCAGCCTTCTCCTCCTTTGCAGGAGCCGCCGGCTTGTAAGCCTTGTTCAAGCCTGCAATCACCTCGTTGGTGATGTCGTAAGCCTTGTCGGCGTAGAGGATGTTGTCGCCTGCCTTGCTCAGAATCAAGCCATACTTCTTGTCCTTGTTGTATACAGCGAGGAAGTGCTGGATAGAGTCGCGCAGAGCGTTGTTATACTTCTCTGTCTCTGCCTGGAACTCGCCGCTCAGACGCTGGTTGAGCACCTGAAGGTCGCTGTTCTGCTTCTGCAGCGACATCTGGATCTGCTCTGCCTGCTCGCGTGTGTAGGCGTTCTGCTGAACCTTCTGCTGGAAGTTGCCGTAAGCCTGCTCAAGAGCGTGCTGCTTCTGTGCGAGTGTGTTCTGGATGTTCTGACCCTTCTTCTGGAGAATGAGCGAGTAGTCCTTGCAGAACTTGTACTGCGACATGATGCTGTCTACCTCTACGTACGCAATCTTTGCGTCTGAAGGCACAGCCTGCTTGCTCTCTACCTTCTTCTCGTCAACCTGACTCTTCGACTTGTCGCAAGAGGTCATTGCGAAAGCGGCTACAGTTGCGAGTGCAAGTGCGCCGAAAATGTTTTTCTTGTTCATCTTTATTCTGTTTTTTAATTTTTATCGTTTTATGTGCGTCTGCCTGTATACATTATATAGTATGTACGGAGATATCCGTACCGATATGTCTCAGACGTGAATACTGACGCCGTTCGTATTTGTTGGATATTTTAGTAGGCACCGTTGCGCTCACGGGCTTCGCGGTCCTGGTCCATCACGCAGTGGATGCCCTGCTTGCGCAAGCCCGGATTGTCGTGTACGTGCTGTGAAGAGAACTTGCCATTGCGTTTCAGCAGCACCTTTATCGACAACAAAGCGAAGGCTACTGCCACTACAGCGAGGCTTATAAGCATTAATTTAATCATATTATATATTTTTATTTTGTGGTGTCTACCTTTTACATTATCTTTGTATCCGATAGGCTGCACCTCAGCAATTCAAGCGAGCTTGATTGCGCTCGGTTTGCACTATCGCTGTATCCGATAGGCTACACCGCCCCATATCGGTACAAAGGTACGGCAAATCGGCGGTATGGCAAAATAATTTACCGAAAATTCAGATTATTATAACATCAACATAAAAAAATTAAGGAAAATGAGCAATTGCGAATTGAAACCTGCTCGCGTGTTCGAGCAGTTTGCTAAAATCAATGAGATTCCGCGCCCTTCAAAGCATGAGGAGCGCATGATTGAGTATCTTCAGGAGTTCGGCAAGAGCCACGGCTTAGAGACCGAGACCGACGAGACGGGCAACGTAGTAATCCGCAAGCCGGCTACAAAGGGTCACGAGAACGCTCCTACACTCATCCTGCAGAGCCACATGGATATGGTCTGCGACAAACTCGTAGACGTAGACTTCAACTTCCACACCGACGCTATTCAGACTTATGTCGACGGCGAATGGCTCAACGCTAAGGGCACAACTCTCGGTGCTGACGACGGCATCGGATGCGCCATCGAACTGGCTATCCTCGACAGCGACGACATCGAGCACGGACCGCTGGAGTGTGTGTTCACACGCGACGAGGAGACAAGTCTCACTGGTGCTATGGGCATGAAGGCAGGTTTCATGAAGGGCGATATGCTCATCAACCTCGACTCTGAGGACGAAGGTCAGATCTTCATCTCTTGCGCCGGCGGAAAGACTACTTCGGCTCGCTTCACATTCGAGCGTGAGGCTGCTCCCGAGGATATGTTCTTCCTCACGGCTTCGGTAAAGGGCCTGAAGGGCGGACACTCTGGCGACGATATCAACAAGAAGCGCGCCAACGCCATCAAGATTCTCGCTCGTTTCCTCTATAAGGAGCAGGAGAAGATGGATCTTCGCCTCGCTAAGTTCAACTCAGGCAAGCTGCACAACGCTATTCCTCGCGACGGTAGCATCGTATTCGCTGTTCCGGCAAGCGAGAAGGAGACTGTACGTGCCGACTGGAACGTGTTCACAGCTAACATCGAGGAGGAGTTCCACGTAACCGAACCGGTTATGGAGTTCAACCTCGGTAGCACCGACGCTGAGAGCGTACTGCCGAAGGACGCAAGCCGCCGCTTCATCCTCTGCATGCAGGCTGTCGACAACGGCGTGTTCGCTATGTGCCAGGACGAGGCTCTGGCATACATGGTCGAGACTTCTAACAACGTGGCAAGCGTTCAGACCGCAGAGAACGAGATCAACGTAGTGGCTTCGCAGCGCTCTAACGTGATGAGCAACCTCGAGAACGAGACTAACACCGTGAAGGCAGCCTTCGAACTGGCTGGCGCTGAGGTGAAGATGAGCGACGGCTATCCGGCTTGGAAGATGAACCCGGACAGCAAGCTCACGAAGGTGGCTGTCGAGTCGTACAAGAAGCTCTTCGGCAAGGATCCTATCGTTAAGGGCATCCACGCTGGCTTGGAGTGCGGTCTGTTCTCGGAGCGCTACCCGAACCTCGATATGGTTTCGTTCGGTCCTACGCTGCGCGACGTGCATACTCCTGACGAGCGTCTGCACATCCCGACTGTTCAGATGGTTTGGGATCACCTGCTCGACATCATGAAGCATCTCTAATATAGAAGGGTATGGCATCCGTGTCATACCCACGCAGACTAAAAAATAAAGAGGGTATGGCTATTCCGCCATACCCTCTTGCTTTATGTTATAATTCCGTAAGTCCTTTTACAGTTCTACATCCGTAAGACACATGTCGAGCTGTTCTTTTATTGCCTTTTTGTCGAGTTTCTGACCGATGAACACGAGCTTCTGCATACGGTCGCCATACTTCTCGTCCCAGTCTCTGCGCAGTCCTTCTTCACGTTCGAGCATCTGCTGCAGTTCGTCCTTCGGCATTGTGGCGTACCACTGTCCGGCGTTTTTCAGCTCCATCTGCTTGCCTGCCTGCTCAAAGAGATAGCACATGTCGGGCTCTTCCTTGAACCAGCACAATCCCTTGCAGCGAATCACATTCTTCGGGAACAGACGTGCCACGAAGTTGTCGAAGAAGTTCATGTCGAACGGCTTTCTGCGATAATATACGAACGTGCCAATGCCGTACTCCTCCACTTCGCCGCCTTCATGGTCGTGGTGATGATGGTGTCCGCAACCGCCATGGCAGTCGTGGTCGTGATGATGATGTTCATGCTCTTCATCTTCGTGGTCGTGATGATGATGTTCATGCTCTTCATCTTCATGGTCGTGATGATGGTGCTCGTGTTCTTCCTCCTCATCGTCATCATCCTCCTCATCGCCGTGATGATTCTCAATCTCGTTGATCCATGCAGCCGATGTAGCCACCTCGTTGAAGTTGAAACGACCGGTGTTGAGCAGACGCTCCAAGTCTACGTCGCCGTAGTTGCATGGTATGATTTCTGCTTTAGGCTGAATGGCGCGGATTATCTCGGTGAGTTTGCGCAGATCATCAGCGCTCACCTCTGCAGCCTTGTTCAGAAGTATAGTGTTGCAGAACTCTATCTGCTGTATTACGAGGTTTTCGAGGTCTTCGTCTTCAAGTCCGTCGCGTGTCAGAGCGTTGCCGTTGTTGAACTCGTCTCTCATGCGCAGCGCGTCCACCACGGTCACGATGCTGTCAAGACGCGGAATGCCGTTGGTGATATACTGCGGACCGAGTGTCGCCATCGAACTGATAGTCTGCGCAATCGGTGCCGGTTCGCAGATGCCGCTCGCCTCGATGACGATATAGTCGAAGCGCTTCATATTCACAATGTCGCGCAACTGGTCGATAAGGTCCATCTTCAGCGTGCAGCAGATGCAGCCGTTCTGCAGAGCCACCAGACTGTCGTCCTGCTTGTTCACCACTCCACCCTGCTGGATGAGGTCGGCGTCAATGTTCACCTCGCCGATATCGTTCACGATAACGGCGAACTTAATGCCTTTCTCGTTAGAAAGGATTCGATTTAACAATGTTGTCTTGCCGCTGCCCAGATAACCTGTGAGCAGCAATACCGGAATCTGTGTCATAGTATTTTGTTATTATTCCTTCATTAATTCAGAATATGTACGGTCCATCTCGTCGGTCATAACCGTGAAGTTATGCTGCGTCTGGCAGACCTTCAAGAACAGCGAAGCAAGATCTGCTGCCTCTGCGTCAGCAAAGTCGACAGCTTCGTCGAGCAGCAAGATGTTCATCGCATCGAGCATCAGACGGAAGAGCGTAGCCCCACGTAGGGGGTGCACTTGTTTCAAGTGCACCGACCGATCAGAACGTGCATCCTTCCCAAGGGGGTGCACTTGTCTCAAGTGCACCGACCGATCAGAACGTGCATCCTCCCCCGTCTGGCGCAGACCACGAACGTATGCGAACATCACGACACGCACAGTCAGCTCGATGGCGCGGTCGGAGTCTACCAACGCTTCCGTCTCATCCTCCGCCTTACGCACATAGCCCTCAAGATGGTCGGCGTTGGAGAGGTATCTGCCTGCAAGCAGCATCGAGAAGTTGCGCTTGTATTCCTCCACCATAGCGTTGTAGTACGCCTCGTCGCCACACGCCGTGCGTACAAGCGCCATCATGTCGTCGCCACGCTGCTGCGCTTCGCGAGCCAGTGCCGCAATGTCTTCGTACTTGTAGTTCATGGCTGCCAACGGGAAGAACATGGTGTCGAAGAAAGCGGGCGCAATGTGCTCGTAGTGCTCCAACATCAGCTTCTTCACCGACTGCGGTGTCGTTTTCTCCTTCGGGTCTTCCACCTGACTATCTATAACGCCATGCGAGAAGGCGTCGAAGAACGAGCGCACCAAAGCCGCCTGAACCTTATACTTATCTATTTTCTCTGTCATCAAAGATCTGTTTGAATATTAATTGACCTGTACTATATAATATTATGTATATAGAATGGTTTTGCTTGTTAGGACATTACTTCTTGTAAGCGTCGAGAATCTCCACTACATACACGTCGTGCAAACCGCCCTGTTCTCCGTAGAACTGCTCAATCGACTTGTCGAGCATCTCTTCCGGACGAATCTGTGTCTTGTACAGCTTGCGGCAAGTGAGTGTGAGGCGTGCTTCTTCGAATGTAACGCAACCGTTCTCGGTAGCAACAGGTGTGAGGTGAGCCTCCTTCGCCTTGTCGAAGTCTCTTCCCGACTTAGTGCCGCAGAACGTATACGCCTTGCGTGCCTCCTCAGAATTGCCGAGGAAAACAAGGTTCATTGTGTCGTTAGCCTCTATGAACTCGTGTGTATAACGCTCCGGACGGATATAAACAATAGCCACCGGACGTCTCCACAACCAGCCGAGGCATCCCCAAGATGCTGTCATCATGTTGAACTTCTCCTTGTTGCCTGCAGCAACAAGCAGCCACTCCTTACCAATAGTTGTGAACACATTATCGTGGAGTGTCGTAACGTCTATCTTTTCCATAGTCTTCTAAATTTTAATCATGGCGACTGAGGTAAAGCTCCGCCGCTCTAAGTTTATACAACCCTGCAGCATTCAAGGCGCAGCATGCACCTCAAACATGCAAATACAAAAAAACGAGACAAAACTTAAAGTCTTGTCTCGTCATCATTTTGAGCCTCTTGTCGGATTCGAACCAACGACCCCGAGATTACAAATCACGTGCTCTGGCCAACTGAGCTAAAGAGGCGGGTGGGCAAGCTACTTACATCGCGCCGCTACAACCAACTACCTTTGCTACGTTCCCGTCCTGGAGGGTTCGAAGGGAGCTGGCCGTGCAAGACTTACCCGTATTGCTCTGTAAGCGGTTGCAAAGGTACGCATTTGTTATGAAACCACCAAACGTTTCCGCAACTTTTTAACTACAAACTTACATTTTTCTGCTTTTAAACTTTAAAATCTATATAAAACAGAACTTTTTCTCCATGCTTATGCAGCATTATAGGAGGGTATGGCATTCTTGCCATGCACACTATAGATTCATAAAGATATGGCGAGCTTCGCCATATAAGGCGCTATCATCTCTGCCGCATGCTCAAGAAACTGTCTGTCCACGTCGTCGAATGTAGCCAATTCGGTGCTGTCGATGTCTATTTCACCAACCACTACCCCATTATGCTTTAACAGAACGACAATCTCAGATCGTGAGAGCGACGAGCAGGCTATATGACCAGGGAACTTCTCGACATCCTCTACAACAAGTGAGCGCTGCTCTTTCCATGCCGTGCCACAGACACCGCGTCCGAACTTGATACGTGTACATGCCGGTGTACCCTGAAACGGACCGAGTATCAGTTCGTCACCATCTACAATATAGAAGCCTACCCAGAAATATTCCTCTGGAAAGATTGTCTTCATTACTGCAGCACAATTAGACAATACGCTGATAGGATGGTCAGCATCATTCGCGAATACTTCTATCTGTGAGATCAATTCGTTGTATCTTGATTGTTTATCCATAGCTATTTGTTTAATATAACTACAAAGGTATATATTTATTTTTAGATTGGGATAGTATATAGGAAATGATGTTAGTGGAAAAATCTGCCATATCTTCCAGCCGACGTGTATCTTATTGCATTTCAATAAGAAAGGGGCTGACAGATAGCAGGTGTATCTACCAGGATTTGAAGTTATCCACCAGGATTAGGGGAGGGCGTGTCAAAACTCACGAGTAGGACGCCCCGAAGGGTAGGGTGTTCAAAATTTAAATATAAATCTGACACAAAAAGTGCAAGAATTCAGCTTGTTAAGTTGCTGATATTTAACACTTTATATTGCCAAATAGTTCTTTGAAAAGTTGTGTAACTCGTTGATTTTTAGTAACTTTACATAAATAAAACATGTAAAAGTTATGAAA
>OQWE01000729.1_pt1 | contig 11336 bp, 14 predicted proteins | sample 1691591 | NCBI WGS metagenome assembly OQWE01 (sample SAMN03418265, study PRJEB22391) | human gut metagenome | biome: human-gut; feature: organic feature; material: feces | host: Homo sapiens | place: Tanzania | collected 2013-01
ACTGCTCGACCGCTATATCAACAGCCGCATCATATACAACTGCCGATGCCGGTGTGGTAGGCAGGTCCCGTGTGCTTGATGCTGTCTTGTGAGAAGAATTCGCCGTGCTGGTATCTCGCCAGCAGGTCCTCTTCGTAGTCAACATTGTCGCCAGCCGTATAAGGCTTCTGGATGCAGCGTCCCGATGGGGTGTAGTAGCGGGCGGTGGTCAGACGGATAATGCTGCCGTCGGGGAATTCCATCTGTTTCTGCACCAGTCCCTTTCCGAACGAGCGGCGTCCGATTATCGTTCCGCGGTCGTTGTCCTGTATAGGCATCGGCAGGACGGTGTATGGCGGTGGCGGCATCACGCCTGACATCTTCGTGCCTGAAGATACTATCGGCATGACGTCATACCTGAAAGAGGCAAGCATGAGCGGACTCATCCTGCAATTCGCTTTCGTATATACCGACGACAACCGCATCAAGCTGAACTCGTATAAGGAGATGATGGAACTGGCTGACTATCTGAAGAAACAGAACCTCGTGGACAAGTTCGCCACATTCGCCAACAAGAACGGACTCCAGAGGCGCAACCTGATGATAAAGAAGTCGCACAGACTGCTCGACCGCTATATCAACAGCCGCATCATATACAACATCCTCGACGAGAAGGCATGGACGCAGTATATCAACGGCGACGACAAGGTGATAGACGCTGCCCTCAACGTGTTCAAGAACAATGCGGCGTTCCCTAAGAAACCTCAGCCTGCTCCTAAAGCTGCCACAAAGAAGGCAGCAGCAAAGGGAAAGAAGCTGCATAATGGCAAATGAGGCGAAACGGGATGACGACCTGAACCCGACCATAATAATCTGACAAAGAAAAACTAACGGTTATGCTTACAAAGACAGAATTGAGAAAGGCTGTCAGACAGCTGAAGAAGCAACATACGCAAGAGGAACTCAAGGCGCTTTCTACCGTAATCACGGGAAAGCTCCTTGAGCTTCCATGCATCAAGGATGCCGACACGGTGATGCTCTATTGCTCTCTGCCCGACGAGGTGTATACCATGGATATGATACACAGGCTGCATGAAGAGGGGAAGAAAATCGTGTTGCCAAAGGTGATCAGCGACTGCGAGATGGAACTGAGGGAATACGATGGCGACGCTGACCTGGAGGTGGGTAGCTTCGGCATCATGGAACCGTGCGGAAAACTCTTCACTGATTATGAAGACATCGACGTGGCGGTGATTCCGGGAATGGCTTTCGACAAGGACGGCAACCGCCTCGGCAGAGGAAAGGGATATTACGACCGCTTTCTGAACGCTGCCGGAAAGAGGGGCGTCAATGAAAAGTGTGAAAGCGGAAAAGGCGTCAATGAAAAGCGTGAAAACAGGAAGGGGAATACATATAAAATAGGTATATGTTTCCCGTTCCAGTTCGTAGATGCAGTGCCTGCTGACGAACATGACAACAGGATGGACATGGTGGTCTGCGGTCAATAAAACTTTATATCAGTTATTATCATGCTGCCCACCTCGGCATTGAGACGGGTGATAAGCCGCTGCTTCATCATGGAGAGATCTTGACGAAGGGCGGGATTCTTTATCTTCACCATGAGAGTCTGGTTCTTAATGAACTTCTCTCCGGTGTATGCCACCACGCCCGGTCCCACGACCCTATCCCATGCGTTAACAAGACGATGCTGGAGGAGCGGCGTCTCAAGGCCGTTGCGTCTCAAACAGAGATTGAGCACATCGGCAAGATTCTGTACATCACGTCTGAACATATATTTTTCTCCTTTCCTTTTTTGATTCTTAATCCAATCCCTACAAACAGGCAATCCGACTATGTGTATGTAGGTCTATACTATCTTTCCCCCCTCCACATTGAATATCCTGTAACTGGAGTCGCTCGCTTCGAGAATAGAGTCGAGATGGTCGCGGTTGGTGTCGGTGATGAAAATTTGTCCGAACGCCTCACCTGAAACGAGCCTTACTATCTGTTCCACGCGCATGGCGTCGAGCTTGTCGAACACATCATCGAGGAGAAGTATCGGACAGGTCTTCGACACTGTGGCGGAGAGATAGTTGAACTGTGCCAGTTTCAGCGCCACCACAAAGGTCTTGTTCTGCCCCTGACTGCCCTCGCGCTTCATCGGGAAACCATCGAGAAGCATCTCCAGGTCATCCCGGTGTACGCCATGCAGGGAATATCCCACGGCACGGTCTTTCATTCTGTCGCGACGGATAACATCGAGCAGCGGTCCACGCTGACAGTGCGACACATAGTTGAGACTCACCTTCTCCTTGCCGCCGGAGATTCGTGTATGGTAATCCTGAAACTGTGGCAGCAGCTCGCTGACGAAGGTCTTTCGCTTCTCGTATATCAGTTCGCCCTCCTTTGCCATCTGTTCCTCCCAGATGTCGAGCAGTGCGCCGTCTGGTTCTTCTTCCATCTTCAGGAGGGAGTTGCGCTGCTGCAATGCCTTGTTATATCTCGACAGCGCCTGCAGATAAGTGGCGTCGGTCTGCGATATCACCACGTCCATCAAGCGCCTCCGCTCGTCGCTCGCTCCCTCGATGAGATATGTGTCTGAGGGGGAAATCATTATCAGCGGAATGAGTCCGATATGTTCCGACAGGCGCTTGTAGTCTTTCTTGTTGCGGCGGAAGCGTTTCTTCACTCCGCGCTTCATGCCGGTATAGATATCCAGTTCGTCGCCATCCTCGTTTTCATACACTCCCTCGATTACACAGAAATCCGAGTCGTGGTTGATTACCGTGGAGTCTACGGAACTGGTGGCACTGCGACAGAAAGAAAGATAATACACGGCATCGAGGAAATTCGTCTTGCCCTCTCCGTTTGAACCGATGAAGCAGTTGATGCCCGGCGAGAGCTGGAGCGATGATTCCTTTATGTTCTTATAGCCGAGAATATTGATGTTCTTTAGATACATGACTTTCTTTCCGGAGTATTTTCTGATTATCAAATTTATTGTCTCACAACCTTTTTCCGTCGTGCCCGCTGCCTCTCGCTCGGTCTACACTAACCTCTGCCAACAGGGCTGGCATGGCGAAAATGATTGTTTTATCACTGCAAAGTTAAAGGTTTATGAGTCAAGAAAGAAAAAAAACAATCATAAATTTCAATATATGAGAATATTTACGTAATTTTGCCACGCTTTATAAATTAGGAATAATAAACAAAATCATAAAATGGCAATATCAGTTGAAAAAAAGGGCGCTGAGAACAATGACAACGCTCTGAACAAGAAAGAGGCTGCCCTCATCAAGAACAGGAAGGCTCTCATCTACGGTGTGTTAGCAATCATCATCATCATCGCTGGCTATCTGGCTTACAAGACTTACTATGCTGAGCCAAGAGAGGACGAGGCAAGCACTGCAATCGCCAAGGGTCAGGATTACTTCGCAAACCAGCAGTTTGACAAGGCTTTCAATGGCGACGGTGCCGGATTCAAGGGTTTCAAGGCCATCACTTCTGACTATAGCGGAACTAAGGCTGGCAATCTGGCTAACCTCTATGCCGGACTCTGCTGCGCAAACCTCGACAAATGGAAAGAGGCTGCCAGCTATCTGGAGAACTATTCTTCTGCCGACGACATGATGATCAGCCCTGCTGCAGTGGCTGCCCTGGGTGACGCTTACGCTCACCTGAACCAGCTCGACAAGGCTGTGGAGTCTTTCAAGAAGGCTGCCAAGATGGCTGATGACGAGGCTGAGGACAACACCAACAACAGTCTCTCTCCTACTTTCCTCATCAAGGCTGGCGAAATCCTTGAGAGCCAGAACAAGAAGGACGAGGCTCTGCAGATCTATCAGGACATCAAGAAGAAGTATGTCAACTCTGCCGCTTATCAGCAGATAGACAAATATATCGAAAGAGCTACAACAAAATAATGGCAACAGCATTACACAACTTGTCTGACTACGAGTTTGACAAGATACCTGACGCGAGCAATATGTGCTTCGGCATCGTAGTGGCTGAGTGGAACCCTGAGATTACGGGCGCACTGCTCAACGGATGTATGAGCACGCTTGAGAAGCATGGCGCTCTGCCTGAAAACATACACGTGAAGACGGTGCCGGGAAGTTTCGAACTTATCTATGGTGCACACCAGATGACTCTCAACGGCGGATACGACGCCATCATCATCCTGGGAAGCGTGATAAAGGGTGAGACTCCACACTTCGACTACATCTGTCAGGGCGTGACCTACGGTATCGCAAGGCTCAACGCCAAGAGCGAGATTCCTGTAATCTACGGATTGCTCACCACACTCGACATGCAGCAGGCGCTCGACAGATGCGGAGGCAAATACGGCAACAAGGGTGACGAATGTGCAATCGACGCCATCAAAATGGCGAAGTTCTAAACAATACGCTATTGAACGCAATTTTAAATCAGTAATAAAATCATCTATAATCGGGGCGGGCTGCATCAGGTCCGCCCTTATTTGTTGATGAATTGACGAGTTGACAAGTTGACGAGGAGACGAGTTAACGAGGAGATTAGTACACTGTTTACCAACAAAAAATCCGATTAAGCGAGAGAAATGGGAATGTATTCACATTTCAGAGCGTGAGGATTTTATCAAAAAATATGCTATTATGAAATTGATATCATGGAACGTCAACGGACTGAGAGCCTGCGTGGGAAAGGGATTCAGCGAGATATTCAAAGAACTCGACGCTGACTTCTTCTGCCTGCAGGAAACCAAGATGCAGGAGGGACAACTCGACATCTGCTTCGAGGGATACAAGTCTTATTGGAACTATGCCGAAAAGAAGGGATACTCCGGTACGGCGATATTCACCAGACACGAACCGCTGAACGTGTCGTACGGCATAGGAGTGGAGGAACACGACCACGAGGGAAGAGTGATTACGCTGGAGATGCCGGATTTCTTTCTTGTCACCGTTTACGTGCCAAACTCACAGAATGAGCTGCGCCGACTGGACTACCGTATGACATGGGAGGATGACTTCCTGGCTTATATCAAGAAACTGGACGAAAAGAAACCAGTGATTTTCTGTGGCGACCTGAACGTGGCTCACGAGGAGATTGACTTGAAGAACCCCAAGACAAACCGCCGCAATGCGGGATTCACCGACGAGGAACGCAACAAGATGACGACGCTGCTCAACAGTGGATTCACCGACACCTTCCGTTTCTTCTATCCTGACCAGAAGGAGATATACTCATGGTGGTCATACCGCTTTCATGCGAGGGAGAAGAACGCAGGGTGGCGCATAGACTATTTCATCACATCGGCAAGGCTCAACGACCGCCTCGTGGGTGCAAAGATACACACGGAAATACTCGGCTCCGACCACTGTCCGGTGGAGCTGACGATAAGATAATAAGATAATCAGAAAAACGGCATAATCACCGATTTGGGAATAAGCCCCAAACACAGTCATTATGCCGTTTTTTATATTATATCTGCTTTATAAAGTTGACGAGCTGGACAGGGCCTAAACGCCCTTACACTCCCTCGTCATCGCTTGAACTCTCGCCATTGGTGTCGCTCTGCTTCATAGAGAAGCTGCCGTCGCGGGAGATGGTGATGGAGATTGGGATATAGTCATCGCTGAGCTCATCTGGACATCCCACGCTGCCGAGGAACACGAGTCTTCCGTCTTTCACCTCAAGGAATGCCAGCCCGAGGGCTGTAGACTTGGCGAGATAAGCAGCATCCACAATGTTGGAATATGACTCCTTGGTGAGTTCGCGCCTTACGAACTCCGAACCGTCGGGTCTGAGAATTGTCAGCATGAAGCGGTTGTCATAATACCGTTTACCGTTGTCGTCGGTAAACTCATTGTCTGTGGCGCTGCGCTTCACGGTCACCTTATAGGTCTCGCCGCCCCACTCCACCTTTTCTGTGCGCTCAAACTCCGACATCTTCTTCGGACCGCTCTGAACGGGCTTTAAAACGGGTTTCGTGGCTATTATATCTTTTGTCTTCTTTTTCTCCTCACACGAGGTGATGCCAAGCAGACAAAGTGCCGCAATGGCGAAAAATACGGTTTTCTTCATTCTTATGTTCTTTTCAAATAAAAGCATACTGTGCCCACTATCCGGCGTATGCAAGTCACTGTCTGCAAAGGTAATGCAAAAAAATGAGCCAGCGTGAAGTTAAGTCCTAAAAATGCTTTACCATTGAAAGAATTAGGTACACAAAGTCTCATCAAACGTTTTTTTTCATTAACTTTGCATATATTCGACAATCCAAATAGCATTGAAACGAAATGATGAACAGACTATACTTTAACTTCCTTATTGTCTTTGCAGCGCTTGCCATGGCAGGGTGCTCACGGAAGCAGACTCCCCGGCAGCAGCCGGAATCTGTTGACACCATACCGATGCTGGTGATGCAGGTGCAGAAGTGTTCGCGCCTGTATACAGCGGAATACAAGATGCACAAGATAATAACCCACGATGACGAAATACGCATGAAGGGCAAGTTCCTCAACCAGGACTACGACGTGGCGCTGCCAATGGGCTCACGAAAGATAGCCATCCCCATCGACGCCACGGTGAAGGCGTATATCGATCTCTCCTCGTTCTCTGAGAAGAACGTCCGCCGCGTCGGAGACAAGATTGACGTCACGCTCCCCGACCCTCGCATCGAGATGACATCGAGCCGCATCAACCACGGCGAGATAAGAAAATATGTGGCTCTGACCCGACAGAACTTCTCCGACAAGGAGATGGCGGGCTATGAACAGCAGGGGCGACAGGCTATCATCAACGACATCCCGCAGACGGGCATCATGGAGATGGCAAAGGAGAGTGCGGCAAGGGTGATGGTGCCTTTCTTCGTGGGAATGGGATTCAACGAGAAGGACATAACGATATCGTTCCGCAAGGATTTCTCCGACAACGAGATAAAGAAAATGATTGTGACCGCAAGTGATGCGGAAAGAAAATAGGAAGGGGATATTATGGACAAGACCGGAAAAAACAAGATAACGCTCACTAAACTGAACATCTTGCTGTGGGCAGTGGCGGTGATTGCCGTGGTGGTATTGGTGTTTGGCTTCTGCCATACGGCGAAGACTTCATCGGCAAGGCTGGAGGTGGACGACAGGATTGACGTGACGCCTACCATCATAACGTCGATGAAACAAATCGGCGAATGGGAATTTCTTTCTGTCAACGACGAGGAACTGGTGGACACCGTCAAGAAGGGATTCCTGCGCGACGACAAGCTGGTGAGGATATACTACGGCAAACTGAGTCTTGGCATCAACATGCATGATGTGTCGCCTCGCTGGATTCGTCAGCAGGGCGACAGTGTGTTGGTGGCGCTGCCGAAGATTGAACTGCTCGACAGGGATTTCATCGACGAGGCGCGGACAAAGGCTTTCATCGAGACGGGCAGCTGGACGGATGCCGACCGCGACTCTCTATACCACCGTGCCTACGCAAAGATGCTGACACGCTGTCTCACTGAGGAGAACATCAAGACGGCAAGGGAGAATGCCTCTCTGCAATTCGGCAAGATGCTGAAGGCTCTCGGCATTGAGAAATTCGCCATATCATGGCAGGAGTGAACCCCACTAAGCGGTGATTAATCCCGAATCGGTCGTTATATATAATTTATCAGCCCCTCCTTTCTTGCGCAATGCGAAAAGGGAGGGGCTGATTCTATAAAGCGGGATTGTCTCTTACTTTCTCTTCTCCAGCAATATCACGGTCTTGCCGCTATTGTCGGTGAGCGAGAGTTTGCCTGCGCCGTCGAGAGAATACTTGGCTGTCTTTCCGAGAGCGTCGAGCACCAGGCGCTCCACTTCCATGTTGGCGCAGAGCATCTGTGTGCAGCCCATCTGACCGAAGTCGATGCCGCCGTTGACCTTCACTTTCAGTGTTCCTGTCAGTCTGTTGCATCCCGTACAGCCATACACGTTGTTGCTCTTGGCATCAAAGCCCAGGAATGGAGCTTCTTCCACATCTGCCTTGTCCACCTTCGAACCGTTCACTTCCATTATATTCCACTCTCCGTTGAGAGCTGTAGCGTCGCCCACGCTCTTAGTAGAGCCGCACGACATCATCACGGCAGCTGCAAGGGCTGCCAATGCGAAATTTTTCTTCATGAGCTTGAAACTTTTGTTGATTGTAGTTTGTAATATCATGACGCGCTCCGGCATGACGATGCTGGGGGCGCGTCACAAATATGAATAATCTTTTTCCTTAAGTAATACCGCTTGATGTAGCGGTTTTATGACTGCTTGCTTTCTTTTATCTTTGCCGAGCTCTCCCTTATCATGAGTTTCATCGGCACCACCTCGTGGTAGCGCTTCGTGTCGCCCTTTATCACTCTCATCAGCAGTTCGCAGGCCAGGGTTCCTGTCTTATGCGACTGGTCTTCTATCGTGGAGAGCTTCGGTGTGACGTATTCAGATGCTTCGGTGTCGGTGAAACCGATTATCGCCACATCCTCCGGTATCCGCAGTCCCAACGACTTTACCGCCGTGAAGGCGGCATAGGTGATGATGTCGTTGAAGGCAAGGATGGCATCGGGGCGGTTTTCCTTCTTCAACAGGCGTATCGTCTGCTGCTGTGCCTGTGCGAAGTTTATTTTGCCGCACACTATGATATCTCTGTCTATCGGTATCTTGTTTGCCTTGAGCGCCTCCAGATATCCGTGCTTGCGCCGCTTCACCATGTCGAGGTGGTTGGGACCTCCGAGAAACGCCACTCTCCTGCTGCCGGTCTTGATGAGATGCTCCGTTGCCTGCTGCGCTGCCTCGTCACCGTTTGCCACCACTTGTGAGAAGAGTTCCGGCATGCAGGTGCGGGCGAAGAACACAAGGGGGATTCCCATCTTGTGTATCTCCTCGAAGTGGGAATAGTCTGTGGTGTCTTGCGACAGACAGGCTATGATTCCTTCCACGTGCATGTTTATGAAGTTGTCGATAGCCTTCTCTTCTTTAAGATAGTCTTCGTGGCTGTTTATAGCCATCACCGAATATCCTTCCTGAGAGGCATAGTCTTCTATTCCGTCGAGTACAGCTGAATAGTAGTGGGTCACGAGATTGGGCACTACCACTCCTATCACCTTCGGTGCTTCGCTTCTGAGGCTCTGTGCGAATGGATTTGGACGATAGTTCAGCTCTTTGGCGAGCTTCTGCACCCGCTCTCTGAGCTCTTCGCCCACTTCATGGCTGTTGCGCAATGCTCGTGAAACAGTGGCGATGCTGACTCCGAGCTGCGCCGCCAGGTCTTTTAGCGATACTCTATGCTGTTTCATATAAATTCTTTATGATGTAATGAACAAGTCTATACCAAAAAAACTCACCGCGTCTGTTGGTGTCATACGCCGGTGATATGATACTACATATAAGTCGTACTATAATCAGTATGCAAAATTAGACATTTTGTTTGATTCTGCAAACGTTTGCGTGTTATTTTATCCCAAAAGGGGTATAACATTGCCACTTTTAGTATTAACTTTGCAACGTGAATTCAAAAAGAGTAATGAATAGTTGATAATAAGTTAGTTAGAAAACATGTCGGTCGGGTTATGTTGCGAAACATATCCGACCTTTTTTTATATCCTTCTGGCAATCGGATTTGCTTGGATTTATGATTGCCGAAACACCTACATTTTGGGCACATTTTGGATAGCAACCGTGCCCAACCGGGGCAAGCACGTTACCCATGTGGGGCAAGCACGTTACCCAACATGGGCAAGCACCGTGCCCAAAATAAGGACAAATATTGTCTTTTTATCAACACAAAATAACCCGACGGCACCGCTGCCGCCGGGCTTCCCTTTTAAATCATCCAAGTATAGATAGTCTCCGGTTGGTATTCTACGTATTTTTTCAGCTATTGCTGTTACTCGCCAGTAAAAGTCTTTGCGTCTGTCGTATATATGGATAGTTGGTCCTTTGTATAAGTATGTCTTAACAACAGCGCAAATTTACAAATATTCGTCCTTTTCAGAGTGTCAAACGGTAAAAATGGTGTGTCAATGCGTACAAAGCACTGATTCAGCGGCATTTACAGTGATCGTCAATTCTGACAATTTGACGTATTGACACTCCGGTACTCCTGCGGACTACAGTTGTTTTTCACCGAAAAGGCGCGGCGGAAGGTGGAAAGGGAGTTGAATCCTGACAATTCCGCCACCACATCCAGGGTGTAGTCTGTGGTAGTGAGCAGATTCTCCGAGTGGGAGATGCGGTAGCCGTTCACAAACTCATAGAAGGTGGTCTGCCTCTCCTTGTTGAAGAAGTTGCTGAGGTATGTTCGGTTGGTGCCCAACTTCTGTGCCAGGTCCACGAGGCGCAGTCGCGGTTCGAGATAAACCTTGTCTACGGTGAAGAGTTTCTCAAGCTGTTCTGAAAATGCCTTGATGCGTTCGTTGTCGCTTTCTTCCGTCTCTCCGTCGGCAGCAGCAGGGGCAAGGGGCTCGGCGGTTTCGGTCGGCAATGAGTCTATCACTTCTTTTATCACCAGCTCCTGTCTGTTGATGAAGTAGCACACCACCATCCATCCCACGAGCGACGACAATATATATATGGTGTCGATGAGGGTGGAGGGATATATGCAGTCCACCACCCAAATGCAGAGGATTATGAAGAAGAGCAGTGTCACTCCTCTCAGCCAGTGCAGGTTTATGTTCTCCTGATATGAGTATTCGTTTTTGAGCCAGCGGTGATAGCGTGGCAGATCGTGTATCACCCAGACGATGCACCACAAGCCATAGGCTAGCGACAACACCCATAGGAGCATATAGAAAAGGTGGTTCTGCGTCAAGACATAGAGCAGCGACATAACCACGAAGGGAACTTCTGTCATCACCATCCACCTCGTCTTTATCCATCCCGGCCGGCACAGTTCCACGAGGATGAAGCCGTATATCGGCACGGCGATGATGTCTACACATGTGGCGATTGCCGACAGCGAGGGGTCGTATGCGTTGTCGGTGTCTATGATGGCGAGGTCTTTCACATTCTGCAGTGCTATCATCAGCATGATGAAGGCTATCATGTGTTTTGCCCGCCCTTTGGATCGGAACCAGAAGAGCCATGCCATCATCGAATAGAACATGATGGCCATTCCGTATGTGATGAAAAGGTATTTCCAGTCGCCTGTCATGGTATGGTTATTGGGGATTGACTTTATGACTTGCAAATATAATACTTTTCCGCTGATTTACGTGCTAATTGACTTAAGAAAAATACTTATTATAACTCCGACTATTGTCATCAGCCCCCACCTAACCTCCCCCGAAGGGGAGGGACAGATACTCTGATTACGGATAATCCTTTGATAATCAAACATTAAAGAGTAACCGTCCCTCCCCTTCGGGGGAG
>OQWE01000730.1_pt1 | contig 11324 bp, 5 predicted proteins | sample 1691591 | NCBI WGS metagenome assembly OQWE01 (sample SAMN03418265, study PRJEB22391) | human gut metagenome | biome: human-gut; feature: organic feature; material: feces | host: Homo sapiens | place: Tanzania | collected 2013-01
TTCTCTTAGCCAGGATGCTGTTTCTTGAATTCTTTCGTACATAGCTTATTATTTTTTCGTTAAAATTATCTTGTTGGTCAAGCATGAAGCTTACCTTGATAGGCAGTTCGTACATGTTTGACTTTACTTTTTCGTATAGTCCCTCCGTTTCTCTCAGTCTTACTGCATCTTTTTCTGTAGTGATGATGATGCGTGGTTCTGGCATGGATTCGAAGGCGTCGTTGATGCGGTCGATATCCTTGCCTTTAAAACTGTGATGGTCGCCGAATGATAAGTTTGTGATATCCTTTGTCATTGGCTTCAGGTCATGCTCCATCTGCTTGGGTGAAGCGATTCCTGTGAGTAGCAAGACATGATAATCCTGTAGCTTGTCGAGCTCTATCTGCTTTTCCTCGAATACTCCCTTCGGTGTGTCGTAGTCGATGCTGGTGAAGTAGAGTTTCTGGAAAGGATAGAGGTCCATGGCTTTAGTCAGCACACGGAATTCCATCGGCTTCAGGTCTTTTGGACACTTGGTGATGATGACGATGTCTGCTCTGTTCTTACCGCTCAATGGTTCACGCAATCTACCTGCCGGCAACATCTTGTCGTAGATGATCAGACGGTGATAATCTACCAGGAGGATGTTAATGCCTGGTTTTACATACCGGTGCTGGAAAGCATCGTCAAGCAGGACAACATCTACGTCCTTGGTTGCCTCATCATTCTGTAAGTTCTCGATACCTCTTGCCCGTTTTGCATCTACAGCCACATAGATATCAGAGAATTTCTGGTGCATCTGGAAAGGTTCGTCACCTATTTCCGGCATGGTAGTACTTTCCTCGGCAAGTACATAACCATGACTTTTTCTCTTATAGCCACGTGATAGCACGGCAATCTTTGCTTTGTCGTGCAACAGGCGTATCAAGTATTCCACATGGGGTGTCTTTCCGGAACCGCCCACTGTGATGTTGCCCACTGAGATAATGGGTATGGAGAATGACTTGCTCTTCTTGAGACCCATATCGAAGAGCCAGTTGCGAAATCTCACTATGCTGCCATAAATCCAACTGAATGGTAGCAGCCAATCGTTGATCTTGATAAGGTCGCCTTCTGTTCTCATTGTTTCTTATACCTTATTATATTATATATATATAAATCCCTTTAGTTGATATTCAGGAAGAATGGTAGAGCTGCTTGCACTGGTTCTTTTTCCTTCATATTACGTATCATCACAAATGGCTGGTAGAGGTTGCCGAGTGTCTGTTTCAACTGCTCGTCCAGATAGTTGCCACTATTGTCTGATACCTGAGAAAGGAGTTGCTCCATCCAGTCTGCCTGCATAGGGTATTCTGTCGTCTGATAATCTGAAATCTTTGCCAACTGTGCCGCTTTGACAATGGCATCGTCCAGACTTCCGAATCCGTCAATCAGTTTGATCTTCTTGGCATCCGTTCCGAGCCAGACTCTTCCCTGAGCGATTTTTTCAACTTCCTCCACGTTCATCTTTCTTCCGTCAGCCACACGCTTGCGGAATAGGGCATAGCCACGGTTGACATAAGCCTGTAGATGGGTGATTTCCTCCTGACTCCATGGGCGGGCTGTTCCGGCACCCATATAGGCGCTGTTCTTGTTGGTTTTTACTTCATCATACTTGAATCCTAATTTCTTGGTCAGCAAGTCGCTGAAGTCTGGTAATGCTCCGAAGATACCGATACTGCCTGTCAGGGTAGTAGGCTGGGCCATTACATATCGTGCTTCCATACTCATGTAGTAAGCTCCAGAAGCAGCCATGCCTCCCATGGAAACAACTACAGGCTTCTTCTTGTTCAACTCGCTTACTGCATGCCAGATTTGTTCTGAGGCATAAGCGTCACCGCCACCGGAATTGATGCGGAGAACCACGGCTTTTACATTCTTGTCTTCTGCCAGTTCTTCCAGATCTCTGACGACATCAGAACTGACTATCTGCTGCTCGTCTCCATAAATACTTGGAGTAGCCATTCTCACGATGCTTCCTTGACAGTAATAGACAGCGATTTCGTCGCCCATCATATAGTTGTCATTGATAGCCGCATTGACATCTTTCATGGAAACCTGAGCAATCTTCTGGTCTGGTTTCAAACCGAGTTGTTTCTTTACGATATTCCTGATCTCATCATAATAGCAGAAACCATCTACGAATTTACGTGATTTCAGGAGTTTGCTGTCGTCGAACACCATGAGCCCGTCTGCATAGTGATTGAGCGAATCCTTGCTGATTTTTCTACTGTTAGAAACATCCGTCAGCATCTGCTGCCAGAGTCCGTTGATATAGCGTGAAACCTGCTCACGGTTGGCATCACTCATCTTATCCTCGGTGTAGGTTTCCGTAAAACTTTTATATTTACCCACTTTTACCACCGTGAAATGGACGCCAAACTTGGCAGCCACATCCTTGATATATTGTGGTTGAGATGAGATTCCGTGCCAATCTACATTACCTTCTGGGTTTACATAAACCTGGTTGGCAATGGAGGCTAAATAGTAGCTGCCTTGCGAGAAGGCATCGCCGTAAGCAATAATCCATTTGCCGCTTTTCTTGAAATCTGCGAGTGCATTGCGTATTTCCTGGATTGTGGCATAGTCAGCCTGTAAGGCACCAGCTTCCAGATAGATACCTTTTATCTTTTCTTCTGTCTTGGCTTTCTTGATGGCAGAAAGTATTTCGTTCATGCCGAGCGTGTTGAACTGGTTGCCGGTAATCTGCCCCAACCAATTGTCTTCTGCTCTGTCGATGATTTCTCCTTGTAGCGTGAGCACCATGACCGATTTGTCTTTGATGGTAGGAGTGCTACTGCTGGAAGCAACCATGCCGATGAGACTGATGAAGCCGAAAATGCCGAAGATGAGGCAAAAGGCAAAAAGACCAACAATGGTGGCTGCTACATACTTGAAAAATTGTTTCATATCACGTCTTTGTTACGTTAAAGTTCAGAATTTTCTGCAAATTTAGTAAAAAAGAAACAAACAACAAAGTTATTTGTACGAAAATAACCAAAAAATAATGAAAATAAAGCGTTGTGTTAGCCGAAAATTACGTAACTTTGCATACAAAAGATGAAATGTAAACCTAATCAATGATAAAGCAATGAAAAAGTTATTTGCGTTTTGTGCTATGATGCTGGCGGTCATCAATCTGTCAGCTCAGTCAACAGCCCGTAAATTTGTACTGAAAAACAGTGCAGATGGTAAAAGTGAACTCACCTGTTATCTTCCTCAGAATCCTACAGGTCGGGCAGTCGTAGATTGTCCTGGTGGGGGTTATTCTCACTTGGCAATGGATCATGAGGGTCATCAGTGGGCTGAGTTCTTCAATAAGCAGGGTATTGCCTTTTTTGTATTAAAATATCGCATGCCTAATGGGAATAGAAATATTCCTTTAGGGGATGCTTATCAAGCTGTCCGTACGGTAAGAGATAGCGCATCTGTATGGCATATAAATCCTCAGGATGTAGGTATCATGGGATTCTCTGCTGGTGGTCATCTTGCTTCTTCTGTCAGTACGCATGCAGAATATGCTGCTCGTCCTGATTTTTCTATACTCTTCTATCCGGTTATCTCGATGGATGAGCGCATTACTCATAAAGGCTCCTGCGTCAATTTCCTTGGTGATGAGCGCAAGTCTAATCCTAAGTTGATAGAAGAATGGTCTAATGACAAGGCTGTTCGTGGTCATCTGACGCCTCGTGCGATTCTTCTGATGTCGAATGACGACAATGTGGTTCCTCCTGTTACCAATGGCGTGGCTTATTATACCCGTATGCACCAGGCTGGAAACGATTGTGAACTGCATGTCTATCCAACTGGCGGTCATGGTTGGGGATTCCGCAGCAATTTCAAGCATCACGACCAGATGCTTGCAGATCTGACGGCGTGGCTGCAGAGCTTTAAGGCTCCTAAAGAAAATGCTGTCCGTGTGGCATGTATCGGCAATTCGATTACGGATGGATTTGGCATTATGAATGCGGAGGATAAAGGTTATCCAGCTCAGTTGCAGAAGAAGTTGGGAGCAGATTATGAGGTAAAAAACTTTGGTGTGTCTGCCCGTACGATGATGAACAAGGGTGATATTCCTTATATGAAGGAGTTAGCTTGGAAGGATGCGCAGGCTTTCTTGCCAAATATCGTAGTGATCAAGTTGGGCACCAATGACTCTAAGACTCATAATTGGGCGCATGGAGCAGAGGAATATAGTCAGAGTATGCAGGCGATGATAGACACTTTGAAGGCATTGCCAAGTCGTCCAGAGATTTATCTTTGTTCTCCAATTCCTGCTTTCAAAGGCAGTTGGACCATCAATGATAGTGTAATCGTGAATGGTGAGATTCCTGTGTTGCAGAAGTTGGCAAAGAAGAATAAGTGTCATTATCTTGACCTCCATTCCCAATTTACATTCAGCAATATGATGTTGGGTGATGGTATTCATCCGAATGCCAAGGGTGCTGAGAAATTGGCTGGTATTGTATATGAGGCTTTGACAAGTTCTGAGAAGGGAACCAAAGCGAAAGAGTCTCAAGCAAAAGCAAAGAAATCCAAAAAGGTTTCTAAGAAGAGATCATAACCCCCTTCTCTTAAAAATAGTCCCACAGATTTCACAAATAACGCAGATTTTTTATCTCATAAAGATCTGTGTTAATCTGTGAAATCTGTGGGATTTTTCAGTGTGTATAGGATTTGATTGATACCACATCCTTTCTTTTTTAGTGATATTTGGTAATAAAATACTTTTTGTGGCAATATTTTCCCTGATTCTCCGTTTATTAAATATTATTTAATAGATTCTCTGATATTTAATGGATAGATTCTCTGTTATTTATGATAATTCCCTGTTTTGGGGGAATTGTTTCGAGATCTATTGAATGATAGCAAAAATAAAGTAGCGTAAAATAAAAAAAGCATAAAGATGATAGAATATATCAAGGGAGAACTGACAGACTTGACTCCTACCATGGCTGTTCTGGAAACTGCTGGGGTAGGATATGGACTTAACATATCACTGAATACTTATACGGCTATTCAGGGAAAAGCAACGGTGAAACTCTATGTACATGAAGTACTGGTGGCAGGCGGAAGAGATGATTCCTATACTCTTTTCGGCTTTGCCAGCAAACAGGAAAGGGAACTTTATCGCCTGCTCATCACTGTGTCGGGAGTGGGTGCTAATACCGCGAGGATGATTCTTTCCTCCTTGTCTCCTTCTGAACTCTGCAATGTGATTTCCTCTGGAGATGAGAAAATACTGAAAAGCGTGAAAGGCATCGGACTGAAAACGGCACAACGTATCATTATTGACCTCAGGGACAAAATTGTGTCTTTGGGTATTGCCAATGAATTACCTGCCAATGGAGGTAATGTGGATATGGTCAACAATGATGTGAAGGATGAGGCAGTGAGTGCGCTTACCATGCTTGGATTCTCTCCAGCTCCTTCCGCTAAGGTGGTCATAGAAATCCTGAAAGCGAAACCTGATCTCAAGGTGGAGGAAGTAATCAAGTTGGCCTTGAAGCAGATTAAATAATTTTCACGACAGTTTTTTGATGTTTAGAATAAAAAATATAAAATACGCATATTTGTTGATGGCATTGCTCTTGACTTCAGTCATTGGCAATGCCATCGGCTTGCCGTACCTTCAAGATGACAGAACGCGCAACAGAAACCAGCAGTCTGACATCTTGCGGCAAAAAAAACAGGGCTCTCAGAATCGACAAAATACACAAAATTCAAGGAATGGAGCTGCTGCGAAGAATAGAATCACAGCACAGCCAATTCTTTCTGATGAGGATTCTATTCCTGATAGTCTGCTGCACCCCCGTTGGCCTGTGCAGCGCACCCAACCGATTACCCTCAGCGACCTTTACCAAAGTCCGCTCGACCTGCAGCGCCCTGACAACATGAAGTATCAGGTGGAGTATAATGATACGCTCGACCGATATGTGATTGGTAATCGGCTCGGGAATACTTGGATTACTGCGCCTATCATGCTTACCCCGAAGGAGTATCTCGTCTGGAGCGAGATGCAGGAACGTAATGCCTATTACCGTAAGCAGAATGATGAAATCTTCAAGGCTAAGGGTAAGGAGAAATTCGACTTTACGGATATGCACTTCGATTTAGGACCGGCTGAGAAAATTTTCGGACCGGGTGGTATTCGTGTGAAAACGCAGGGTACGGCCGAATTGAAGTTTGGTGTGAAGAAAAAAAATGTGGATAATCCTTCGCTTCCTATCCGAAACCGCAAGACGACGATGATGGATTTCGATGAGAAAATCAATCTCAATGTCAATGGTCGTGTCGGTGATAAGGTCAATATGAACTTGAACTACAACACGGATGCTACTTTCGATTATGATGCTCAGAATATGAAGCTCAAGTACGATGGCAAGGAAGATGAAATCATCAAACTCGTAGAGGCGGGTAATGTGTCTTTTCCTTCCAACTCGTCACTCATTCGTGGAGCCAGCAGTCTTTTCGGCTTCCGCACCGATTTGCAGTTTGGTAAACTCAAGTTGCAAACCGTCATTTCCCAGAAGAAGTCTTCCTCCAAAAGCGTTTCCTCTAAGGGTGGCGTCCAGCTTACGCCTTTTGAAAAGAACGTGACCGACTATGAGGAGAACAAGCACTTCTTCCTTTCACAATACTTCCGCAACCATTATGATGGATGGATGCAGAAATTGCCTAACCTTACTACCGGTATTACCATCAACCGCGTGGAGGTTTGGGTTACCAATAAGACGGGTTCGTCTGAGAATACGAGAAACATCGTGGCGCTTACCGACTTGGGTGAAAACGAGAAGGTAAGCAATCCGATGTGGGCTGTGGGAGGAACCGTGGTCCCAGCCAACAAGGCGAATACGGAGTATGATGCAATGGTCAACCAGTACAGTGCTGCCCGTGATGCGAATCAGACTTCTTCTACGCTGGAAGGTGCTGGACTTGTCGGTGGTAATGATTTTGAAAAGTTGGAGAATGCGCGTCTTCTTAATTCATCGGAATATACGGTGAATACAGCGATGGGTTATATTTCCTTGCGAAACCAGTTGCAGACCGACCAGGTTCTGGCAGTGGCATACGAATATACGTATGGTGGTGTCACTTACCAGGTGGGTGAGTTTGCCAGCGACGTTACTGACACCAAGCAGGGGCTCTTCGTGAAATCTCTCAAGAATACCAGCAACAATCCGCAGCAGGGCAACTGGAAACTGATGATGAAAAACGTCTATAACTTAGCTTCCCAGATAGAGAAGGAAAAGTTCAGACTCGACGTGAAATTCCAGAGCGATACGACGGGTGTTTATATCACCTATATCCCTGAAAAGCAAGTGAAGCAGACGCCACTCATCAAGGTATTGGGAGCCGATCGTCTTGACAATAATAACAATGCTCATAGCAATGGTTACTACGACTACGTAGAGGGTTATACGGTTTCCAACGGAAGCGTCTTCATTCCTAAAGTAGAACCTTTCGGTAGTTATATGTACGAATATCTGAAGAGTAAGGGCGTGGCTGCTGAACAGGCGGAGAAATATGCCTTTACGGCTCTTTATGACAGTACGAAGACGGTAGCCAAACAGATAGCCGAGAAGAACAAGTACCTGCTGGTGGGTCAGTTCAAGGGTTCTTCTTCCAATGTCATTTCCCTCGGAGCATACAATGTTCCGCAGGGTTCGGTGATGGTGACTGCCGGTGGTGTTACGCTCACCGAAGGTTCTGACTATTCTGTAGATTACAATGCCGGTGAAGTGACGATTCTCAATCAGAGCATCATCGATGCAGGAACACCCGTCAATGTTTCGCTTGAAAGCAATACCGACTATGGTATGATGCGCAAGACGATGTTTGGACTCAACTGGGAATACGACTTCTCGAAGAATTTCCAACTGAGCGGTACGTTCCAGCATTTGAGTGAACAGCCGCTCCTCACCAAGGTGGCTATGGGAGAGGAACCGGTGAAGAATACCCTCTGGGGTATCAACATCAACTGGAAGAAGGAAAGTCAGTGGCTGACGAATGTGCTCGACAAGATTCCGTTCCTGCATCTTACTCAACCATCGCAGATTTCCTTTACTGGAGAGTTTGCCCAACTGATTGCCGGACAGGCGAGCGGAACACAGGACAATGCTTCTTATCTGGATGATTTCGAGTCCACCAAGAGCAGTATTGATGTGATGACTCCTACCTCATGGTTCCTCTCCAGTGTTCCTTCCATGTTCCCTGAAAATAAGGACAAGAAGGGATTGACGAGTGGATTCAACAGAAGCCAGATGGCATGGTACACAATCGACCCACTTTTCAACAGAAAGGGTAGTACGCTGACTCCGGGACATATCAAGAGCGACCTCAACCAGCTGAGCAATCACTATGTGAGAGCCATCTACATGAGAGAGTTGTTCCCACTTCGTCAGCAACAGACTTATAGTACGGAGACGAGTACAGTGAATGCGATGAACATTGCCTTCTATCCGAATGAGCGCGGTCCGTACAACTTCAATGTGGCTGATCTCCAGGCGGACGGAACCCTTGCCAATCCTCAGAAGCACTGGGGTGGTATGATGCGCAAGTTGGATACGAATGACTTCGAGCAGGCGAATGTGGAATATATCGAATTCTGGATGCTGGACCCATTCATCTATAGCAATCAGCAGCCTGATGCCCGTCTCTATGGCGGTGATTTCTATATCAACTTAGGAGAAATCAGTGAGGATATTCTCCGTGATGGAAAGAAATTCTATGAGAGCGGAATGCCTGTGGATGGCAGCAACAGTTTTACCTACTCTCAGTGGGGTAAGATCCCTACGCAGAGTACGGTTACTTATGCCTTTGCCACAACCAGTGGAAGCCGTGCCTTGCAGGATGTGGGTTTCAACGGACTCACTGATGCGGAGGAACAGGAATTCTATCGCAGCGCCTACCTCGACCAGATACAGGGCAAGGTCAATCAGGCGGTTTTCGACAGTATCTTTGCTGACCCAGCCCGTGATGATTATCACTATTATCGTGGTTCTGACTGGGATCAGATGCAGGCGCCTATTTTGTACCGCTATAAATTCATCAACAATCCGCAGGGCAACTCTCCGGATAGCGATAGCCGTACCGAGAGCTATGATACTTCCTATAAATCTACACCGGATGTGGAAGATATCAACCAGGACTACACCCTCAATGAATATGAGAAGTATTTCCAGTATCATGTCAGCATCCGTCCGGAAGACCTTGTGGTGGGTAAGAACTATATCGTTGACAAACGGGAATATACACCAAATTTACCTAATGGAACGAAGAATGAGACGGTCACCTGGTACCAGTTCCGTATCCCGGTAGATCAGTATGAATCGAGGGTGGGCAATATCAATGACTTCTCCAGCATCCGCTTCATGCGTATGTTCCTTACCAATTTTGAGAAACCTATCGTGATGCGTTTCGGAACTCTGGATCTGGTACGTGGCACCTGGCGTACTTACGACCAGCCGCTCAGTGCTGCCAATGGTGGTACGCTGGAAGCAAGTGCGGTGAGCATCGAGGAAAATGCCGAGAAAACTCCGGTCAACTATGTGCTTCCTCCTGGCATCCGTCGTGGGCAGGACCCTTCTCAACCTCAGTTGGTGGAGGAGAATGAACAGGCGCTGAGCCTTGTGGTCAAGAATTTGAGTACCGGTGAGGCCAAGGCGGTTTACAAGAATACCACCCTCGACCTGCGTCAGTATAAGCGCATCCAGATGTTTACCCATGCCAATGCACTCGCTCAGAACACCACCGACCTGAGAGATAACCAACTCTCTGTGTTCATCCGTTTGGGTAATGACTATAAGAACAACTATTATGAATATGAGATTCCGCTGAAGTTGACTCCGGAAGGTAAGTACAGTCGCCGTTCATTGGAAGACTGCAAGGCTGTATGGCCTGAGGAAAATATGCTCGATATCCAGATGAGTGTGTTCACCGCCCTGAAGAAGGAACGCAACAAGGCCAAGGCAATGGGCATGGCTTCGTTCTCGCAGCCTTTCGTGGCTTATGATAGCAATCATCCGAACAACAAGATGACCTTGGTGGGAAATCCTACCTTGGGTGAGGTGAAAACCATGATGATTGGTGTTCGCAACAACTCTGGCGATGTGAAGAGCGGTGAAGTCTGGGTCAACGAACTCCGACTTCTGGAACATAACAACAAGGGTGGATGGGCTGCGAATGCCAATCTGAATGTTCAGTTGTCTGACTGGGGTAGTGTCAATGCTACTGGTCGTTATACCAGCGAGGGATTCGGTGGACTGGAAGACAAGGTGGCAAGTCGCAGTACCGACAGTTATGGGGCGTACAGCGTGACTACGAGCTTGGAAATGGGTAAGTTCTTCCCTGACAAGGCGAAGGTGAGCATACCTTTATATTATAGTGTGACCAAGGAGAAGACTTCTCCGAAGTACAATCCGCTGGATACGGATATGGAACTCCAGGATGCACTGGATGCTACAGGCTCTAAGGCGGAACGGGATTCTATCGAGAATATTGCTGTGACGAAGGTGGTGAATACCAACTTCTCCATCTCCAATGCCCGTGTCGGAATTGCTACCAAGCGCCATCCGATGCCTTACGACCCTGCCAACTTCTCGTTCTGACATATCTTCCCGTAGCATTGACACTACCGAAATCAGACAGCTGTATATTGAGATTAGCATTGGCAGCCCATCCACCCTTGTTGTTATGTTCCTTGAGGCGGAGTTCGTTTACCCAGACTTCACCACTCTTGATATCGCCCGAATTATTGCAGCAACTTAAAAACTCCTCATATTCTTCTTTAGTATCAAATATACCTATTGTATTAGTAGGCGTTAAAACTATCTCTTGTCGTGGATTATACTTATCTATGTAAATTCTATTTGTCCTCGGCAAACAATATTTATCATCTACCCATACAACTTTACTTTCTGTGATTGTATCTTGTGTCAGCTTTTTTAAATTGTCAGCATCACGCCCAGCTTTATTCATATAAACCACTTCATCTAAATAACAATATTCACCTTCTTTCAGCTTATCCCAATCTTGCTTTTTAACTTCTTTTCTTATGTATTTTATATTAACTTCTTTGTATTGTTTGCCTTCTGGCTTTAAAAATGTATTACCATATCTGCCTTTACCATAAATATGATTTACAGACATTGGTAACGGTAAAGTCAATTTCAATTTCTTTGTCATTTATTGCCTCCTTCACCATTATATTAACATAACTTGTCTTAAAAGTCAATATTCTGTTTTAATTTATTTATTTTCTTCTTGAATTTCTTTCATATCTGTTTCATCAGCGACAAATCTCC
>OQWE01000733.1_pt1 | contig 11259 bp, 3 predicted proteins | sample 1691591 | NCBI WGS metagenome assembly OQWE01 (sample SAMN03418265, study PRJEB22391) | human gut metagenome | biome: human-gut; feature: organic feature; material: feces | host: Homo sapiens | place: Tanzania | collected 2013-01
CCTGCGGAGCGCCATTGATATATACGCCCTCCAGATCACCGTGGCTCTTGACGATGCGCTCGCCTGCGGCATTGTAGGTATAACGGCTGGTCTTGCCGTTGTCAGACAGTACCATCAGTCTGTTGTCCTCATCCCAGTACATCCTGCGCTCGGTATTGAGGCTGTCATTCTCCACCAATATCGGATTGCCGTTGGCATCATAGGTGTAATGGTCGTGGCCGACCTGCGTAGGGGCAGTAGGATGGCAGTCGTCCTCATACCTGTATGTGAAGTCGTAAGACTGTGCCGTTCTTGTGGAATCCACCTTCTGCACCTTGGTAAGCGGCTCGCTCATGCGTCCGAAGGTCATCGCCATCTCATACGATGCACTCTTTGCCTTGCCGCTTGCCGTTATCAGACGGTTCAGTTCGTCATAGGCATAGGTATGGCTGAAGGCACCGCCCAGCTGGGACTTACCGCCAGCCTTCGCAGGGTCTATGACATTGGTGATGCCCAGGATGTTGTCCACGGCATCATACCGGTACTTATTGGTCATGACCGCCGCACCGGCAGCCGTGAGGTTCATCTCCTGCAGGCGTTCACGCTGTCTGTCATAGGTATAGGTGGTCTCCGTTCCGTTGCCCAGGCGGGTATAGACGGTATGTCCTTCCTTGTCATAGCCCACCTCTTCCACGATGGTTTCCTCCTTTCCTTGTTTGTTGGATTTGACACTAACAATTTGTCCTGCAGCATTATAGGCATAGGTTACGATTTCTCCATCGGGATAAGTCATCGTGCGCACGCGGTTCCAACTGTCGTAGGTAGCACCATAGACATAGGTACGCACGTCGGCAGTGCTGACCATCACCGAGCGCACGGTCTTTACGACCTCTCCCTGATTGCCGTAATAATATGCCTCACCACCCGAAGCGTCTTCCACGAGCACGAGTCTGCCGGCACGGTTGTACTTCTCTCCCGGCTTGCCGTAGGTATAGGTGACGCGGTTGAAGAGGTTCTTCGGATAGAGAACCTCGCTCAGCCTTTCATAATCGTAGGTGTAGGTGACGGGAGCCTTGTCAGAAATGCTCTTCTTGAGTTCCGCCGTGAGCTTCGTCAGGAGATTGCCAGCCGCATCGTAAGTATAGCTGACTTCACCTGCATCAGGGTGGTTTACCTTGAGCTTATGTCCCATGAGATCGTATGCGTAGGTCGTGGTCCTGCCGTTCGGATGAAGGACAGAGGTAACCTGTCCCACGGCATCATAACCGTACTTCACGGTGATGTTATCGCCCGAAGCATGTTGCACCGTCTCACGGTTGCGTCCTTTCTCGTCGGTATAGCTCTCGGCATGGCGTCCGAGCGCATCGGTCACCTTTGTTTCGAGCATCGGCTCACCATCATGGGAAACGATGCTGTATGTCGTCGTCGTGGTTGCCCCATCGGGCAGCGTAACCTTTGTCGTGCGGTCGTAAACGTCGTATTCGGTGGTTGCCTGCGGGTCGCCCGTGTCGGTGTTGTACGTACCGATGCTGCCGTAGCTCTCTGTGGTGGGATAGAATGCTTTTATGGTGCGACCGAAAGCATCGACAATGGCACGGCCGCTGACAATAGATACCTTTTGATTGCTTCCGCCTGCCCACACCACACCTGTCTGCTTGGTCTGCACGGCGCGCATCAGGCTATCGGCAAAGGTATAGGTCTCGATGTCGCCCTCGGGGGAATAATGCAGAGTTCGGGCGTAACGACCGGCAGGATGATACTCGAATTTAATGGTATAGGGCTTGCCTGCGGCAATCTCCTTCGGACCGAGAACCGTGCTTGGGCGTCCCATGTCGTCGTAGGTATAGCGCATCTTATTGCCGTTGAGGTCGGAAGTCTCTAAGGGCACTGCCCACTTGTAGTCGTAGACGGTGGAAGAGGTGTAACCATAAACATCTTTTACGCTTGTCACCAATGCATGGAGCACATCGTCGTAAGTGTAGTCGTAGCGCATGCGCTGTCCCCTATGGTTCTCGGGCTTGGTGAGACTTGCAAGATTACCATAGGTATCGTAGGTCATATCGTAGACCGACGGTTTATCGCCGTTGTGCATGGTGATGTTGGTGATGTCACCATTGCCGTTGATTTGCGTAGAACGTTCGCGGTAAACCTTTCCTCCTTTATCCTTTACGGCGATGTGCTTGGGTACGGAGACGATATATTTTGCCTGCAAGTCATGATAGGCAATATCGGCATCTAATTCATAGTTCGTTGCCGTTTCCCTGTAGGAGGCAAGGTTACCGTATGCATCATAGGTATTGTGCACGGTGGTGCTCATGCAGCCCTGTCCGCTGTTGCCGTAAATGCTCTGCTTTACGGCAACAAGTGCCGGGAAGAATACCTCCGTGTCAGCCTGCTGTCTGAGCTCATAGGTATTCTCCGTTCCCTGCAGCCTGCTACCTGCTGCATCGTAGAGCGTCTCTGCAGTGACGAGGTCGTGCATGTAGAAGTGACGGTTGTGTCCGTACTCCGCTACCTGTTTGCGGTAAACGGCATTGCCGTTCTGCGTGTCTATCTGCTTGGTAGTAACTTTCTCAAAACCGTAGAAGTCACGTTCTCGGCGATCGCGATAGCCACCTTCATACTCAAACTCGTTGCGCATCTTGGTGGCTCCGTTCTCGGCATAGCCACCCGTGGTCTCCACGGATGCCATCACCCAACGGCGACCGGGCATGTTATAGCTTGGTTCTGTCTGCTTGTATTCTACGGCAACATGTCCGCCGAAAGGCAGGGTAATGCCTTTGAGCAGGTTGGTACGTCCCGTTAGGTTACGGCGCACCTTCATGCTGTTTTCACTGTCGCTGTAAACGAGATCTGGCAAGCCGTCGCCGTCTATATCCATCAAAGCCGCAGTCGTGCGATTGATGCTTTCGCTGTGCGATCCCTGTATGCTCGGTGTAATATTGATGCCGAAGCCGAACGGCAGCGGTATGCGGATGGTATAGGCCGTGCTGGCGTATGTGGCCACGGAAGAGCCCAGGTCGGCGGAAATCTCCGATTTCTTATGCAACTGCTCAGGTGCGGCAAAGCCGCTGCCCGTATTCAGTGTAACCTTCAGGTCGCCGTTTCCGTCCTGCTCTACAAAGTCTGGCAGTCCGTCTCCGTTGATGTCATGGAAAGCACCCTTGCCGGAAGTGAGGCTACCCGTATCGTTCTGACCTGCTGATATGTTGAAGAGGCCGAGGACGGATACGCATACACCCAGTCCGTCACCGTAGTTGCTGTTGGAACTCCGTTCCACGTCATTGATTCCCGACGGCATGGTCTCCGTGAAGGAATATCCCAGATTGTAGCGCACCTGTCCCCTGCAGACCATGTCTGGCAGTCCGTCTCCGTTGATGTCCTGCCAGCTGCGTACGGTCTCCGATGTGCCGCTTGAGAAATTTCCGCTGGCACTGCAGGCGACCTCCGAGACGTTTCCGCTGAAGCTTGCTCCTTCTGCATTATTTTCCAGCCTTCTCGTCTGCTGCCGGCTTGCCATGCTCCTGGCGAAGGAAGCCTTCGCCTGCTTGAGCTGAGCACCTAATTTGGAAAGGCTGTAGCTATCGGGATCCATGCTGAGTCCGGCATCCCCGCCTATGTTTTCTGATTTGCCACTGGATGCGGGTGATTCCACATCGTATTGCAGCCCGTCACCGGGTATTCCGGTCTGCCCTGTAAGCTGGGCCCTGACGCTGCCGTTCTCATCACGTATCCAGTCCGGATATCCGTCACCGTTGAGATCCATGACGGACACCGTTGTATAGGAATCCTGTCTGGTGCTGCTCCTGTTCACTCCGATGCTGGCTCCCATGGAGAATCCCAGGGAGTAGGTCTTTCCCGTGCTTTTCGATTCGGTCATCAGTACGGGTGCGGAAAGTCCCTCTCCATGTGTGCAGTAGCTGATGGAGTCAACGGTTATTTCATCCTCACCCAGTCTCGATGCACGCATCACCGTACCTTCCGTATAGACACTATCAGTGGCGCTGACATACTTTCCCGTCTCGGGACTGTATGCCATCGTAAAGAATTTCTGCCTGCTGATGTCGAGCGTATTTCTCTCAACGGCTTCCTCGTCGATTTTCCCGTCCCTGATGTATTCGTTATGGTCAGGTACTCTCATCTCGGCAACCCTGACAGGCTCCTCTCTTTCATTGCTGTTCCATGCAAACTGACCCCATCCCCTGTAGAGCATTCCGCAGTCGAAGCGGTTGAAGCTGGAGAATACGGATGCGGGAACGGTTCCGACAGGTACTGCCCGGCGACCGGTCTCCAGTTTCCTTCCGTCTGCACCTGTCTCGTAGAGTATGGAGTCGCGGAGGATGTGCAGCCGGGCGACCGGAGCGTTGTCCAGTTCATTGGATACGGAAAAGCTCACCTGTATTTTCCTTGCCGAAAGTCGCGGGATGAGGAAGTCGCCGTCCACGGCGGTACTGTCTCCCCAGAGGCGGTTGTCGCCTGCCATCGTATAATCCCTGCGGTAAAGCAGCGTGCCCGTCTCGTCCTTCAGTGTAAGGTGGACGGTGGCAGGTTCTGTGTCCCTGTCCGAGGAACGGACGGTCTGGAACTCGGGAACGAGAACCAGCCTGTTTCCCCAGACGGAGTCACGGGTAGCGAAGTGAATGAGCGTATCCCTTGCCGCAGCGATGTTCTTGTTGAACATCAGGCGCTGCGGGGCAAGCGTGTATCTGGTGGTGTCGCTGCGGAACACGGGATTCCAGCTGATGTGCTGCCAGTTGACGGGACTGTTTGTCCTGATGATGAAGTTCACCGTGGCACTGTCTGCAGCCTGAGAACGGAATTCGCCCCTGAAATTTCCTGCAAGCACGGTGTCGGCAGGAAGGAAAAGGCTTCCTACTTCCGTCTGCTTGCCGGTCTTGTCCGTACTTACCACAGAGAGGGTGAGGTCATCGCCCGTCTTCTGCTTGCTGAAGCTGCCTTCATAGGATACCGTTCCGTCCACGGCAAGCGGTGCTGCGGACATCTCTCCGGCGATGTGGTCCGAGGAACAGCGGTAATGTCTCAAATCCTCTCCGGCATAGGTGTCTGCCGCAATGGAAGTGTAGATGATGTCCGGATCCCATTCAACCGCATCCCCTGTACCTGAATATCTGGCATTCACGCGGAAGAGCAGGAAGTCGCCCGGTCTGACGGTAAGTTCTTTTTCCGGTACCGTGACGCTGCCGGATTGCAGGAGCGTGTCTTTCCACAGTACGTTGTCATTGTGCTGCATGCTTAGGCTGACACCGTCACCCTGGTCTGACGGCTTGCTGACCGTAGAGGTCACTTTCACCGTTCCTGCGTATGGGGCACGCCATAGGCGCACGGCATCGTGCAGCGGGAATTCCCGTTCCAGGGAATCCCTGATGGCATCATAGTCGGGCAGGAATGCGGAATCTATGCCCTCCGCATTTCCCGTGATGGGATTTCCCGTATTGCTGCTCGTGCTGCTGAAGCTTACATCCCTGCCGTTTGTATGGTTGAAATATACCGTACCGTTGCAGGCGATGTCTATCAGCCCGTCGGCATTGAAATCCTGGAAATAGGTCTTGTTCTTGCTCTGGTCGGTGGTCTTGCTTACGGCGTAGCCGGCACTTGCCGGGCCGAAGCCTGCAGCCACGTTCGCATTCCTTGTATTGCTGGTGGTTGTTCCTCCAGTGAAACTGCTGATGCCCCGGATGACCATCTTCTCTCCGAAAGACGGATGGCGAAGGTCCCTGTTCTGGTTCAGTCTGTAATACAGTTTCCCGTCTGCACCTTTCCAGACCTTGTCTGGCATGCCGTCTCCGTTGATGTCAACGAGGGCAATGCGTCCTTCGTTGTCCGACTTGGAATAGGAGTAGGAACCTCCTGCATTGACCGATGCCGGACCCCAGCCGGCTCCGACCATGACTCCGCCGCCCACGGTGTTTCCCCTGGCAGAGCCGCCACCGAGGAGCGACATGCTCTCGTCAAGGTTTCCGATGTGGAAGCTGACAAGTCTGCCGCAGTCGTCCTTCTCTGCCGTATAGACTTCGGGGGTATCGGAGAAGATACCCTGCGCAATGTCGTTGTAGTAGCTGAAGCCCTGTGCCGCCACGCGCCTGTCCCTGCTGTCTTTCTGCACGATGCAGTCAAGAAGGGTCTTGGAGAAGGCACCTTCCCTGTAATGGAACGCATAGGCACGCAGCTGTTCCCCGTCATACTTCACTTCCACGCGTTCGAGCAGGGCATCGTCTGTCTGCAGTATGCCCAGGCGCCCGTTTCTGACGGCATCCTTGCGTCCGGTTGCCGCATATGTGAACCTGACGCTGTAGGGACCTTCCTCATCCCTGTAACCCGTATAGCGGTAGATGTCGGGGTAGAGGTTGTTCCCTTTCTTGATATACCTATAGGATATGGTGTTGCCGTGGGCGTCCTGAGTTCTGCAGAGCGCCCAGCGCAGGATGTTCCCTCGGGCATCTTTCAGCACGGCACCTTCGTCTACCGTACCGTCCACGCCACCGAAATAAGACACGGTGCCGTCTTTGGAGGTTACTTCCCATGTGTAGTTCTGCGGATTGTCACCTTTGCGGATAATCTTGGCAAAGCCGCCCTCGACAAGCGGATAGAAGCGTTTGTCTTTCGTTCTTGCCGGCGCATTGGTGGTGCGATAGGTGCGGTCGTTGAGCTTGCTACCCATGAGTAGGTAACTCTCGCTTTCCTTATCGGCATCGAAGCGGGGAACACCCCAGCGGTTTTCGATGTCGATGCTTTGCAGAGGAAGGCTCCAACCGTAACCCACATAAGAAGAACCGCCGTCGCTGCTGTATTGCAGACCGACGCTGGGTTGCATGCCTGCCCGTCCTTTGGGCAGTTCGAAAGGATAGCTTAATGCTGCCGTTCCGCTCTGGTTGGCAGATGGAACGCTTACGGTCGTGATGCCGGCACCGGGATCGGCAGCCTTGAGTTCGCTGATACCCGTTGGCACATAGTTCTGGGTCTCGGGATTCTCGGGAACCCTGATGATGCCGTTGATGACGTCGGTGAAATGCGATGTCTCGGCCACGACCAGTTCCCTGTCCTTGTCCAGAGCCTTGTGCCGCAGCATCACCCACCTGTCTTTCAGTCCGTCATAATAATAGGTATGGATATCCTCGGCTGTATATCCCTGTGGTATGAGGGTACTGTCATAGGGTACGGTGATGCTCGCCAGCGAATGTACGAAGTGCTCTCCGTGCGGCAGGAAGCGGTAGCCGGAGATACTGTCCTTCCGGCTGGCAGAAATGGTAGGATTACTCCTGTCTGCCGTCACGTTCACCATGCCTGCAGGCAGGTGGGGAAGTTCGCTCTTGCGCAGCGGTGTAATGCTCAGGATTCTGGCACGGTCCATACTGCCCCGGGGTACCCTGAGTTCCGCACGTCCTACAGACAGAGAGTCTGCTTCCATACCGGTGAAGTACTTGCTTACCGTACGTTTCCGGAAATCCTGTAGATCCGCCGCCGCATTTTTCCCGGCGGTCTGTTCCGGCCGGATGCCCCTCTCCCCGGTAGGGAGAATGGTGTCTCCGGCTGTCTTCTTTATGAGGGTGTCTTCAGCAGAATACTCTCTGCTGTCCTGGATGCGGTTGCCGGAGATTCCCTTACTGCCGTCATTGCAGGATGCAAGCAGCAGGATGATTCCTGAAACCACAACGGATAGGAATATGTTTCTTTTCATGTTCTTCTACTTTGATATAGTGGTTGGTTCCGTTTATTTTCTGACGAGTCTGATGCTCTTCCTGCTGTTTCCGCTCTTCATCTCAAGAATATAGATGCCGTTCAGGGGCAAATATAAGCGGGTGGCATGATAGGTGTCTGCCGTGCGTTTTTGCGTCTGCATCAGGGCACCGTCCGGTGAGTAAAGACGCAATTCCAGCGGGAAGGATCCGGACATCTCCACACGTACGGTGACATCGCCGTCTTCTGTCGGATTGGGAGAAACGTCATAACGTGAGAAGACGTCTCCTGCTGCTGTAGATACGTCAAGCGTGCGGATTGTGGTACATCCCTCGCCGTCGGTCAGTTCGAGGAGGTATCTTCCGTCCCCGTCAAGCGTGACGCTCTCTCCGCTCAGGTATCTGCCCTCTGGAGTCTTCCAGCGGCAGGTATAGCTACCTTGCGTTTCAAGATGATACTCACGTGAAGCACCTTTGGAGAACTGGACATCCTGGAGCTCCGGCATGTCTGCCATGTCGGCATTGGATACCATGATCTCGTTGGAGAGGGTCTTGCCGTTACGGTCCCTGGCAGTGAGGACGTACAGCCCCTGCTGCAGGTCTTTGACGGTGAGAATGCTGTCTTCGGTGGAAAGGCTGCTGATAATCGTCCCGTCAAGGCTGACCGTGACACGGTATGGTGCACTGCCGCCTGTCAGGAGTATCTTGAGCCGTCCCCTTTCTGCCGTGGAGCAGCAGGGACGTTCCGTTTCAACGGTCGCAAAGAAGTCTTTGGCGATGCGTAATGTGAAGACGCTTTCTCCGGCAGCGGCTGCTATACCATCAAAGACGATGCTGTCGGCATGGCTGTCCCTGGCCCTGTAATAACGTATCTGTCCTACAGGAAATCTGCCCGTTCCACTCTCATCTACGGCGAGGTAGTATTCCTCACCTGTTTCGAGCGGCTTGAGACTGCGGATGCATCGGGTATCGAAAGTAAGGGCAAGAGGTTCCGTCTGGCTGCCCACCATTGAAGCTGCCCACCGCCGCTGCATCCATTTTCCGTTACCTTTGTCTGCTGCAAAGGAAAGTTGCCTTGCATCATCGCCCCAGAGAAAGCTCGTACCTTCGCTGACGGACCGGGTGGATACCCTGATGACGGCTTCCTCCTCGCTGCTTTCACCTGCAGTCTGGTCAAGCTTCGAGACTGCATCGCCGATGATACCCGCAATGCGGTGGTTGTATGCCCTGAGCCTGTAGTGGTTGCGGATGATTTCACCTCTGGAGTTGAAGTATGAGTGAGCAAGGGTGATGCCGTGGCGCAGGGCAAGGGCACTTTCCACTCGCATGCGTTCGGTGGTGGTGAGGGCACGGTCATAGACGGCATATTCCACCATGCCGTCCCTGAGGTTTCTGACAGGAAGTTTCTCTCCGGTCATTTTACCGATACTGAGCGTTCCCTGCGTTCCGTCGGCAGAAGAGCAGCTGTAGGAATACAGGCGCAGCTGCGGTAGCGTGTCACGTCCGTATAGTTCATGAAAGTTCCTCTGGCAAGGTTGGCGGAGCGTGCCGTGGTCTGTACACGACCGGTCTTGCCGGAACGTGTGCTGACATTCCAGAGCAGCTGCTCGCTCCCCTGCTGTATCCTGCCTACACCGACAAAGGTCATTCCGCCGGTACCGGAAAGCTGTACTGTTCCGTTATCCTTGCCAGTTGCCCATTTTACGGGACCGGCTACGCCGCCAGGAGATTGTGCCTGGACGGCAGCGGAAAACAGAAAGAGAATTACTGTTATATTGAATACTGTATGTTTCATCGTCATTTCTTTTTGTTCAGGAGTATGGTATAGCCGACTGTCAGCTGGAGCAGGTGACTGTTGTTCGTAGCTCTGTGATAGCCGTAGGGGTTCTCTTCCGTCCTGATGAGATCCCCGGCGCCGTAGCTGTATTGGAGGCTGGCTTCGATTCCGTTTCTGAAGGATGAATATCCTATTTTCAGCAGGGGCATGAAGTGAGGGCGTGCCTGGAGTGATTCTCTTAGATGTTCCCGGGTGAGTCCGTCTGCCGGTGCAAATTCTGTAGCACGGTTGCTGGAAAAGTCAATGCCGCCCGGATTAATGGGAATGCCCACACCGATACCGGCACCCATGTAGAAATCGCTCAGCAGGTAAAGACGTACTGAAGCCTGGGGCATGATGAGATGATAGCGGAAGGCGGTTTTCTCGTCGGTTCCGTCAATTTCCTTATGCTCCTTCAGGGTGGATGACAGGCATGTGTAGTCTGCAGCCAGCTCTATGCCCAGACGGTCGCTTCGCCAGAGGGCGAAGACACCTATCGCAGGAACTAACGAACCGCTCTCTTCCATGGTGCTGCGTGGACGGAAGGTACCGTCTTCGATAAGGGCTGCGAGATTTCCGATGGAACTGTATCCGATACCGGCGCGCATGCCGATACGCAGCTGGTAATAACGCTTGTGATGGAAGATGAGTCCCTGTTTTGGGGAGCGGCTGGTTTCAGCCGGTTTCATGGAGGTTTCTACAAAACCTGGTTCTTTGGAAGGCTGCACTTCGAGGCTATCCTGCACAGAAACCGGTTCTTCTTTCTGTTCTTCAACAGCTGCTTCTTGGGTAGGATGAGGAATATGGGTGGCTGTCACCTTCTTTCCTGATTGTTTTCCTGCTGCCTCTTTCCATACTATGGGGAAGACGGCTGATGAATCCATTCTGGCGGACTCATGTGGGGGTGAAACACGGCTTGTTGCCGGTGGTGGCGGTTGCGGCGACGGCACTTCTTTCCTGTCTTGCCCGCAAAGCCGCAGGCTGAGAATGATGATGATAATGACAAGGAATGCACCTGTGCCGCGAATGACATTGCTGACATTGCGTTGGTTAGAATTCATCATGGGCTCTTATATATATTAAAATGTGTATGTGTGTTGGACAGATTAGTCAGACTAGAGACTTTCTGTTCTTATTTGATTTTGATCATATAACCCACAGTCAGTTCAATCTGCTGGTTGTGGTTGTCCTGTTCCACCCAGTTGTAGGTGTTGGTTTCTGTCTTGATGCTGTTGGTCAGACTGTAGTGGTAGCGCAGATCGACCGTCATGCCAAAAGGGAATTCATAGCCGATACCGCCACCCAGGGCAGCATCAGGACGGCCTTTCAGTTTGTCCCTGAGCAGCCGCTCGGTCTCTTTCACACCCGGATAGCCCAGTGCTGAAAACTTTTCGTCTTCCTGATTTCCCGTATAGGAGAGATTGTCGGGAGAGAGGTTGGCACCTATTCTTCCGCCCAGAGAAACATGCAGGGAATTCCTGCTCCTGAAAGGATAGAGGTTCAGATAGGCGGCAAGTCCCAGATGATGGTAACGGGTGGAAAGCGTGTAGTTCAGCTCGTTCCTGTCTTCGTAACGCACCCTGGCTGTCTTGTTGTAATAGGCGATGCCTGCTTCCACGCCGCAGAGACTTCCCGGCTCTCTGTAAAGGAAAAACAGTTCGGCACTTGGTACGAAAAGCCCTTTGTTGTCGAACGAATAGTTGGAATAATAATTCTCACTCACCAGTATCCTGTCTATATGGTTGTTGATACTGTAGCCGCCTCCCAGAC
>OQWE01000734.1_pt1 | contig 11249 bp, 8 predicted proteins | sample 1691591 | NCBI WGS metagenome assembly OQWE01 (sample SAMN03418265, study PRJEB22391) | human gut metagenome | biome: human-gut; feature: organic feature; material: feces | host: Homo sapiens | place: Tanzania | collected 2013-01
AAGTGGCTGGTACTGAATTTTCGGAATTGACCGGCGAGGTGAGTGAATACTCAGTGACGATGGATGGCAACACCACGGTGAATTCCATCACCATCGCTACTGCCGGAAAGCGCGCCTACATCACTGAGTTGACTATCGTTGAGGGAACAGCCGCTTCGGTAGCCACTCCTACCATCGAGGGAACGACACCGTTCATCGGCACTACCACAGTGACCCTGGCATGCTCTACAGCAGATGCCAAGATATACTACACCCTCGACGGAACCAATCCTACGAATGCAAGCACGGAGTATGCCGCTCCGTTCTCTCTCGATGCCACAGCAACCGTCAAGGCTAAAGCATATAAGGGAAAGGATGCAAGCGCAGTGGCAACAATGCAGTTCGTTGCCATCCCTACGGTGGCAAACATCGCCGAACTGACACAGCTTGCCCGGTCAATTCCGAAAATTCAGTACCAGCCACTTTCAGTGTCTTCTCGGTATTCTTATACCACATTGCCTTGAACTTGATTGCTGTAGGCTTTGCTGGAGCAGCGAGGTTGAGGGTCATGGATCCCGGCTTGGAACTTGTTCCGAGCTTGAGTCCTCTGCCCTTGCGGGCGAGGTAGACATTTTTAGCATCGGTAATGCTGGTAAGATTTTCAGAACCAGATTTCACGATATCCTCCATCGTTGTAATCTTATCCGACGAATCACCGGTTCCAGTGCCTTCATTGAAGACAATCACCTTGTCTGCCGACATTCCCATCACGAAGCATAACAGGAACGTCCAGATTAGTAAAAGTTTTTTGTTCATAGAATTAAGTGTTTGAATTAAATTTTAAAGAGATCAGTTTTATCGTAAAGCCGAAGCTTAGCTTATGCAAAGTTAATAAAAATCGAGATAGGTTGTTCCTTTTACATACAAATTCTTAGACGGGTATGTATACAAAAAAACTTAGCCAACGCTTCACAGCGCCAGCCAAGCAACTAATTAATAGACATATTTATAAAAAGGAACGTTATCTAAATTCATGTAAGCAAGATAAAGTCCGCATTGTCATTACTGTAGATGTGACAAGTTGACGAGGGGACAGGCTGATTGAATATGTCAGAAAGCGTTGTCGACGTTTGTAGAAACGTGAAAAACTATGTATCTATCCGCTCGCCTACTTGTCCACTACAGAACATGATAAAAACTTTATCGCTGTAAAGATACCCAAAACTTCACAGCCCTTGCTTGTATTTCATTGATATAACGGCCATTTTCTATTTTTAATGCATGAGAAAGTCTTAAAAGGTATTAAAATTAGTACACATTCTTAAAACCGACATGTTTTTTATGGTTTTCTTCTGCAAAAGCATGCAATTGTTGTCTGCTGACGAGTTTATTTAACCCAAATCGGTCATCAGACCGTCCTGTGTAATTATTCTATGACTGAATGTAAGATCTTACAACTGCTTGCTGCATACAAAGCAAACTGCATCACGGAAGAAAAACAAATAAGGTTGAAATTGCAATTCTTATCCTTGCGATTCTCTCCTCTCGATTTAAATAATTACCTTTGCAGATGTCTAAACAAACGATATAAAGTCATGGAAATATCTGAACTGTACAGAATCTTCGAGCAACACCCCGTGGTGACTACCGACAGCCGCGACTGCCCGAAAGACTCCATCTTCTTCGCGCTCAAAGGAGCGTCGTTCAACGGAAACGCCTTCGCACAGAAGGCTATTGACGAAGGATGCGCCTTCGCCGTGGTAGACGAAAAGGAATTCGCCAAGGAGGACGACAAGAGATTCATACTCGTGGACAACTGTCTGAAGGCATTGCAACAACTCGCCAACTACCACCGCAGGAAACTCGGAACAAAGATTATCGGCATCACCGGGACCAACGGAAAGACGACGACAAAGGAACTCGTGGCGACGGTGTTGCAGAAGAAATACAATGTATTGTATACCCAGGGAAACTTCAACAACGACATCGGTGTGCCGAAGACGCTGCTGAGACTGAAACCGGAACACGAAATCGCTGTAGTGGAGATGGGAGCGAGTCATCCCGGCGACATAAAGGAGCTGGTGGACATCGTGGAACCTGACTGCGGAATAATAACCAACGTGGGAAAGGCTCACCTGCAGGGCTTCGGATCGTTTGAGGGTGTGATAAAGACCAAGGGGGAGCTATACGACTTCTTGAGGGAGCACGGTGGACAGGTGTTCATACACAACGAGAACGAACATCTCAGGGGTATCGCCGACGGACTGCAGCTCGTGAGATACGGCACCACTGCCGACGACTCGTCGCTGGCGGTATGCGGAGAGGTGGTGAGCTGTGCGCCGCTGCTCAAATTCCGCTGGAAAAAGGCTGACGGAGAGTGGCATGAGGTGCAGACGCATCTCATTGGCGCATACAACGTGTTGAACATGCTTGCCGCAGCATGTATAGCAGACTTCTTCGGAGTGGACGAAGAGGATATCAGCACGGCGCTGCGCGACTATGTACCGACAAACAACAGGTCACAGCTGGAAGTGACGGATTCAAACAAACTGATAGTTGACACCTACAATGCCAACCCTACGAGCATGAAGGCGGCATTGGAGAACTTCAGACTCATGCAGGTGGACCACAAGATGGCTATCCTCGGCGACATGAGAGAACTGGGAGAGGTGAGTCACGAGGAGCATCAGAAGGTGGTGGACTTCCTGAAGGAGAACGACATCAACAATGTATGGCTGGTGGGTGAGGAGTTCGGAAAGACGGACTGCAACTTCCACAAGTTCCACGATGTGGAGGAGGTGAAGGCTGAGATTGCCGCCAACAAGCCCGAAGGGTTCTACATCCTCATAAAGGGAAGCAACGGAATAAAACTCTTCCAGCTGCCGGCTCTTCTATAGAATCCCGAGCATTATTGATTCTTCGTTACGTAAAATCCATAATTTCGCAAAGCACTATGTTACAGAACAATCCATTCCTGACAGAAGGCTATTTGTCGCCAGAATACTTTTGCGACAGAGTAGAAGAAACAGCCCTACTGACACGACATCTTACAAACGGATGCAACGTGGCACTCATCGCTCCACGACGTATGGGATATGCTTTACACGCATGCCATATCAGAATCAACCATCACCACAGAGGATGCGAAAAGCGTTATGACAGTCATCTTGTCACACCATCGGTTCGTGTATGAATCGCTGCTGTTCCAACTTTCGCCTAAGCAGAAGCAGGTCTTGCTTGCCATCGCTAACGAAGGAAATGCCACTGGAGTCACTTCACAAGCTTTCCTACAGAAATACAAGCTTGGATCAAGCACGGTACAGGGAGCCATAAAAGTTCTGACAGAACGCGATTTCATCTCATACGACAATGATTCGTATCAAGTGAGCGACAGATTTTTCAGAGAGTGGATAATAAAACGGTTCTGATTATCCCCAAACAGTCATCAGGCAACAGGTGCTGGTTTTCATAACTATTCCAAAATCAGAGCTTGCCCTAATGACCAGTTGAGGGTTAAGGTCTATGCCAAAAGCCAAGCTTGCCCTAATGACCAGTTGAGGGAGAGGGGCTTAAAACTGGACTTATCCGGCAAATGAAGATAAACAAAAAACAGAGGATATGCCTCAGACTTTAGGTCTTCGGCATATCCTCTTATTCTTTCAATCCCTTCCGCTGCAATCTCCGTTGTCAGCAGGAGAGAGATGAGTCGTGCTATGATCAGTCGAGCTGAGCGAGCTTGTTGTCGCTGCCGAGCACGTCAATAATCTTGTGCTTGTACATAACCTCCATCAAGTCGCGAGCAGGACCGCAGTACTTACGTGGGTCGAACTCAGCTGGCTTTTCAGCCAATGTCTTGCGCACAGCAGCTGTGAATGCGAGACGAGAGTCTGAGTCGATGTTGATCTTGCAGACAGCGCTCTTTGAAGCCTTGCGGAGCTGCTCCTCTGGAATACCTACTGCATCTGGCAACTTGCCGCCGTTGGCGTTGATGATGTCAACATACTCCTGTGGAACTGAAGAAGAACCGTGGAGAACGATTGGGAAACCAGGAAGTTTCTTCATAATCTCGTCGAGCACGTCGAATGCCAATGGAGGAGGAACGAGACGGCCTGTCTTCGGGTCGCGTGTGCACTGCTCTGGCTTGAACTTGTAAGCTCCGTGGCTTGTACCGATAGAGATGGCAAGTGAGTCAACGCCAGTCTTTGTAGTGAAGTCGATAACCTCCTCAGGCTTTGTGTAGTGAGATACCTCAGAAGCTACCTCATCCTCAACACCTGCCAATACACCGAGCTCACCCTCTACAGTTACGTCGAACTGATGAGCATACTCTACAACCTTCTTTGTCAGAGCCACGTTCTCGTCGTATGGAAGAGAAGAACCGTCGATCATCACTGAAGAGAAACCGAGGTCTACGCAGTTCTTGCAAAGCTCGAAGCTGTCACCGTGGTCAAGGTGCAATACGATCTCAGGATGCTTGCAGCCCAATTCCTTGGCGTATGCAACAGCACCCTGTGCCATGTAGCGCAACAGCGTTGGGTTAGCGTAGTTGCGGGCACCTTTAGAAACCTGCAGGATAACTGGAGACTTCAGATCTGAAGAAGCCTTGATGATTGCCTGCAACTGCTCCATGTTGTTGAAGTTGAATGCTGGAATGGCATATCCGCCATTAATAGCTCTGCTAAACATGTCTCTGGTGTTTACCAGGCCTAATTCTTTGTAACTTACCATAGTATAATACGTTAATTATAAATTAGTTATTGTCTTAAGTTTTTGGATATGGGGCTGTTATCCTCATAAAATCTGTTACATCGGCAAAGTTAGCACTTTATTTTGGGTAAACAAAGCGAAGTAGTGCTTTTTAATGTTCCTTTTTTATGAATTTGATATAAATTAAATCCTCGGAGCACTAAAATGGCATTTTTCAAGACGGAGATTGCAGAATGCGTGTCATATTGGCAATAATGCTATCAGATGGTGCTGAAGCGCTTGATGAGTTTGCGTCGGTACATCCTACCTATCTTTATATATTGTATGCCGTCGAATGGTGGGAAGAAATAACACTGGTTGTCTCTCACCTCCATCAGATATTTTATGTTGATGATGTATTTCTGGTTCACCTGCACGAAATTCTCGTCGAGCGCCATCAGTATGTCTTTGTTGGCACATCTCTTGAGGCGTATCGGTGTGTCGCATCCCGTTGCCACCACTTCCCATACTCTCAGGTCGTGGTTGTATTGGAACACACAGATATCCTGTATCTCGACGAGTCTGAAGTCCACGGCGTTGGTATATAGCAGCAGTTTGTTGTCTTTCTTCTTCAGCGCACTGGTGACTGTCCTCTCCCTGCAGCAGTCGTCGTCAGTTTCCTCATCGTCGATGTCGATGCTTTTGTCGTCCTTTCCTTTCAGCTGCTCACGCTCCACTCTGATGTCTTCAAGTTCTTCTTCCAAGCGTGCCATCACGGTCTCCAGTTCGTTGCCGTCTATTGGTTTCATAAGAAAATCGAAAGCCTTGTTTCTCAGAGCCGGCAGCGTGTAGGTGCCATAAGCGGTGTATACCACGGCGAGCGTGTCTTTGCATCCCTCGTCTTTCATCCTGCCGAGAAAGTCGATGCCTGTCATGTCGGGCATCTCCACATCCAGGAATACCACCTCGGCGTGTGTCGTCTTGAGCAGTTCCAGTCCGTCCTTTCCGTTGTTGGCAAATCCTGCCACGGTGACGTTGGGATAGTTTTTAAGTTTCTTTGCCAATGCGTCGATTGCCGTCTGTGTGTCGTCTACTATTATTATATCCATAAGTGTTCGTCTTTCTATCTGTTCGTTATATTTCTCTCAGTCCCTGCGGAAAGCTTATGCTTGCCTCGCATCCACATGTGTTTCCGTTTGTGTCATGTACGTTCCTTACCGTAAGGCTGGTCTTTCTCTTGTTTCTCTGGTTCAGCACGCTTATCGTGGTGCGCAGGATGTCGAGTCCCTGTCCTGTAGAGGCAGTGCGACGGATATCGAATCCGTTGCCGTTGTCGCCCACCGTCACCGTCATTCCTCCGCGCCCGTCTCTTCTGACGGTGATATGCAGCAGCTTCTTGCCTGCCTTGCCTCTGAGGGCATGCTTGATGGAGTTCTCCACGAGTATCTGCACCGTCATCGACGGTATCATGAACTCTCCCAGCACCTTCCTGTCTATTCCGTCGCCCAGCGTGAGTGAATATTCAAAGTCGTCGCCGATGGTCTTGCGCTCCACGTTCACGTAGTTCTCCACGAAGTCCAGTTCCTCTTCGAGTGTAGCCATCTGCTTTCCCGTCAGGTCGAGGTTCTGCCGTATCAGTTTCGAGAGCAGCAGCAGTTCGTCCGCCTCCTTCGTTCCGTCGGCGGTGGTTATCCTGTTGTTTAGCACATTGAACACGAAATGCGGCGAAATCCTGTTTCTGGCGTTCTGCAGTCTTAGCGTGAACACCTTCATCTGTTCTGAAAGTCTTTTCTTGCGGATATATGTGATGCCGTAGACTATTACGAGCATAAGCACAGCGACGGATCCTATGGCACCGGCTATCACGTAATGCGCCTCCCTCACGTCGTTCTCCTTGCTTTGCATCTGTATCTGGTGGTGCAGCTGCAGCGTGTCTTGCGTGAATCTGTTCATCAGTTCCGCCGCTATCATGTGCTGTCTGTTGTTCACAAGCGAATCTGTTTCATGCATCTCTCTTGAGAGGTTCTTGAAAGCCATACGGTAGTTTCCCGTCGCTTCATAGTATTCACGCTTGTATTTGTTGCGTATCGCCTTCAGTCCCGGCTCCACGCTCTCCGGCGTATCATCGAGCGAGGCGAGGCGGTGTGCCTCTGCCATATTACCCCGTTTCATGGCGAGTCCCAGTTCCACGGAGTGTGTATAGTACAGCGCCACGGCATCGTCGCATGCTGTGAAGAAGGTGTCTGCCTCTGTAACATACTTCTCAGCCTCATCCAGTCTGTTGAGATTGAGCAATACGTCCGCCATGTTCACCTTGCAGATGAACATCGAGTAAGATTTTCCCATATCGAGCCGTTCGTGCAGTTTCTCCAGTCTCACAAACTGCTTCAGCGCTTCTTTGTATTCCTTTTTATAATAATGGTAGTTTCCTATGCTGGTTATGAGATATATCTGCATGTCGGGGCTCATGAGATTATACATCTTCTCTGTGGCATCCAGATATTTCTTTGCCGACTTATAGTCTTCGAGCATCATGTATACTCTGCCCAATCCCATATACAGTGTTATGTTTCTTGTGGGTTCCAGCTGCAGCGAGTCGACGAGGAAAAGCGCCCTGCGATACCACACCGCCGCATTCGGCAGGTCGGAATCGAAGGAATAGGCATCGGCGAGATTGGCACACACGTCGGGTGCGGTCTCCATTCTGTCGCTCCTCATCAGAGCCTCGTATGAGAGCCGGTACTGGCGTATCGCCTCCTTGGGCTGGCGTCTGAAGCTATGCAGTGCCACACCTTTGCAGTTTCTGGCAAATCCTATTATTCCTTCCGTATGGGCATCTTTCTCCTGTTTTTCGAGAAAGTGCAGAGTCCTGTCGGTCACGGCAGTGGCGGAATCCGGTTCCGATTCCGTAAGGAATATCTTGCCCATACGGATGTAGTATTCATAGTATTCGGCACTGTCTTTCGCCTCTTTCATCCCCTGCTCCGCCATCGTCCTTGCCATCGGCGAACGGAAGGAAACGGAGTCGTCAAGTGCCCGCAGACGCTTCAGCGACAACGTGTCGGTTGTCTGCCTGTCTTTTCTCCCTTGTGAGCATGAGGTAGTGATTGCCGCCACTACTGTAAACATCAGTAGCAGCGCCATAAACAATGCGGTGTAGGTTTTTCTGTGATTCGTCATGGCGAGTCGGTGTGATGGGGATATTGACTTGTAGTATGGTTCCTACTTTTCCATTGTGCAAATATAACAAATTAATTTTACAATCTTTAAGGATTTGCCGGAAAAAAGTATTACCAATATCGGCCATCCAACCTACCGTCAACACAATATTCCACAATAACGACCGCTTAATCACACCCAGTCACCGTTTAATCCAAAAATAGCTACATTTGTGTTTATGTTTGCCATGACATCAATATAAGCGGATTGGATGCCCTTCTATTGCTTTCCGGGCAATATCGGACCGTTTCCTTTGCCTATTCCGGCATCCTTGCCTCGCATGATGGCGTGGGCAAGAAGTGCCTTCGCCTGAGGAATTGCCGACAGGATGTCGAGTCCTTTCAGCAGGAATGCCGCTATTGCCGACGACAGGGTGCATCCCGTGCCGTGCAGATTGCGTGTGTCAATCCTTTCCGACTTGAAGCTCTGGCCGCTGCCGTCGGGATTGAACAGGCTGTCGGCGAGCACCTCTCCGTCGGAGTGTCCGCCTTTTATCAATATCGAGGTATGCAGGGCGTCAGCCAGAGCGCCGCCCTCACAGACTATGCCTGTCTTTGCTGCCAGGAACTCCGCTTCGGGGATATTCGGGGTGACGAGCGTACAGAGCGGCATCAGCTCCTCCACCACCACATCGAGACAGTCGGCTGCCATCAGTCTCCTGCCGCTGGTTGATATCATCACGGGGTCGTAAACGACGTGGCAGTCGTGAGCAGCCTTATATTCCCGCAACGACGCGGCTATGACATGCGCCACCCCGGCATCGGGCACCATGCCTATCTTCACCGCCTTAACGTTCAGATCCGAGAGCACCGCCTTCAACTGGCTCTCCACCACGCTGCCGCCGACCGGCATCACACCGGTGATACCCATCGTATTCTGGCTCGTTATCGCCGTTATCACCGTGGCGCAGTAAACCCCTACCGATTCCATCGTCTTCAGGTCCTGCTGTATGCCGGCTCCTGCCGACGAGTCGGATCCGGCTATCGTCAGTGCTACGGGAGTCAGCTCCGCAGACACGCCTTTCCAGGCATCGCCCAATATCATGGCGCCGCCGAATCCCATCCTCAACACATCGTCGAGCTTCCCGAAGGTAACGCCGCCCAGCGCCATCACCTTGTCATCGATGATGCCCCGGTCACGGGCTTCTCTGATTTCCTCTGCCGTGAATGCTGAATGATAGCCTCGCTTGGATATGGAATCGAAGATTGGCGAGAGCGAAACATAGTCGCACCGCTTCTTCCATTCAGCCACTTCTTCCAGCGAATGGCAACTGCGGCTCACGCTCCCCGTCCAGCCCTCGGGAGGCAGCGGGTTGCGGCTGTTCAGATGCACACCGTGGAGGGAATACCGCAGGGCAAGTTCATGGTGGTCGTGAAGCACAAGGCTGCCGTGCCATCCGGCAGGAATCTCCCTTATCAGCTTCTCCACTTCTGCTGCCGTGGCTTCGGGCTTGCGTATATGCACGAGGTCCACCTGTCCCTGGAGGAGCTGCACTATCTGCGCAGCCTCTCCAGAGAAGAAGTGTGGTAGAGTTATTACTATTGTCTTCATTATTTTCCGAGTTTGCCGAAGAGGTCGAACGAGGCGTCCCAGTCTTTCCACACCGGTTCACGTCCCAGTTCTCTGAGCCGCTGGTTTATCACCGATGCCTTGCGCTCGTCGCTCACGCTGAACTGCTCCAGCGCCTGCGGATAGGTGTGGTATCCACCGGGGTTCACCTTCGATTCTGCCGACATCGTGGTAACTCCCAGCGTACACATGTTGTCGCGGATATATGCCGGTTCGCGTGTAGAATAAGAGATGTCCACGTCGTGGTCGAAGATTCGCATGGCAAACGTAGCCTGTGCCAGTTCCCTGTCCGACATATAGCAGTTGGGATGGAATCCCTCGTTCTGCGCCGGCCGCATACGTGGGAAGTTCACGCTGTATTTCGTTCTCCAGTAATGCTTCTGCAGATAGCGCAGATGGTATGCCATCATCACCACGTCGGTGCGCCATTCCTTTTCCAGTCCGATGAGCGCTCCCATACCGATGGAATGCACTCCTGCCTGTCCCATTCTGTCGAATCCGTTGCACCGCCATTCAAACTTGCTCTTCATGCCTCGCGGATGATAGAGGTTATAGTGTTCGCGGTTGTATGTCTCCTGAAAGCATATCACTCCGTTCATGCCATGGTCGGCAAGAGTCTTGTAGTCTTCTGCCGAGAGCGGCATCACCTCAATCTTCACGTTGGAGAAATATTTCTTCGCCAGGTCTATTGCCTTGGCGAGATATGGCACACCCGCCTTTGCCGGGTTCTCTCCCGTCACGAGCAGGATGTTCTCAAAGGGTGCCAGTTCCTTTATCGCCTTATACTCGTTTTCTATCTGCTCCATCGTGAGTATGGTCCTCGCCATCTTGTTCTCCACGTGGAATCCGCAGTAGACGCATGAGTTGGCACACGAGTTGGTGATATAAAGAGGTATGAACATCGACATCGTCTTGCCGAACCTCTCCTCGGTGTATTTGCGAGAGAGCCTTGCCATCGTCTCAAGGTATGGCGTGGCGGCAGGCGAGATCAGCGCCATGAAATCGTCAACGTTGCAGTGGTCTTTGGCGAGCGCCCGGCGCACGTCGTTGTCGGTCATGTGAGCGATGCGCTCTGTGGTCTCGTCCCAACTTATATTCTTTAATTCTTCGCTAAACATATTCTTTTTCTTGTTATCATTTCTTTGCGCACGGTTTGTACGCATATTCCCTCAGTGTCGTTATCGACGGCGACTTGCCGCACAATGCGCAGTCTTCGTTGCGCCCCACATCGAAGCGCCGCCATTCCATCGTCAGCGCATCGAGTGTGAGCAATGCGTCGGTGAGCGTGCTGCCCACTCCAGCGATTGCCTTTATCGTCTCCGTAGCCTGCACGGTGCCTATCATGCCTGCCAGCGGTCCGAGCACGCCGACCATGGAACAGGTTTCCACCTCTGCCACGGGCAAACCTGCAGAGACAAGTGCTCTATACCACCGATGATGTGGGGAGCGGAAAGGCAGAAACCGCCGCAAAGCGGTTGAGGGCAATGAACCCCGATGTAGATGTGGAGGTGTATGAGACGTATCTCAACGAAGACAACGCCACCGACCTTATCCGTCCATACGACTTCGTGGTGGAGGGGACGGACAATTTCGCCTCAAAATATCTCGTCAACGATGCCTGCGTGATGCTTGGCAAGGGATTCACCATCGGCGGCATAAACAGATATTACGGACAGGTGATGACCCACCAGCCCGGCACGGCATGCTACCGCTGCATCTTCCCCGAACCGCCCGCCGTGGCAGAGGTGGAAACCTGTTCCATGGTCGCTTATATTCTTTAATTCTTCGCTAAACAT
>OQWE01000735.1_pt1 | contig 11247 bp, 10 predicted proteins | sample 1691591 | NCBI WGS metagenome assembly OQWE01 (sample SAMN03418265, study PRJEB22391) | human gut metagenome | biome: human-gut; feature: organic feature; material: feces | host: Homo sapiens | place: Tanzania | collected 2013-01
ATTCGGTGCAAAGTTAATAAGTTTATATCTTTTTTCGGTCAAAAATCGTGAAAAACTTCCTAAAAACTAAATAATAACCCTGTGGATATCCGCATTTCATAAGTCTGAGACGGGTATGTGTGGATTTCCACAAAGTTATTACAGAGTTATTAAGATGGTTATACATCCACTTTTCCACGGATTTGTGGAAAACGGAGAGAAGTCTAAAAACAGATAGTCCCACAGATTTCACTGATTTACACAGATCTATTTGAAACCATGTGTAATTCTGTAATATCTGTGGGACTTTACAGGGTGTAGAGTGTGTGACTTATGGCACATCCTCTATATATTTTTATAGTTTATCAGTTACTTTAGCAACTTTTTGATGCGTTCTACAATCATCTCTGGCTCAATATTGTTCAAGCAGGCATAGTCACCTCTCATGCAAGGCTTGTTGCCATAGATGCTGCAAGGACGGCAAGGCAGGTCGATTTGCACGGCATGGAGGATATTCTGATTCCATCCCATAAAGCCTGCGTAAGGATGTGTAGCACCCCAAACGCTGACTACAGGTGTGTGAACCAAGGAAGCCAAGTGCATATTTCCACTATCCATGCTGAGCATGACGTCCAGATGGCTCATCAGGTTGAGTTCCTGTGATAAACCGCTGAGTTGTGCAGAAGCATTGATAACTTGTGGATATTTTCCAGCCCACTCATTCATGATAGGAGTTTCGTCTTTTCCGCCTCCGAAAAGATATAAACGGGCTTGTGGATAACTGTGGATAAGTTGCTGGATAACTGTTTCCATCTTTTCCATAGGATAAATCTTTCCTTTGTGCGCAGCAAAAGGAGCGATACCGATCCATGGTGCCGCATTTTCCCCAGGTTTGTGGATAATTCCTTCCTGGTCTGTGAATATCTGTTCAGGAAGAGAAGTCAAATCCCCTTTTCCTTCTCCATAGATGGAAGTGAAGTCCAGATCTACAGGATAACCTAAGCGTGCAAAGACATCAGCATAGTTTTGGAAAGAAGTAGGTTGCTGCACAAACTGTTTGTTGTTGGCAGCTATGAGTTTTCTCTTTCCCTTGCGATGCTTGTCGATATGGGCAACTTTAAAGTTATCCAGATTGAATCTCATGCGTAAGTAATCCGAACGAAGAACACTATGCAGGTCGGCAATAGCCGTAAACTGTTTAGCGACGAGACGTCGATAGAGAGCATTCAAGCCTTTGATACCTTTATATTCCCCTTTGATGTCAGCCTCCATAAATCCTATGTTGGGTGCAAGATCTGTGAAGAATGGTCTGGCAAAGGGGCGACTGAGTACGGTGATTCTTACGTGAGGATATTGTTTGGCCAAAGAATAGACTACTGGTACAGTCATGGCAACATCTCCCATGGCTGAGAATCTGATGACAAGGATATGCTCAGTTTTCATTCTTTTACTTCTATATATAATAATGTATAGGAAAGAATATGAGAAGAATGAACATCATAGAAACTTTCATCTCATATTCTTTCCGGTTAGGCTTATTTGTGTTGTTTTTGAAAGAAAGACTATTTCTGGTTGTAAAGTACAGGGTTTGTAGAAGGGTCGTTGTACATCTTCATCTGTCGATACACCTTCATGTACTTACGTCCAGCCTCGATATCTTCCAAAAGCTGGTCGATAGCTGTGCTCAGATCCACCTGCTGCTCCAGGAGTACATCAAGTTTAGCCTGGCACTTAGCCTTATGCTCGGCAGAAGCTTCAGGGCGCTCCACCTGCTCCTTCATGTGGTAGATTTTGAGGGCAAGGATGCTTAGTCGGTCAACAGCCCATGCAGGACTTTCCGTATTGATGCGAGCATCATCCTGTACCTTCACGTCTTTATAGATTTCACGGAAATAAGAGTCGATTTGTTCCACGAGATCAGTACGATCCTGGTTACTCTTGTCGATGCGGCGCTTCAAGAGCAGCGCTTCAGCAGGGTCAATCTGTGGATCGCGGATGATATCTTCGAAATGCCACTGAACGGTATCAATCCAACATTTCAAGTAAAGTCGGTTCTCAATACTACCCTCTTCAAAAGGGTTATTGATAGGAGTATCAATGTTATCTTTCACGTGATAATCGTTAATAGCCTGATTGAAAATCTTATTTGCTTTTTCTGTAAATGCCATATCGCTTTAATTATTAGTTCAACTTGTGCACAAAAGTAACTAAAATATTGCAAATAACCAACTAAAAATCAGAAAAAAGCAGATTTTCATGCACAAATTAGGGGTATTTGTGCACTGATATGCACTTTTTTCCTTAAAAAGTTTGCTTATATCAAAAAAAAAGTGTTCCTTTGCACCCAGATTTTTAATTAGAAATTGAATTATAAACATTTTAAAGGTTACAATTATGTCAGAAATTGAAAGCAAAGTAAAGGCAATTATCGTAGATAAGCTCGGTGTTGATGAGGCAGAAGTTAAGCCAGAGGCAAGCTTCACAAATGATCTCGGTGCAGATTCTTTGGATACTGTAGAGTTGATCATGGAGTTCGAGAAGGAGTTCTCTATCTCTATCCCAGACGATAAGGCTGAGAAGATTGCTACTGTAGGTGACGCTATCTCTTACATCGAGGAGAACGCTAAGTAATTTAGCAACTAATTTATACTAAATGGAATTAAAGAGAGTTGTTGTAACAGGTCTCGGTGCTGTGACTCCAGTTGGTAATACTCCTGAGGAGACTTGGGAGAGCCTTTTAGCTGGTAAGAGCGGTGCTGCACCTATTACTCATTTCGATACAACCCTTTTCAAGACCAAGTTTGCTTGCGAGGTTAAAAACCTGAACATCAATGATTGGATTGACCGTAAGGAGGCTCGCAAGCTTGACCGTTATACCCAGTTGGCTATGATTGCAGCTATGCAGGGTGTAAAGGATGCTAATATCGATCTTGAGAAGGAAGACTTAAACAATGTTGGTGTTGTATTCGGTGTAGGTATCGGTGGTATCAAGACATTCGAGGATGAGGTGAAGTACTTTGGTACTCACGAGGAGAACGGTCCTAAGTTCAATCCATTCTTCATCCCTAAGATGATTGCAGATATCGCTTCTGGTCAGATTTCAATCCACTTCGGATTCCACGGACCAAACTACACTACTACATCTGCATGTGCATCTTCAAGCAATGCTTTGGCTGATGCCTTCAACCTGATTCGTTTGGGCAAGGCAAACATCATCGTGAGCGGTGGTGCCGAGGCAGCTATCTGTGCATGTGGTGTAGGCGGTTTCAATGCTATGCACGCATTGTCAACACGTAATGATGACCCTGAGCATGCTTCACGTCCATTCAGCGCAAGCCGTGATGGATTTATCATGGGCGAGGGTGCTGGTTGCTTGATTCTCGAGGAACTGGAGCACGCTAAGGCTCGTGGTGCGAAGATTTATGCTGAGATGGTAGGTGAGGGCGAGAGTGCCGACGCTTATCACATCACAGCTTCTCATCCTGAGGGTCTTGGTGCTAAGCTCGTTATGGAGCGTGCACTTGCTGATGCCAATCTGAAGCCAGAGGATATTGATTACATCAATGTTCACGGTACATCTACTCACGTAGGTGATATCTCAGAGGCTAAGGCTATCAAGGCTGTCTTCGGTGATGCTGCTTACAAGCTCAACATCAGTTCTACTAAGTCAATGACTGGTCACCTCCTCGGTGCTGCTGGTGCAGTAGAGGCTATGGCTTGTGTTCTTAGTGTGAAGAACGATATCGTTCCTCCTACTATCAACCACGAAGAGGGTGATAATGATCCTGAGCTCGACTACAACTTGAATTTCACCTTCAACAAAGCTCAGAAGCGTGAGGTTCGTGCTGCATTGAGCAATACATTCGGATTCGGTGGTCACAACTGTTGTGTAGTATTCAAGAAGTATGCTGAATAATTTAATAGATAGAATAAAGCTCTCTTTCCGCAAGGACAAAGAGCTTTATTTTTCTTTGTACCAGATTCTTGGTTTCTATCCTCACAATATCAGTTATTATAAGATGGCGCTGATGCATAAGAGCATTATGCACCGTAATGCCAAGGGAAAGCCTGTCAACAATGAGCGATTGGAATTCTTGGGAGATGCCGTGCTGGATGCTGTTGTGGGCGATATCGTATATCAACATTTCCCTGGAAAGCGTGAGGGATTCCTTACCAATACAAGAAGTAAATTGGTGCAGCGTGATACGCTCAATAAATTAGCCCAGGAGATGGGAATCAACCAGCTTGTTTTATCTAACGGACACAGTTCTTCTCATAACAGCTATATGGGAGGAAATGCTTTCGAAGCTTTGGTGGGTGCCATCTATTTGGACCGTGGTTATGATGCCTGCATGAAATTCATGAAGCAGCGCATTCTGGCAAAAATGATTAACATCGATAAGGTGGCTTATAAGGAGGTCAACTTCAAGAGCAAGCTGATCGAATGGAGCCAGAAGAACCGCGTGAACATTGAGTTTGTATTATGCGACCAGAAGAAGGATGGTAATGGAAACCCTATGTTTACTTTCCTGGTGACGATAGAAGGCATAGAGGGTGACAAGGGCACTGGATATTCCAAGAAGGAAAGCCAGCAGGCTGCTTGTAAGCTTACTCTGGAGCGATTGCGCAAGGAACCGCAGTTTATAGATGCTGTATTCTCTGCCAAGGCCAACAGAACCAAGATGGAAGAGGAACCTGTGGAGAATGTTCCTGATACTGAGGTGAAGGATGACTTCATTATCTCTCAGAATACGGAAACTAAAGAACCGGAGAAGCATGAGAATGTCTTCAAGGAAGAGGTTTTCGAGGATAGGGCTGTCAAGAAGGTAAATACTGTCGAGACAACCGATTCACAGGAAGAAGATGAATTTGATTTGAGCGATATTTCCGCACAGCCTAAGATTCAGAGCCGTGAGGATATTATCGCTGCCGCCGAAGCCGCTGCATTTGCAGAGGAATAAAAGCAGACAATAAAGGCTTTAGTGATTGGCTATTTCACTAAAGCCTTTATTGGTATTATCATATTTTTTGCGCAAATAAATCATCCATTGTGATTTGTTTTTGCACGATATCGCTGTGTTTATTCTCCTTTATCCCAAAGGAAGTAATGAATGTAAGGATGAGAGATTTTTTAGTTTTTGTTTCTTCTAAGAATGTACTGATTTTATTTTGCAACTTTTCTTCGTATTCCTTACTAATCTCAAATGGACCATTATAGAATTTAATTTCACAGAGATTGATGGTTTCATCTTTGCGATCTATAAGTAAGTCGATTTGCGCGCCCTTTTCTGTTTTGTTGCTACGCCAGGAACATACTATCGTTTGAACACCCGATATACCGAGGGACTGTTTGATGCTCTCTATATGGTTTAGGCAGAGCATTTCAAATGATAGTCCTATCCATGTATGGTGCATAGGCGTATTTTGTGATGAAGACCAGAAATGAGAGTCTTGGTATTTATTGTGCTTGATGAATTTGAAGTAGAAGAGCGTGTAGAAATCTATCAATTGAAATAGTGTATTTCGTTTCTGACGAGAATCACCGCTCATTCTGGTGCTGGTGGAGAATGGCTCATATAAACGGATGAAACCGCATTGTTCCAACTCCTCTAATACCGTGGAGAAAGCTCCATTGTCAGTAAGACCTGACGATTTCACCAATTCTTGACGTGTCATGCCAATACCCTTGTTGGCAAGAGTAGTAACCACGGCAATATGGTCGGTAGATTTTTTGAATAAGGCACGATATAGTTCGTCGAACTCACCTTTTAATTCTGCATTTTCCGCAAAGAATAGTTGGTCAATGTTTTGTGCCAAGCTCTTCGATTTGTCCATCATGGATAGATAATACGGTATTCCACCCATCACCATATAGCATTCAGCTATTTGTTTTCTGCTATATCCGAAGTGATATGTTTGGAAGTATTCTTCACACTCATGTAGTGTAAATGGTTTAAGAACCAAGTGGTGGGTTAGGCGGTTGTGTAATCCTCCACGATTGCGAATTAAGTTGTTGATCATCCAAGAAGTGGCAGAGCCACAAACGATGAGTTTGATATCATTACGTAGTACAGCCCAACTATTCCAAAAGTTTTCCAATGCAGGGATAAAGCCAGATTTGGCAGTATCCATCCAAGGTAATTCATCTATGAAAATGACTTTTTTGCCATGGGGGAGTGATTCCAAATATTGTTCAAGGCCATAGAATGCCAATAGCCAACTCTTGAAAGTTTGAAGAGTTGCAGAGTGAGTATATTTTTGCAGAGCTATGCTAAAGTTGACAAGTTGCTCGTTTTTACCTACGCCATGCATTCCTGTCATGAAAAAGGCAAAATGATCCTTTACGGCTTTTCTTATGAGAAAAGTCTTTCCCACACGTCTTCTTCCGTAAACGGCGATAAACTCAGATCTTTCAGAGTTTAAATATTTGTTGAGGTCTTCAAGTTCGACTTCTCTTCCTACCAACTCCTGTTCCATATTTGATTCGTTATTTTTTGCGCAAAGATACAAAAAAGTGACCATTAGCGCAAATTATTCACGGATAATCTGCGCTAATGTATGTAAAAATGTATGTTAGCGCAAATTATCTGTTGAATCTTTTATCGTTTCCGCTTTGGGGAACTGCTATCATTTTTATATTGACTTGAAGAAAAATAAGCTATATTACGAATAAAAAGTGCGAATTCCGAGCCTTAGTCATTCTTCTTTTCTTTTTAAAGTCACATATTTAATATTAAAAATAGTAAAAACTTTCTCTATATGAAAAGTTTAGGTTAATTTTGCAACTCAAAAGATATTAATATCATATATGAGTTTAACAAGTATAGTAAGCAACGTCTTCAAACCTCGCCAAAAGGAGTTGGAGAAGTACCTTTATGATGCAGAACATATGCAGCATAAAGTACTCATGCACCTTATCAATAAGGGCAAAAATACAGAATATGGCGTTAAGCATCTACTAAATACGACTGATAGTTACGAGAAATTCGCAAAAAATGTACCTGTCAATTCCTATGAGGAACTGAAAGGGGATATCGACCGTATGCGCCACGGAGAGCAGGATGTTCTCTGGCCTGGAACCGTGAAATGGTATGCTAAGTCGTCTGGTACTACCAATGACAAGAGTAAGTTTATCCCTGTTTCACGAGACGGATTGCATGGCATCCACTATGCCGGTGGCTTTGATGCTGTGGCATATTATCTCCGTAATAATCCGAAAAGTAAACTGTTTGATGGCAAGAGTCTGATTCTCGGCGGCAGCCATTCACCTAATTATAATGTAGAGGGAAGTCTGGTGGGAGACCTGAGTGCCATCCTCATCGAAAATATCAATCCACTTGCCAATCTGGTGCGTGTTCCAAAGAAGCAGACTGCTCTTCTGAGCGATTTCGAGGTGAAACGCGACCGCATTGCCCGTGAAACGATGAATAAGAACGTAACCAATATCTCGGGTGTTCCAAGTTGGATGCTCAGCGTATTAGTTCGTGTGATGGAACTTTCCGGCAAGAAGCATCTGGAGGAGGTATGGCCTAATCTGGAGGTCTTCTTCCATGGCGGTATCGCTTTTACTCCTTATCGCCAGCAGTATGAGCAGCTCATTACTTCTCCTAACATGCATTATATGGAAACCTATAATGCCAGCGAAGGATTCTTCGGTTTGCAGGATGATCCGTCAGACCCTTCCATGTCGCTCATGGTGGATTATGATGTCTTCTATGAATTTATCCCGATGGATGAATTTGGTACCGACAATCCTACCGTAGTGCCATTGCAGGGAGTGGAGATAGGCAAGAACTATGCGATGGTTATTACTACGTCCTGTGGATTGTGGCGCTATCTCATTGGTGATACAGTCATGTTTACCAGCAAGAATCCATATAAGTTTGTCATCACGGGGCGTACCAAGTATTTCATCAATGCCTTTGGCGAAGAACTGATTATGGACAATGCCGAGAAGGGACTGAAGTATGCTTGTGATAAGACAGGAGCCCAGGTGGCAGAATATACGGCAGCACCTGTGTTTATGGACAGTAATGCGAAGTGCCGCCATCAGTGGCTGATAGAGTTCTCTAAGGAACCGGCAAGTCTCGATGAGTTTGCCACATTGTTGGATCAGCATCTGCAGGAAATCAACAGTGATTATGAGGCAAAGCGCTTCCACGATGTTACTCTCCAGCATCTGGAGATTGTGAAGGCCCGTCCTAATCTCTTCAACGACTGGCTCAAGAGCAAGGGCAAGTTGGGTGGACAGCATAAGATACCTCGTCTGAGCAACAGCCGTAAGAATATCGACGAGATGCTCCAGATGAATCAGTAGATCATGGCTTCATCCGGGAGTTTATGATATATTAAAGGATAAGAATAATTAGCAGAAAGGTAAGAATAATGAAGAAGATATTAGATTTTTTAGTTGGAAACAGCCAGAAGGAAAAAACTCTATTTTTGCCTCTCTATCTGCTTGCTTTTCTGCTTTTGGTTTCCTGTGCCAAGATGGGACAGCCAGACGGAGGATGGTATGATGAAACTCCGCCTAAGGTGATAGGTGCTGACCCGGCAGATGGCGGAGTAGGGGTGAAGAGCAAGAAAGTAAGCATCTACTTCGATGAGTTCATCAAGCTCGACAATCCTTCTGAGAAAGTCATCGTGTCTCCACCTCAGTTGGAGGCTCCAGAAATCAAGGCTGCGGGTAAGAAAATCACCGTCTCTCTGGTCGATTCCCTGAAGCCGAATACGACTTATACCATCGATTTCTCTGATGCTATCAGCGATAACAATGAGAACAATCCGATGGGTAACTTCACCTATAGTTTTTCTACGGGCGAGGCTATCGACACCATGGAAGTATCCGGATATGTGCTCGAAGCTGAAAATCTGGAACCTATCAAGGGCATTTTGGTGGGTCTGTATAGCGATCAGGCTGATTCGGCATTCAAGACCAAGCCGATGCTCCGAGTGAGCCGTACGGATAGCCGTGGCCGTTTCGTAGTGAAGGGTATTGCACCAGGTTCTTATCGCATCTATGCCTTGCAGGATATGGATGGCAACTATATGTTCAATCAGAAGAGCGAGAAATTAGCTTACTCTCATGACATCATCGTACCTTCCTGCAAGCCGGATGTCAGACAGGATACCACTTGGATTGATACGCTTCATATCAAGTCTATCGCCCAGGTGGATTACACCCATTTCTATCCAGACGATATCGTGCTGAGGGCATTCACCGAAAAGCTTACCGACCGCTATTTTCTGAAGTCAGAGCGCAAGGAACCCAACAATTTCTCTCTCTTCTTCAGTTATGGAGATAGCATCCTGCCTACCATCAAGGGTCTGAATTTCAATGAGAAAGATGCTTTCCTGCTGGAGGCAGTAGAGAAGAAGGATACCCTTACTTACTGGTTGAAAGATACTGCGTTGGTCAATCAGGACACGCTGCGGATGGAATTGGCTTATCGCATGACCGACAGTACCGGCGTATTGGTGGATAAGCTTGATACATTGGAGATATTGGCAAAGACTCCATACGCCAAGCGACAGAAACAGCTCAACAAGGAACTGGAAGACTGGACCAAGAAACAGGAAAAACTCAAGAAGAAAGGGGAGCCTTATGATTCCATCATGCCTCTCAAGCCATTGGAAGTGCAGGTGGGCGTCTCATCCCAGTTGGATCCGGATAAGAACATCCGCTTTACGTTCCCTACGCCTCTCTCAAAGGCAGACACGGCAGGCATTCATCTTTATGCCAAGCATGATACGCTCTGGTATCGGGCACCTTTCGAGTTTAAACCGGTTCCGAATAAGTTGAGGGAATATGAGTTGCGAGGCGAATGGCGTCCGAATATCGAATATAGTCTGGAAGTGGATTCTGCGGCATTCGAAGACATCTACGGATTGGCTACCAAGGCTATCAAACAGGGATTCAAGGTATCTTCGCTGGATGAGTATGGTACTCTTCTGGTCAATATCACCAGTTTGACTGACGAACCGCTGCTTGTACAGTTGCTCAATGGTCAGGATCAGGTAGTCAAGGAAGTGAAGGCCATCAATGGTGTGGCAGAATTTTATTATCTGAAGCCACAGAAATATTACTTGCGCCTGATAGTGGACCGCAACAATAACGGCAAGTGGGATACGGGCTGTTATGATGAAGACCAGCAGGCAGAAGAAGTATATTACTATCCTGGAGCTATCGAATGTAAGGCGAAGTGGGATGTCACGGAATCTTGGGATCCTAAGGAGAAACCATTGTCACACCAGAAGCCAGGTGCCATCACCAAGCAGAAGCCAGACAAGGAGAAGAAAGTAAAGAACCAGAATGTAGAGCGTGCCAAGAAACTTGGCATACAATACATTCCTAAAATATGATGAACTATGAAAAGAATGAAGTCATTGTGGATAGCAGTATTACTGCTGATGGTCAGCACTACAGTGTCTGCCCAGTGTACTTTCCGTAATACAGCCTTCAAGTCGGGTGAGTTTCTCACTTACAATTTGTATTACAACTGGAAGTTTGTGTGGGTGAAGGCTGGTACAGCCAGCATGTCTATTGTGCAGAGTACCAAGAATGGCAAGCCCGCTTATCGCACCTCATTGGTGACGAGAGGAAATCACAAGGTAGATGATTTCTTTGTCCTTCGTGATACGCTTTTGAGCTATACGGGTACCGATATGTCTCCGATGTATTTCCGCAAGGGAGCTCGTGAGGGCAAGCGATATACGGTAGATGAGGACTTCTACAGCTATTCTGGCGGCAAGTGTCATGTCAAGATGCATCGTAAGCACAATGACGGTTCTCATTCCTGGAAGAAAGTCAGCTATGATGATTGCGTATTTGACATGCTGAACATCTTCCTTCGTGCCCGTAGTTTCGATCCTGCCAACTGGAAGAAGGGTTATGTAGTCAAGTTCCCGATTGTGGATGGCGATGGCCGTACTCCTGCCCAGATTAAGTTTGCGGGCAGAGAAACCATCAAGGCCGACAATGGTGTGAAGTATCGTTGTTTGCGTCTGGCTTATCAGGAGTATGAGAAGGGCAAGTATAAGCGCATCGTCGATTTCTACATTACTGATGATGAAAATCATGTACCTGTACGTCTGGACATGTTCCTGAAGTTTGGTAGTGCCAAGGCCTTCCTCATTGGTATGAAGGGCGTTAGAAATCCTGTTACTTCTATTGTGAAGTAAGAAGAGGAGAAAATATAAAAAATACAAAGGGCTATGTGGAAAAGGCATTATAGAAAATGAAAAAGTTATACTATTAAAGCCACAAAC
>OQWE01000740.1_pt1 | contig 11180 bp, 4 predicted proteins | sample 1691591 | NCBI WGS metagenome assembly OQWE01 (sample SAMN03418265, study PRJEB22391) | human gut metagenome | biome: human-gut; feature: organic feature; material: feces | host: Homo sapiens | place: Tanzania | collected 2013-01
CCAGTTTGTCTTACCTATATCAGGATTTCCATAGTCTGGAACCTTATAGCCTGTATACTGCTCAAGGTCCGGAGCAAGCTGAGCAACGATACCATTGATGTCAAGCTCAGGATAGTTACTGCTATTAATCTGAGAGATTGTGGTAAGAGGTTCGGTGAAGAATGGAACCTTACCATAGGTGCGAGCCAACTGCAGGTAAGCCCAAGCACGGAATGCCTTGATAGCAGCATACTCACGCATAACAACGAGAGAACTACCTGTCATAAGAGTAGTATGGTATTCATACATTGAGTGCTGCCATTGAGGCTGCTAATACCTCTATTGAGGCTTATAAGCCTCTGAAGGAAGCTATTGATAACGCTCAGACTCGTTATGAGGAAAATGAAGCTACTTCAACAACCTCTGAGACTGCAAAGGGCTTGTACACTGCAGCCGTGAATACAGCTCAGGGTATTTATGACAATGGTACAGTTGCTGATGCTGAGATACCTGCTGCTATCAAGGCTTTGAATGAAGGTGTAACTAAGTACGTCATCAATGATATCATTGCTGATGCTTCAGAAGCAAAACCTGCAGATATCACCAAGGTTATCGCCAATAGTGATTTCGCAACCATGAGTAGTACTGGTTGGGATGTGAAAGATGGAACAATGGGATTCCAGGCTAATAAAAGTGTTGAGGCTGGTGAGTTCTACAACTGTACATTCAACTTGCAGCAGACATTGGTAGGTCTTCCTGCTGGTATGTATCGCTTGACAACTCAGGCTTTCTATCGTAATGGTAATGACGCTTCAGCTAAGGTTGACGGTAGTGATGATCAGTTGAAGTATGATGTCAACGAGAATGCATACCTCTACTTCTCTGATAAGGAAATTCCAACAGAAGAGGGTAAGAAGGTTGCTACTGAACTCCCAGAGAACAAGCAGGCTATCAAGACCATTACTGCACTTAAGATTGCTGAAGACAAATGGAATGACGTAGGTTTGAGTGATAATGGAGGTCTGAAAAAGATGGATGATGGAATGTACATTCCTGACAACATGATTACTGCTCAGGCATTCTTCAGATCTGATGCTGGCAGTGCATACGATTCTGAGCCATTGAATTTCAACTATGATGGCAATAGCGATTTCCGTATCGGTTTGATCAAGAATGTCAAGAATGAAACAACTAGTGGTGACTGGACAATCGTTAAGAACTTCAAGTTGTATTATCTGGGCGTTGATCCTACTGGTATCAGCGAGATCGTTACAGATGCAAATGCAGTAGCAACTAAGATCTACAATGCAAGCGGTATGCAGATTGGCAAGCTTCAGAAGGGTATCAATATCATTGAGACCGTGATGAAGGATGGTTCTAAGAAGGTGAAGAAGGTAGTCGTTAAGTAATTGCGGCTGGTTTTTGAACTAACATAACTTGAAAGGCAGACGGAACGCAGAGAGTGAAAACCTTCTGTTTTCTGTCTGCCTTTTTCCTTTTCTTTATTCAACTTATCTTTTACATCAACTCTATCTCTGAATTATTCATGAACTTAAGTAAACCTATACTCTTCTGTACTTCTCTTTGTATGTCTTTGGCAGCTACAGCGCAGGTAACGATGACCATCGATGCCCAAAAACGTGCGGCTGCTATCAGCGAACACCAATACGGACTGTTCTTCGAGGAAATCAATCATGCGGGAGATGGTGGTTTATATGCGGAACTTATCAGAAACCGATCTTTCGAGGATAATAATACAACCCCTGAATGCTGGTCGGCTATCCAGCAAAACGGACAGAACGTGATACTCTCCCTGAATACAAAGCAGGTGATGAACAAGGCACAGCAAATCTGTCTGCAACTTTCGGTTTCCGGCGCAAGCGCAACTCAAAAAGCAGGAGTCTGTAATACGGGCTTCTGGGGAATGCACTTTGAGACAGATTCTACCTATACGCTCCGTGTGTGGGTAAAAGCTTCAGCTAAATTTAATGGAAAAATATACGGACAACTCCAGCAGAATGATGGAACTGCAGTTTCTGGGGAAGTGCAGTTGGAAGGCTCTTTGAAGTCTGACTCCTGGACTCTGCTGACAGCCCGAATCAAGGCAAATGCTTCTTGTGAGAAAGGTCGTTTTGCATTGCTTACCTCTGATAACGGCAGCATGCTGATCGATGTAGTCTCACTCATGCCTTATACCTGGAAAGGTCGCAAGAATGGTTTGCGCCCTGACCTTGCCCAACTTCTTGATGATACCAAACCTACCTTCCTCCGTTTCCCTGGCGGTTGTTACGTGGAAGGACAGGGTGCACTGGAAAATTCCTTCCAGTGGAAGAATACGCTCGGTCCGATAGAGGAACGTCCGGGACATTGGAACCATAACTGGAAATACCGTTCTTCCGACGGTTTGGGTTATGATGAATACCTGCAGATGTGCGAGGATCTGAATGCTGCTCCTATGTTTGTGGTCAATGTCGGTTTGGGACATGGCTTTACCGTTCCTTTTGAACAGGTAGATACCTTGGTGCAGAACACCTTGGATGCCATTGAATATGCCAATGGGGATGAGACGACCGAATGGGGTCGCCGTCGCATCGCCAATGGCCATGAGAAACCTTACGGACTTAAGTTTATTGAGGTGGGCAATGAGAATGGCCAGCCTGAGGCTCGTGAGGAATACAGTCGCCGTTATGCGAAGTTCTATGAAGCCATCCATGCCAAATATCCGGAGATAGTTATCATCGGAAATGTGGAGGCATGGGGTACTGACAATCCTGAATGGGTCTTGGATTCACCGGTTGATCTCGTGGATGAGCATTACTATCGCTCCTACCAGTGGATGAGAGACAACTATCACAAGTACGACCGTTACAACCGTAGCATTGGTGTATATAATGGTGAATATGCTGCCAATTCCGGTTCTTATGGCAGGTATGGCAACTTGAACAGTGCCTTGGGAGAGGCTATCTACATGTTGGGTATGGAGAAAAACTCCGATGTCTGCAAGTTGGCAAGCTTTGCACCAATCTTTACCCATGAGGAAGACCCGCTATGGGCATACGATATGATCCACTTCAATGCTGCAAAGAATTTCTGTACACCTTCTTATTATGTGCAGAAACTTCTGGGCAACAACTTGGGCAAGCAGAATCTGCTATGGACTGAAACGGGTAATTCTTCTTCTTCAGTTCCAGACTGTCAGGTGGGAGTAGGCTCCTGGAATACTCAGGTCTCTTATGATGATGTGGAGGTCAAGGGAAATGACGGAAGTACAATATGGAAGGATGATTTCTCTTCTTCACAGAATACCTGGAATGCAGGAACCGGTTCATGGAGTATCCGTGATGGAGAATTGAAGCAGACTGCTTCTTCTACCAACTGTACTTATATTAATACGCAAAAGCTTTCTTCTAAGAAATATACCTACAAGCTTCGTGCAAAGAAAAACGGGGGTGGAGAAGGCTTCCTCGTTATTTTCAATTATCAGGATGCCAATAACTACTGCTGGTGGAATCTCGGTGGATGGAATAATACTGCTCATGGAGTAGAAATGTGTGTGAATGGTTCGAAATCGACACTTGCTACTGCTTCCGGTTCTATCAAGAACGACCGCTGGTATGATATCGAGATCGAGGTGGATGGTACGGCTGTTACCTGCAAGTTGGATGGCACGGTGATTCATCAGTTTACAATACCAGCTGAACAGCAGATTTATCAGTCTGCACAGTTGGATGAGGAGAATGGTATTCTCTATCTGAAGGTGGTAAATCCTAATCAGGCGGCAACCACGCTCCAGCTGAATCTCAAGAATATGAAGGCTGATGGGGGTACTGTAGTGCGACTGACCTCTGCCAATGGTACAGACGAGAATACAATGGACGAACCTTTCAACGTGGCTCCAACAGAAGAAATCAGTCTGTCTGATGTCAAGACCTTGGAAATTCCTGCTTTCTCTCTCAACGTATTCAAGTTGAATGTGAGTGAGGTGGCTGAGGAAGTGAAGGACGATGTCTTGGCTGAGGATGCAGATAAGTATGGTTATCTCTATGCCCACATGCATGGTTCTCAGGAAATAACCTCTTTCGCCCTGAGCCGCTATGGTAACAGTTATCGTGATCTCTTCAATGGTGGTGAGGTCTTCGATACCAAGAAGTTTACGCAGACGGGAGGTATGCGTGATGCGTATGTGATGCGTACGGAGAGTGGCAAGTACATGTTGGCTGGTACTGATATGACTTCCAAATTGGGTTGGACAAGTAACCATATCATGGTTCTGATGCTCAGCAATGACCTCGTTCATTGGGACAAAAGCATTAGCATCGACCTCGAGAGTGAGGAAAATATGAAGGCACTGGGTCTGACTGATGTGAAGGATATGACTGCTGCTTGGGCGCCGCAGATCATCTATGATCCTGTGACCCAAAAGTATGTGGTTTATTACTCTGTTGGTTTCCCAGACCGTCATCGTATCTATTACTCTTTGGTCAATGAGGATCTGACAGAGATTTCTGCTCCAAAACTCTACTTTGATCCAGGCTATGACATCATTGATGCCGATATTATATATAATAAGGTGGATGGCGAATATGTGATGATCTACAAGACGGAGAGTGGGGAGCATCATCTCAAACAGGCAAGAGCAAAATTCCTGGTACCTACAGATCAGACGACGGGTACCTGCCAGTGGCAGTTGGATCCAAACTTTGATGTCTATGAGCCTAATAAGTCTATCGAAGCGCCAAGTTTGTTCAGACCAATCAACAGCCGTACCTGGAAGTTGGCTTATATGAACTATAGTGGTGGCGGTTATCGTATGGTGGATTTGGATGAGCATTGTCAGAATCCTACCGGAATGACCAATATCAAGGGCAGTGTAAACCCTCAGCATGGTTCGTTCCTGAAGTTGACCGAGCGGGAATATACCCATCTCGAAACATGGGAAAAGGTGGTCAATGCACTGGATGAGGCTAAGAAGTTGCAGGCTGTTCGCCCGATTGATATGCTGGCAGAAGCCATCGCCTTGGGAGAACAGGCTTTGAACGAATCGGGTACTTTCGATGAAGAATACGAGGCAATGCAAAAGGCCTATGTAGCCTTACAGAAAGCTTTGGCGGGTTATGATGAATATCTCCGCCAGTTGGCAGCAGAGGGTAAACTGTCTGATATGACCTTCCTGCTCCAGAATCCGGACTTCTCTCAGGGAGGCCAAGGCTGGAGTGGAACTGGCTTTACGGCTGCTGCCCAGGGCGTAGCTGAGCATTATTACAAGACATTCGATTTCTATCAGCAACTCTCCGGTCTGCCAAATGGTCGTTATCGTGTAGAGGTGCAGAGTTTCTACCGTGCAGGCGGTAAGGAGGATGCTTCGGCTGCTCATAAGAATGGTTCAGAGACCATCAATGCCCTTTTCTATGCCAACAATGAGGAGAAGTCGGTATGCTCTCTTTATGATGCGGATATCTATACCGTTTCTCCTTATACCTATCCAGACAATGTGACAGAGGCGAATGCGGCATTCAATACCCATGACCTCTATCATAATACATTGGAATGTGTGGTAACGGATGGTACTTTGAAATTAGGCATCAGGAGCAATCAGATGTTCAACTATGACTGGTGCTGTTTCGACAACTTCAAACTGACTTATCTGGATGCTGAGACGGGTATCCAAGGAGTTCTGGGTGATAAGAAGGAAGGAAATTCTTCCCCTATCTACAGACTTGATGGTGTCAAGCTTGGCAAGAAACCTGCTCAGGGTATCTATATCCAGGATGGTAAGAAACATCTGAACAAGTAATATGCAAAGTATCTTTAACAAACCGACTAAATAATAAAAATGAGAAAGATATATCAAAAAGCAATCATCATGTTGAGCGTAGCCTGTATGGGCTACGCTACACCTGCTTTTGCTGCAGATGCAGTCGTGAAGACCAACAAGGCCTGGTTGAGCGGTGCTACTCATATTTATGGGCGTATGACCGTAAGTGGCATTACATCAAGCAACATCAAGGAAAAGGGTTTCTGCTATTCTTCTGCCAATCAGCTGCCAACGGTGGAGGATGGAACCAGCAAGAGTTATCTGTCTAATCAAGGAGAGATCTACAATATTTCTCAGTTGAAACCAGCTACGGTGTATTACATTCGTGCCTACGTCAAGAAGACCAATGGCGATGTGGTCTATGGTGATCCAGTGAAAGCCATTACCCGTCCGAAGGGTGGTGTTACTTATAACATCAATGATGGTTTCCCTTCTGATGCGCTGACTCGTGTTGAGCCTGCTGCCAAGCAAGCCATAGACTTATGGAATGAATATACGGGTATTCATGGACTTCATATCACCATTAATTATGGTGCTCAAACGCCTACTGCCGACTGTAGTTATGGCGGTTGGATGCGAGTAGGTCCGAATGCTTCTTATCAGAAGACGGGTACGCTGCTCCATGAGATGCTGCATGCCATCGGCGTGGGAACCCATGCCACCTGGCAGAATTCTTTCCTCCGTTCCAATACGACCAGCGGTTATTGGTTGGGTGTGCGAGCTACCCGTGCCTTGCGCTTCTTGGACAATAGTACGACGACCCGCTTGAATGGCGATGGCACCCACATGTGGCCATACGGTGTGAATGGAGCACATGAGGATAATGGTACTCAGATTCTTTATGTTGGAAACTCGCTCTTGGCTGAGGCTTTGGGAGAAGATGGACTGGCACCAACAACCAGTCAGTTTGCTACTCCTGCCTATGTCTTCGAACAGGACGACCAGCAGAAGTATTATCTCAAAAATGAGGGATATGGTCTGGGTTCGAAGTTCTTGCGTGTTGATAAGAGTGGTAACTTACAGTGGATGGCGATGAGTGATGAGGATGCTACGACCAATGACAGTGTGGCATGGAACATTACTTTCGACCCTGCTACCTGCTACTATTCCCTGAAGAATGTGGCAACAGGCAAGTATCTTTCATACAATTCTACCGGTACCAATGGTATCAAGACCAAGGAAGTGACAGAACTGACAAATCGTGAACGTTTCCATTTCCTGCCTTCCTCTGTAGAAGTGGAAAAGGTGGGTGGCGAGATGCGCACGGGTTATTGGATAGCTCATGTGCAGAATAATTCTGCTTATTGTCTGACTGCTCAGAAAACGAATGCCACAACTTCTACTAATTTGAAATTCTCTCAGGAGGCAGGTGACCAGCGTTGGTTGATTCTTACTGCTGATGAGGCGAAGGAGTTGTCACAGAATTACAGAAATGGTGTTGCCGATGAACTGAATGCCCAGATTAAGCAAGTAGAAGCCTTGTTGGCTGTTCCTCATCAGGAAACCGTGGAAGGTGCGGATGCTACTTTCGAAGGTGTGTTAGCAGAAATGAAAGAGTTAGCTCAAACAGGATTGGCAGACGAATTGGAGCAAGCAAAGACAGACCTTCTGAAAGCAGTGAAAACATTCTTGGGTGGTGTACAGGCAACAGAAGCTGACAAGCCTTTTGGTATTTCCTTCTTGATTCAGAATGCAGGAATGGATGCACTTGAAGGATGGACGGTTTCTCCAGAACCTACCCTCAATTATTCCTGTGCTGAATATTACCAGAAGTCCGTGGATATCAGTCAGAAGTTGGCATCTATGCCTAAGGGTGTGTATGAGATGAAGGTTCAGGCTTTCCAGCGCCCGGGAACCACTGCCCAAGTGAATACCGACTATGCTGCAGGAACTGACAAGGTGGCTACCTATATATATATGGGAACTGAAAAAAACAAGCAGAACATCTGTAACATCATGGCGGATGCCCAGACCCATAAGTTGAATATAGGTAAAGAAGCTGCTGCGGGAACGAAGTATGTGCCTGATGATATGCAGTCTGCTCATGCTTATTTCGAGAAGGGGCTTTATGAGAATACGTTGAAATATACAACCAAGTATAAATTGACGATTACCATTGGTTTGAAGGGAGATAATGTCCTGTCAAATTATTGGGCCATCTTTGATAATTTCCGCCTCTATTATTATGGTGAAAAAGAACCTGTCGCTTCTGGAATTCAGGAGATCAAGGTAGAGAAACCTGTAGAGAAACAGGGTGTCTATACTTTAGGCGGACAGAAAGTGAAAGACCAGGCTGAAGATTTGCAGGATTTACCTCAAGGCATCTATATCATCAATGGAAAGAAGATGGTAGTAAAGTAGAAAATAACAAGAACTAATTTTTAAATAAGAATAAATTTAAACCATGCAGAAAAGAAAACTGTTTTTAACCTGTTTGTTGGCGGCATCCCTGTCGGTGTTCGCCGACAACACGAGCCAGACGGTGAAAGAGGTAACGGGCTCGGTTACCTTGGACGGAGAGGTGGATTATCACATCTCTTCGACCACGCCTTTCGCCACAACCGGTAGTATCAACATCACCAATACGGATCATGCGACCGTCATCTTTGATAATTTGTTGCCAAGCAAGGCAGTAAAATTCCTGAGCAACGTAAAGATCAATGGTGAAGCGGCAAAAAATGGTTCCAACTGTCAGGTGCGTATCTATAATGCCGGTGCTATGATTTTGCCTTATGTCGGTAATCAACCTTTGACTGTATTTACAGAGGCTGATTTTGGCGGAGAATCTTCTAAAAACTTTACAGTCAATACCAAGTATAATTTGACATCAAGTAACAGGACTTGGGATAACAAGATTAGAAGTTTTATCCTGAAACGTGGATACATGGTCTGTTTAGGTGCCACGGGTAATGGTACGGGCTATAGCCGTGTGTTTATCGCTGATAAAGCAGACAAGGAGATCAACTTGGCAAGTGTTTCCAAACCGCTCAACGGCAGAGTCTCTTACATCCGCATCAGCAAGTGGAATGATGTCCACAAGCGTGGATGGGCTGGATTCTGGAACAATGATGTGCAGGAAAAATTCAAAACGGGATGGGCTTACAACTGGGATGCCAGTATTCATGATGATTGGGTAGATCGTGAGTATGTAACCCAGCATCACCATGAGGGATGGCCGGGTATTGAAGATGTGGGTAATAACTCGGGTAGTGCCAATATCTTGGGTAACAACGAACCGGATAATAAGGCTGATGACAAGGAACAGGATATTGATGTCAAGAATGTGTTGGCTAACTGGCCGAAGATGATGGCTACCGGTCGTCGCTTGGGTTCTCCTGCCGTAGCTGGTGATTTAAATTGGCTTTATGAATTTATCGACTCTGTGGATGCCCGTGGCTGGCGCTGTGACTTTATTGCCGTTCATGCTTATTGGTATAATGATCAGCCGGGCTGGAAGAGCCAGCTGGAAAGTATCAGTAAACGATGTGGCGGTCGCCCTATCTGGATTACGGAGATGAACTATGGTGCCAACTGGACAGGATGGCCTGGAAGTGATACCAAAGGAACTGATGCCAATTATGCAATTGAGTTGCAGCACATGGGTCCGGTTCTCGACTATCTGAATGATGCTCCTTATATAGAGCGTTATGCTTTCTATAATAATGTAGAGGAATGCCGTTATGCGATAGCTGGAGATAAGTTGACGCCGATAGGCGAGAAGTATGCTGCCTTAGCACCTAAATTGGCTTACAACTCCGACTATGAGTATGTTCCTCGGAATCCTCGTACCTATGATCCTTCAGACCTGACCGTATCTTTTGTGCCACGTACGAAAACATGTACTATGACATTCAAGAACCATAGCGGAGAGTTTGTAGATGATATCATGGTAGAGCGTAGAAAAGGTAAATTTGGCGAGTGGAAATGTGTCAGTCATTTCGAAGCCGTAGAGGATACTGCCCACACTTTTTCTTATCAGGAGAAGGTGGAAGAAGCTGGTAACTATTCCTATCGTATTCATGTGATAGACTTCTTGGGAAGAGATCGCTATTCTTCTGAGGTGGCAAATACGGTGAATGGTTCTGAAGGTTCTGCTGATTTCCAATGGGGAACCATGTCTGCTGCAAATGATGAAGATGTCTATAGTTTCTATGAGCATGGATTCGAAAGTATTCCTGCTGTAGTTTTTGGTGGGACAACCAGCGTAAATCCTACTACCCATGCTCAGGAAGTTGTCAATGCAGTCACTACGAGTTATTTCACATCGAAGTTCTTTCCTTGGAATGCACTCGAATCGGATCCTAATAAATTCAACGGAACAGAGCATGCCTCGTTCATTGTAGCAAAACCTGGTAATGGTTCCTTAGGTTCTCTTCATTATGAGACGGGTTTGATTACGAATGAAGCTGGTACAATGGTAAGAGTGGGCGGAGATACAATAGAGTATAAGTTTAAGCAACCATTTGCTGAGGCTCCTGTGGTATTCGTGACTCCGATTTCTACCTTGAAATATCCTGTAAAAGCTCGTGCTTGGGAAATTACCAAAGATGGTTTTAAGGTGGTGCTGACTCGTCAGGTGGAAGCCAGTAAATTCGGAAAGGCAATCGTTAAGCAACGTGTTTCCTTTTTTGCCATCGAGAAGGGTAGTACGACTGCATTTGACAAGATCATCTCTGTAGGCAACCAGGATATGGAATTTTTGAATAACTATAATCGTTTTCGGTTAAACTTTGGCAAAGAATTGAATAATCCAAAACTGATTTTCCAATATCAGTCTTTCAATCGTCCGCTCTTGTCATTGATGCGATTGGTAAGTTTGGATGATCTTTATGAAACAAAGTCTTATGCTAATGTTAAAGTCTTTGCAGATACTTCAGACCCAAATAAAACAATCAGTAGGAAAAAGCCACTTCGTGAGACTGTGGGTTGGATGGCTATCAGTGATGACGAATCGGCAGGTACAGGTATCCAGAATGTTGCTGGCGGTGAAACGGCTGATCTTTCAGTAGAGGTAAATGGCGGCATGGTCAATGTTCGTGATGCCAAGGCTACAGCTGTGGCTGTCTATACTGCTTCTGGTGCAAAGGTTGCTTCTGCCAACTTCCAAGGTGGTGAGGCGCATTTCGATTTGGCTTCCTTGCCTGCTGGCATCTTGGTCATCAAGGCCAATTCCGGCAAGTTCTCCAAATTGGTTATTCGCCGATAAAGCTGAAATATGAGCGTTTTGTAGTATATATAATAAGGTGTGTTCCGAAGAAAGTCGGAATGCACCTTTTTTTACATGAAGGGTGTATCATGAGTCAAATCCTATACACCCCAAAAAGTCCCTGTCATGACCTTCAAGCGGTCCCTCGGGGATCACGTGATGGGGAACCGATGAACATGA
>OQWE01000742.1_pt1 | contig 11164 bp, 11 predicted proteins | sample 1691591 | NCBI WGS metagenome assembly OQWE01 (sample SAMN03418265, study PRJEB22391) | human gut metagenome | biome: human-gut; feature: organic feature; material: feces | host: Homo sapiens | place: Tanzania | collected 2013-01
AGACCGATATGGTATCTGATGTGGAGGACTTGCAGGCAAACACAATCAAGACAGCGGCCACCGTGCGGCGGATGCGGGAATGACTGTGTTTGCTGTTGTGATTCATGAGCGTCTCCTTCTTGTTTCAAAAATTCAGATTCGAAGCAATCTTACTTCTCTTCTGCCGTTGCTGCTTCCTCAGCAGCCTTCTTAGCAGCGGCAGCCTTTTCTGCTGCAGCCTTCTTGGCAGCAGCCTGCTTTGCCTTGATCTCAGCAAGCTCCTTCACCTTTTCCGGGGTGTTCCACGGCTCGATGATGTGGCGCGGGCAAGCCTTTGCACACATCTGGCACTTCTTACACTTGGTGTAATCAATTACCGGCAGGTTGCCTTCCATGGTGATGGCACCGAACTTACAGGTCTTTGCACACAGACCGCAGCCGATACAGCCAACCTTGCAGGAATCCATAACTTCCTTGCCCTTCGCCTTGGAGGAGCAATCGATACGGATCGGATTTGCCTGCGGAACCAGAGAAATGATATGCTTCGGACAAGCGGATACACACTTCGAGCATGCGGCACACTTATCTTCGTCTACCTTTGCCACGCCGTCTACAACGTGAATGGCGTCAAACGGGCAAGCCTTCTCACAGGTGCCCAGACCCAGACAAGCAAATGCGCAGTCCTTGAAGCCGTTTGCTACACGGATTGCACCGAGGCAGTCAGTGATGCCCTCGTACTGTGCACGGTTCTTGACGTTTTCGCAGGTACCGGAACAGTGTACGTGTGCTACCATCTTCTCGCTCTCGGTTACTTCTACGCCGAGAACCGCTGCGATCTTTTCTGCTGCAGCAGCGCCGCCGACCGGGCAGCCGTTAACCGGTGCCTTGCCTTCAACAATTGCGGTTGCCAGACCGTTACAGCCCGGATAACCACAGCCGCCGCAGTTTGCGCCCGGCAGGCACTCCTGTACCGCCGGAATACGCTCATCGACCTCGACCGCAAAGATCTTGGATGCGAATGCAAGGACCAGGCCAAAGAGAAGACCCATGATGCCCAGTGCCAGCACTGCATAAACAATCGTCATCATTTGTTATTCACTCCTTATTCTTTGACAGTCGGGTTTACCAAATCTTCATGCCGCTGAAGCCAAGGAATGCCATTGCCATCAGAGAAGCGGAGATCAGTGCAATCGGGAAGCCCTCAAAGCACTTCGGGCACTCTGCGGATGCAAAGAGACGCTCACGGATGGAAGCGAACAGCACGATGGACAGCGTGAAGCCGAGGCCGCCGGTGATGCCGTAGACAACGGATTCAATGAAGTTGTAGCTGTTCTGTACGTTCTGCAGTGCGACACCCAGAACGGCACAGTTGGTGGTAATCAGCGGAAGGAATACGCCCAGCGCCTGATACAGCGCCGGCATAGACTTCATCAGGAACATCTCAACGAACTGTACGAGGGTTGCGATGACCAGAATGAATGCGACTGTCTGCATAAATTCCAGACCCAGCGGAACCAGAATAAAGTTGTTAATCAGATATGTAACTGCGGAAGCCAGACCCATAACGAAGGTTACGGCCATGCCCATGCCAACAGCAGTGTCAATCTTCTTGGATACGCCGAAGAACGGGCAGCAGCCAAGGAACTGGGACATGATGAAGTTGTTAATCAGAATCGCACCAAGCGAAATGGATAAAATAGATGTCAGCATGATGCATTATTCTCCTTTCTTCAGCAGCTTCTGCATAACAGCGATAATGCAGCCGAGGGTCAGGAATGCGCCTGCCGGCAGGATCATGATGGTAGCCGGCTGGCTGAATACGGTGATTGCACCGCCGCCGATGGTACCAGCGCCCAGCAGCTCACGGACAACCGACATCAGAATCAGGGCAAACGTAAAGCCAAGACCCATAACGAGACCGTCCACTGCGGATGCACCAACGGAATTCTTGGATGCAAAGGACTCTGCACGGCCAAGGATGATACAGTTAACTACGATCAGCGGGATAAAGGTACCCAGGGATGCCGACAGAGACGGGATAAACGCCTGAAGCAGCAGGTCAACCATGGTTACGAAGCCCGCGATAACGGTGATGTATGCTGCGATACGAACCTTGCTCGGGATAATCTTACGCAGCAGGGAAATTACAATATTGGAACAAATCAGTACGGCTGTAGCGGACAGGCCCATGCCGATACCGTTTGTCAAGGAAGTCGAGGTTGCCAGCGTCGGGCACATGCCGATCAGCTGAACCAGTACCGGGTTATTGGTAACCAGGCCTTCCTTCAGACTTTTTGCAAAACTCATGTTTAGGCCTCCTTAACCCTGTTCAGCAGCGAACTGAGCCGCTGCAACAACGCCTTCCGATACAGCACGGGAGGTGATGGTAGCACCGGTCAGTGCATCAATCGAACCGCCGTCCTTGGCAACAGCAACTTCCGTGCCGACCTGATCAGCGAACTGTGCCTGGAACTCCGGCTCCGTAGAACGAGCGCCCAGACCCGGGGTCTCAGAAGATGCGGAAATAACCGAAATACCGGTTACCTTGCCATCGCTGTCGATGCCAACCATGGTATCTACTGCGAACGTTATGCCGGGCGCAGAATCTGAGCAGATCGACGTTCCGACTTCTACGCAGTAGCCTGCGTCAGCGCCGTCCTTGGTCATCTTGTATGCGGACAGGATGGTAACGGATGTTGCGTTCTTGGTCTCGGTGGTAACGGTGGTTCCTTCCGGAACGTCGATCTGCTCAGATTCTGCGCCCGGCATAACGTTCTCCAGAGAATCCTTGATTTTCTGTGCGTTCTGCTCAGCAATCGGGCCTGCGGTTACTGCGTTAACAGCACCCAGAGCCAGAGCGACTACCAGCGTGATGGCGCAAAGGATGCCGCCGAGCTGTACAAATTCATTTTTCTGCTTGCCAGCCATGGATTAGCCCTCCTTCTTCTGCTTTGCCGGTGCACCGAACTTGGTCGGGCGAGTATACTTGTCAATCAGCCATACTGTGGTGTTCATCAGCAGGATGGAGTAGCAAACGCCTTCCGGATAGCCGCCGAAGAAACGGATCATGGTGGTCAGCAGGCCGCAGCCGATGCCGAATACGATCTGACCCTTCTTGGAAACCGGTGTGGTGCTGTAGTCGGTAGCCATGAAGATAGCACCGAGCATCAGACCGCCGCCGAAGATTGCGTACAGCATGTACTCCAGATGGCCATAGCCCTCAGCCGGGAAAATAACAGCCAGAACGGCAACGGTCAGAATGTAGGATGCCGGAATCTGGATGGTAATAACCTTGCGAACCAGCAGGTAAATGCCGCCGATCAGCAGTGCAATAGCAGAAACTTCGCCCATGGAGCCGCCGGTCACGCCGAGGAATACGCTCATTACGCTCGGCAGGTCGCCTTCTGCAGAACCCTTCAGAATTGCCATCGGGGTAGCAGCGGAGACAACGTCCGCGGTGGAGCCCAGACCAACATGGCCGCGAGCTGCAACCCAAGTCGTCATAGCTACCGGCCAAGAAGCCAGCAGGAATGCACGGCCTGCGAGAGCCGGGTTGATGAAGTTCTTGCCAAGGCCGCCGAAGATGCACTTAGCAAAAATGATTGCGATGCCGTCGCCGATAATCAGCATCCAGTACGGAAGCGTTACCGGGCAAACGAATGCCAGCAGCACGCCGGTAACGGCTGCGGACAAGTCCATAACGGTATTCTCCTTGCCTACGATCTTGTCGTAGATTGCCTCGAATACCATGCAGGCAATGATGGAAACCGCGGTCATCAGGATGGCGCGCAGTCCAAATACATATGTCGATACAGCGAGGGACGGAATCAGTGCGAGAAGCACGTCCAGCATAATCGACTTGGTATCCTCTTTGCTCTTAATATGAGGGGAGGATGTAATTACTACTTTGCTAAAATCATACATGCCATTCACCCTCCTTACTTGTTCTCAGCCGCAGCCTTGGCAGCTGCTGCCTCAGCTCTGCGCTTTTCCTGTACGCGCATCTTTGCTACGCGGAACTGCTGTACAAGCGGGATTCGTGCCGGACATACATATGCGCAGGAACCGCACTCGATGCAGTCGAGGACATCATATTCCTCGCAGCCTTCCAGATCGTTCTTTGCCGCATACATGTTCATGTATACCGGAGTCAGGTGCATCGGGCAGACGCCTACGCAACGGCCGCAGCGGATGCAGGTCGGGTTCTTGACACGCTTGTCCTCATCGCCGGCCATAGCCAGAAATGCGTTGGTGCCCTTGAGTACCGGAACGTCGGTGGTGAACTGTGCGTTGCCCATCATCGGGCCGCCAGCCAGCAGCTTGTTCGGAGCAGCCTTGAAGCCGCCGCAAGCATCGATCAGTTCGGTAATCAGAGTGCCGGTGCGCGCTTCCAGATTCTTCGGCTCAGCGACAGCGGAACCGGAAATGGTAACGACGCGGCGGATAACCGGCATGCCCTTTGCAAAGCAGCGGTATACCGCACCAGCGGTGTCTACGTTAAATACAGCACAGCCTGCGTCTGCCGGCAGCTTGCCGGACGGAACCTCGCGGCCTGTGACTGCGTTGATCAGCTGCTTCTCGGCGCCCTGCGGGTAGCGGCACTCCAGCGGAGCCAGCTCGATGACCGGGTCACCTGCAATCAGCTTCTCAATGCCCGCAAAGGTATCCTGCTTGTTGAGCTCGATACCGATGTAAGCCTTCTTGACGCCCATAATCTTTACCAGATAACGAACGCCCTCTACAATCTCCTCCGGACGCTCCAGCAGGAGACGATGGTCGGATGTGATGTACGGCTCACACTCCGCACCGTTAATCAGGATGGTATCGCACTTGCCGATACCGGACTTGATCTTTACGTGTGTCGGGAAGGTTGCGCCGCCGTGGCCAACAATACCTGCGTCCCAGATTGCCTGGATGCGCTCGTCGTTGGACATTGCCTCAAAATCCTTCGGCTTGACAGACTCGTCCAGTCTGTCCTCATGGTCATTCTCGATCACAATCGACAGTACCTTCGAGCCATTCTGATGCAGCATCGGGACAACGTCTACGACCTTGCCGGAAACCGATGCGTGAACCGGAGCGCTGACGAAACCGCCTGCTTCTGCGATCATCTGACCCATGTTTACGATGTCACCCTTCTTCACCAGCGGCTTTGCCGGTGCGCCAATGTGCATCGAAACCGGAAGAATGACCTTGTCAGGTGCCTTCAGGACTTCGATCGGCTTTTTGTTTGTTGCGGCCTTAAATCCCGGATCATTTTTTGTGCCAGGATGGATACCGCCACGAAACGTGTACGCCATTATGGATTCACCTCTCTGTTCATTTTGTGCGGCTTCCATCAGCCGCACGGCAGACAAATACTTGTACTGCGGAACAGCCGTCCCCCCGCAAAATCAGGCACGGCCATCTCGCGTGTTTCGGAATCGTCAGGCAGTTTTCGGCGTTCGCCCATGAAAAATCCACACCCGCACATCCGGCTGGTTCCCCGCAGAATGTACAAGCCTTCTGCTGAAACAGCCGTGCTGGCAGATGCCGACAAACACGCTGCGTTGCTCCTGCGGCTGCGCCGCCGATTCCGCTGTGCCCGTTTTTGTTCGAGCACAATTGTATACTTTAGATTATACCGTCATTCCCGCCAGAAACGCAAGGAATTTTGCAAAAAAAATAACACAAATCAACAAGTTTTTTTGCCCTGCGTTCGTTAGCGCACGCTCACTTTGTGTTTTTTTCGATTTTTTCGTGAATTCTCGTCTTGACATGCATCGTTTCCTGCATTTTCAGCCATACTACCTCCGCCAGACGAGAGATAAATTGTTTCAAATTAGACACCCGCAACAACAAGTGCACAAATTTCGTCCAACTTTCTAAGTTCGTTCGTGCATACTTTGGTTTTTTCGCACAATTCCGTCATTTTTTCAAAAAAATGCAGGAGCTGATGTCAGCTCCTGCGAGATCGTAGTTTTTTTATCAGTCTCGGCGGAAATACGCCGCATCCAGCGCGGATGACAGTTCGATGTCCGCTTCGTTGGCGCTGCTCCGCCGATACGCGCCGCAGCTCTCCAGCATCGCCGGATCGCTCTGCCGCAGCGGAATGCGCAGCCGCGCGTGTGTTCCCGTCTGCTCCGTCTGCACATAGACCAGCAGCCCTCCATGCATCATCGCAATGCGGCGCACATACGGAATGCCAAGTCCCCAGCCGCCCGGCAGGGCATCCGCCTGTTCCCATGTGCTGTTTATGCGCTGCATCACGGCATCGGGAATGCCGGCGCCGTCATCGTCTACGCGAAACGTCACACTGTTCTCTGCAAGCTCAACCGACACCGTCACGTGCACCTGTTCGCCGCCGTGCCGCAGGCTGTTGGACACAAGCGACAGAATGGCAGCGCACAGCAGGTGCGTATCCGCCTGCATTTTTTCATCACACTGCGGCGCAATCACGCGAATGCCCGCATACCGTTTCAGCTGCTTGCGCAGTTCCTTTATAAAGGAAGAAATGCTGCGCTCTTTCCACTGCATGCCCTCCGGCGCACCGGCGAGCAATTCCAAATGGCCGATGCTGCGCAGCATGCGATACGCCTCCCGTCGAATTTCCGCTGCAATCTCCGGCTGCTCCAGCTTGTCCAGCCGATCCGCCTGAATGAGCAGGTTGGCTGCGCGGTCGCGCAAATCCGCCGCCGCCAAGGTGACGCCCGCCGTGGTGCGCTGCGCCTCCGCAAATACCAGCACTGCCCCGCTTTCCACCGGTATGACATGCATGTTCCACTGTCTGCCATCGAGCAGCACCAGCTGCTCCTGTTCCGTGCGCTGCGCCATGCACTGCCGAATGAGCTGACCGGCCTCGCGGGGAAGAAAGCTCTCGATGCAATAGAACGCGTGCTCGGCAAACAGCCTGCCGCCCGCTTTGGTCTGTCCCAGCACCATCAGCGCTTGTGAGACATGCACCGCCGGGCACTGCTCACCGCCCAGTCCGCGGCAAACAGCCCGTAAAATTTCCGGCGTCTGCTGTGCGAAAAACACATCGTCTTCCCGATTCGACAACATCCGTTCGTTTCTCGTCTCTTTTTCCATCGCACGCGCTCCTCTCTCTGATTTTCGTCAATATGTGACAGTCATTTTTCCTACATTATAGCAGAAATTATACTGTCCTGAACATGAGATATGAAATTATTTTTATTTTTCGCTGCATTTTATACAAATCTGTCATTGCAGAAATGTTTTTTTCCGTGTATAATGGAGTCGTTCCAGTAAAACAGGATTTTATATTCAATAAGGAGGATATTACTACTATGGGTATCAAAGTAGGTATCAACGGCTTTGGCCGTATCGGCCGTATGGTTTTCCGTGCTGGTCTGGACAACGAAAACATCGAGTTCCTGGGCATCAACGACCCGGGCATGACTCCGGATTACATGGCTTACATGCTGCGTTACGACACCATGCATGGTCAGTACACCGGTGACATCTCCTACACCGACAACTCTATCATCGTAAACGGCAAGGAGATCAAGGTATTCGCTGAGTTCAAGCCGGAGCAGATTCCGTGGGGCGAGATCGGCGTAGAGTACGTTGTTGAGTCCACTGGTTTCTTCCTGACTCAGGAAGCTGCTAAGGGCCACATCGAGGCTGGCGCTAAGAAGGTTATCATGTCCGCTCCGTCCAAGGATTCCACTCCGATGTTCGTATACGGCGTAAACCAGGACGTTTACACCAAGGACATGCAGTTCGTTTCCAACGCTTCCTGCACCACCAACTGCCTGGCTCCGATCGCTAAGGTTCTGGACGAAGCATTCGGCATCAAGGAAGGCCTGATGACCACCGTTCATTCCACCACTGGCACCCAGAAGACTGTTGACGGCCCGTCCAAGAAGGACTGGCGCGGCGGCCGTGCTGCTTCCGGCAACATCATCCCGTCTTCCACTGGCGCTGCAAAGGCTGTAGGCAAGGTTTACCCGAAGCTGAACGGCAAGCTGACCGGTATCTCCATGCGTGTTCCGACCCTGGACGTATCTGTTGTTGACCTGACCGCTAATCTGGTTAAGCCGGCTTCCAAGGAAGACATCTGCGCTGCTATGAAGAAGGCTTCTGAGACCCCGATCGAAGAGGGCGGCCTGAAGGGCGTTCTGGGCTACACCGAGGATGCAGTTGTATCTTCTGACTTCCTGGGCGATGCTCGCACCTCCATCTTTGACGCTACCGCTGGCGTTTACCTGACCGACAACTTCGTAAAGGTAATTTCCTGGTACGACAACGAGTGGGGCTACTCCAACAAGCTGCTGATGCTGCTGCAGCACATGGCTAAGGTTGACGCTGAGTAATCCTTCCTTACTGAAAATTTTTATCAGGCTTTCTCTCCGGAGGAAGCCTGATTTTTTTCTACCCTCAGCATTCCCCCTGTCTGTATTTTGTATGCCGTTTCCGTTGCGTTTCGCACGGCACCATGTTACAATATACAAAACAATTCAGACGACATGCTGTCGTCCGAACGCAAAGGGGTATTTTTTTATGAAAAAGAGACTGACCGCCGGTTTGCTGGCTGTATGCCTGCTGACCGGTCTGACTGGCTGCAACAGCGATCAATTGACCGAACAGGTTACTGACAAGCTGCTTTCTTCCGACGATGGCATCGCCTTCGCTGTAGACAAGCCGGTCAAAGACGATTCCATGACACTGACCGTTCGCTCGATTACGCTGTCTGACGCGGTGTATGCACCGCTGACCACGGACAGCGAAGGCGCATACACGGCGTATTACACAGAGGACGGCACAGGAAAAGAGCAGGATGCCGACAAGGATTCTGTGTATTTAGACTGCACCGCGGATATCAAAAACACCGGCGATCAGGCGCTCGATCTGGAGGATGATTTGTTCTTCTACGCCATCACCGGCGGCAAGGTATACGGCGATTACATGGCGTTTACGGAATCCGACGGCGGCGCAGAGCTTGCCGATGCAGATACGCTGGATGTTGGAAAAACCGCCCGTGTCCATTACGCCATCATCCTCCCTGCCGATGTTGACGCAAACGCGCTGGACGTTGCTTTTATGCTCCCGTCCGCGGAAACCGTTTACCGCGTTGCATTTCCGAAGCTCGCCGTCACAGACCGCTCCCTGCCGGTCGGCGGTGCTGTAAAAACCAACAGCGGCGCCATGCTGACCATCGAATCCGCCAAGCTCGTCTCCTCCATCGATCCGGTCACCAGCGCAGGCGGTGACACGTCGGTTCAGCTCATAGAAGGCGGAAGCATGGTGGATGTCGTGCTGACCATCCAAAACAACAGCGATACGGATTTACCGCTCGGCACGTTGTTCAGCGGACGCATGACGATGGATTTCATCAGCCGCTTGGGCACACCACTGTTGGAATCGGATATGGATCTTCAGTACACCGGTTCCATTCCTGCCGGAACCAGTGCAACCGCACATTTGGTATTTGACGCGGACGGCATGTCCCGTGATTTGCAGGCGACCGATTCGTATTACTTATATGCGGACGGTGTGTATTATCCAATTGTCATTGAGCAATAAGACAACAAAAGAGCCGAAAGTCGATGACTTTCGGCTCTTTCTTTTGTGTTACAGTCCCATGGATTTTTTGAGCGCTTCCAGCTCGGCATCCACCGCCGTGTTCGATGCGCCCTTGCTGTACTTTTCTTCCAGCGCCTTGGCCTCATCGACCGGCTCCGTGTTCAGCTCTGCCATCGCATTGGCTTCATCAAGCATTCGGTTCGCCTTGTCCTCCATGCGGTCAAACGCACCCATCGCGCCGTGTGCCTTATCGGCATTGGACGTGATTTTATTCATGCGCTCCTGCGTCTTTGCCACGGAAACTGTCGCCTTGATGGTTGCGCGGCGCGCTTTCAGTGCTTCAATATCACTCACGAGCTTGTCGTGCATCTGGCGCATCTTGACGGCATTTTCATGTGCCGCTGTGTATGCCGTCACCAGACCGGCACCCGCACTCTCCAGCTGCTGTTTCTTCGCCAAAAAGACCTTTGCATCGCCTTCGTTGCCCGCCAGCAGTGCCTGCTTGGCAAGATCTTCATACCGCGCGACTTCCGCCTGATTTTCTTCCATCAGCCGTCTGGTGCGCGTCTCCTCCGCCATGACACCGGCAGTTTCTTTTTTGACCTCTGCAAGGTTTTCGTTGAGCTCGCGCAGGTACTGGTCGATCATTTTAGACGGATCTTCCATCTTGTCCAGTACAGCATTGACGTTTGCCTGTACAATGTCTCCAAATCTCGAAAGAATACCCATAACTTCCTCCTTTTCCGTTCGAAAAAATTATTTTTCGTCCTTTTTCTCGTATTTTTTCGCAAGATTTTCCGCTTCGTCCTCATCGCTGAATTTGTCCAGCGGCGTCTGCAGAATATCTTCCATCTCTTTATCGCCAGAGCAAAATCAGGCGGAAGTCGCGCGGTATGAAGATCTTGCCAAGCGGCGGCGCTTTTCCGCGCGCGCCTTTTCCCGCCAGCGATACAGCAGGAACACAACCACAACGACAGCAGCTGCAATCACAAAGACGATAATCACGGTCGGTGTCTGCGATTTTGTCACGGTCATAATGCGTTCGCCGGTCTTTTGGAATGCAGTCGAGAAAAACTCCTCGTCCTCCATATCGCTGCTGTAATAGCGATCCAGATAATCCGCCAGCACGCTGACCGCTTCGCTGTCCATAATCGTCTTAGCCTAGGCGGCGGAGGCGGCGGACATCGACCGCCGAGCAACAACAATCAAAATAACAACGGCTGCGGCATTGGCTGCCTGATTGTGATTCTTTTGGTTTTTGCGCTGGGCATTTTTTCCGCCGCGCTGGGCGGCTCGTCGGATTCCGTGACCAAATCGACGGTGCAGCGCGAAGCACTGCCTGCCAGCGCTGTCACAGAAACTGCGTACTATACCGATGAAGCGGGCTGGATCAGCAACAAAAATGAGCTGACCAGCGGCATGAAGGATTTTTACAAGCGCACAGGCGTGCAGCCGTATCTGTACATTCTCAAGGATTTCAACGGCAGCACCACACCGAGCACGACCGAGCTGCAGCAATTTGCCGAGCAGGAATATGATAAGCTGTTCACAGATGAAGGACATTTTCTGTTGGTGTTCTGCGATACCGGCAGCGGCAGTTACAACTGCGGCTATGCCGTTGGCTCGCAGGCTAAGACGATTATGGACAGCGAAGCGGTCA